>Ga0194110_10004195_pt1 | contig 17531 bp, 19 predicted proteins | sample TA2Kig1200mmetaG_FD_146192 | JGI IMG/M metagenome (GOLD analysis project Ga0194110, IMG submission 146192) | Freshwater microbial communities from Lake Tanganyika, Tanzania - TA2015032 Kigoma Deep Cast 1200m | ecosystem: Environmental > Aquatic > Freshwater > Lake | place: Tanzania: Lake... | reverse complement strand
AGTCCCCGTCCTGGATGTGTGCATCAATCATACTGTCTCCCTGGACTCGAAGGAGAAACACATCTTTTGAAGAGGCAAAACTCCGGTCAAGGTTAAAGTATCCCTCAATATTCTCGATGGCGAGAATGGGTTCCCCTGCCCTCACCCGGCCCAGAATGGGAATCGATATGATGTTACTGGAAGAAAACCCGAGAATCTCAATCGCCCTCGATTCTCCCGGAATTTTTCGGATATAACCTTTTCTCTCAAGGATATTCAGGGTCTTTTGAGGACCCCTGGGCCCTTTAAGTCCAAAATGGGAGGCCATCTCCCGGAGGGTGGGCGGAAATCCCTTCTCCCTTACAAAACCCTTTAAAAAATCCAATAAATCCCTTTGCCTTTCAGTTAATTCACTTCCCATTTCCAATTTCCTATTTCCCATTTATTAGGTCTATATATGTAGACCTTTTATATCAAAAAAAAGAGGATGTCAAGGGTAAAATATTTTTCGTATTTAGGGGCTGTCCATAAACTGATGGTTTCCAAAAAGGTCATCATTCCGGCGAAAGCCGGAATCCAGTTTTTGAGTTGGTTACCACCTTTCGTTGGGATGACGTCTGGATGCCGGATCAAGTCCGGCATGACGGAAAAGACCTATTTAAAAAAGACTCTATTTAACAGCAACCTGTTCGGCTGGAACCCGAACAAGACTTCGATTGCCCATCTGAAGGTTCAATGTAACAGCAGGAATCCTTTTCCCTGCCAAGTTTTGAATTGATCACTGCGGCGGCGCAACCCACACCCGACTGAACACTTAATGCCTCAGCAGGGCAATTTCGGGAACAGGCCCCGCATTCCATACAAGCGTCCCGGTTGACGATCTCTGCAGCGCCATTGGTCAAACTTAAGACGGCATGTGGACAGACGAGCAAACAGATCCCGCAACCCATACACTTTTTCTCATCGAGTTCCAAGGTGACCACGTCTTTCAGATAGATTAATTGATTCATAACTCGAACTCCTTATAGAGAGAATTTCAAATTTCTCTTGATTACACACCTGCCTGCCGCAGGCAGGGATTATAAACAGGATTACAGAGATTCTTAAACTTTTCAAAAAACCTCCTATATGAAAAAGACAGATCTTAACCAGAGAATGAGGCCAATCACTCCAGCCCCGATCTGAAACGGAACAGCCCATCGCATCTCTCTTTTCACTCCGGAGAGAGAGGTATATGTTGAGGCGCCTGTAAAATTCATCGCCAGAAAAGCTGAAAGCGCAGGTATGAGTAGGAGCCAGGCCAGCATCTCAAAACGTCCCGCCAATGTAATCCCGTCATTCCATCGAAAAACTACAAAGAGAAAAGCAGTTAACAACCCGACAGAAACACCTTTAATTGAAAAAGCCCGGCCTGGCAGCCAGGGCAGTAAGGTGGGTGTTAAAACAGCCCCGGCCAGAATCGCCATCAGAATAGCCAATGCAGAGAAGAGCCCTTGATTTAAGGCATTTGTCCAGCCCTCTCCTAACCTTCCAAAAAAAGCAACAAGAAACATAATGGCAATAAGAATAAGCCCTGCCTTCATGGCCGCAACAAGCTCAATAGGGATAAGTGTTATCCTTTCCCAAATCTTAAAGGTCTTAAGCCTCATCTCCGGTGTTGCCTTCAATCCTGCATCGAGGAACTTCGGTAAATCGGTTGCCTGAATGGGACCATAAATGACTTTGAAACCTGATAATTTCTTCACTTCATGAGCAGCCACTCCAGGGCCGGCCAACTGGGGCAGAATCAATTCCCGGTGTGAGACAATCTGCATCAGGCCGCTTGAGTCGATTCGGCTTACAAGTTCCATTGTTCCAAAAGTCCCCTTCCCCGCTGCACACCAGACATTAATTCCTTTCGTATCAAGGACCAGAATCCAAACATCCCGGCTTGGTAAGGCTTCACGGAGCCTATCAAAGCTCATCTTGTAATTGGCTGTAACCATGACCGGAGATTTCTCATCTGGCGTTCCGAGGGCGTAAAGACCCGGCTCAACGACATAATGCATGCGGCCTATTCCCCATCGCGCCTTAAAGCTCCCCAGATGATCGCTCCGGGTTAGAGAGGACGAAACCTGTGGGACCAAACCCACCGATGTTTGAATCGAGCCGGTCACAAAGGGCTGTTTTAAATCGGGAAGGCTCACCTGAGCCTTAACCACCGGAGGTCAACAGCTTGTGGTTTGAGAACAATCGCTCTGCTGAGCCGAAGCGTAACATTTTGATTCATCCATCGTAACCTCCTATATCTCTTTCATCATGGGGCCGAGGAAATCTCTCACCCGTTCTCCAAGAGAATCCGCCTTGATCAAATAGAGACAGCAAATCTCCCCTTCTTTATCCCAACTGATGAGAGCTAATTTGTCACCTGCACGAATCTTCGCTTTATCCCTCAAATCTTTAGGGAGCACCATCTGCCCCCGTTCATCGACGCTGATGATCGATTCAACCTTGCAGCAACACATCCCCTTATCCATGGGTCCGCAGGAAGATCCCTTTTCGCTTCTCTTTGACACGGCCCTGCCTCCTGTTACGTATTATCTGATAAAACAGATTAATCAGAATAATCAGATTAAATTTATATTAAGTCATCTCAATGGATTTGTCAAATAGAAATGAAAAATCATGGGAAAGTCATTTAAGAACCGAAAATCTCAGACAATTTGTTACTTTTGTGTTAAATTTTGACAAAATTGCACATCAATAGCTCACCTTCTCTCAAATAATATCCTTAAGTTTCAATATATTACGTTTTTTATGGCTTGGCACGCCAATTGCTTGATTATTAAAGAATATTTGTCCAAGCCACAATCCAACTTAAATAATTATGGGCTGGATTTTTAATCAGGGTAGGTCATGATTGAACCTCCAGGAAAAATTTTTAAACAAGAAAGGGAAAGGTTAAACATCCCACTGGAGAAAATCTGTTCATCCACAAAAATAAAGGAACACCATCTCAAGGCTATTGAAGAAGAAAGGTATGAACTTCTCCCTCACCCCCTTTATGTTAAAGGGTACTTAAAGAGTTATGCCAGATATCTCACCCTCGATGAGAAAGAGATTCTTCTCCAATATGAGAATTATCTTAAAAGCTTACTCCCCCCTGAACCCGCTATATCAATACCGGAGCCCCCAACGCCCAAAAAGAGACTCATCCCATTATCGCCCTCTTTTCTGATCATCCTAACTTTTCTCTTCACATCATTCTTCGTCACTTATCTGATGTACGATTCGACTGGCGAGAAACCCGCAGCTTCCCTGCTCCTCCCTCCATCGCCTGCTACCGCTACGCAGAGAGAGGAAGGAATGCAAGCGATCAATCTGGTTCAACCAACGAAAAGGGTAGAGTTCAAAACGAAAGAGGTTGAGTCACGCCCTGCCTCTGGTTACCAAATCCTTGAGGCAGGTATAGGAACAAACATTGAGAAGGACAACGACCAGCAGTTCCTAACAGGGAATGCTCTGGATTTTAATTCCAATAACCAAAGGGGTTACTTCTTCGCAAGAATTAAGACTCCAAAACCGGGAAAGATCGCCCATGTCTGGCTTCGGGAGGGAAAGGAGTTCCATCGAATCGAAATGGAGGTCAAGCCTCCTGCATGGTCAGTTTACAGTTACTTGACCTTCCGGCCACAACACACCGGAAACTGGAAGGCCAAAGCAAGAGAGGGCGATCAGATACTGACAAGCCTCAACTTCAAAGTCCTTCAATAAATCGGTCCACTAATCGACAGGTAACAAATCCTGACATTTCGTCAATTGAGATATCTCAGGTCTCCAGCAGAATCAGGTCCGGGTCTTCGAGACGGGCAAGGACCGTATTGAGAAACCGGGCTCCCTCGCCACCATCCACAACTCGATGGTCAAAGGAGAGAGCCAGACTGAGGATTTTACGAACCACTAACTTACTATTCTTCACCACCGGTGTATCTTTAATTTTCCCCACACCCAGGATGGCTACCTCGGGATAGTTGATAATTGGAGTAGCAAAGATTCCTCCCAATGCCCCATAGTTGGAGATGGTAAAGGTTCCCCCTTTCAGATCGGCGAGATCAATCGTTCGGTTTCTTGCCTTCTCAACCAACTGGGTTAATTCTTGCGCTATCTGGAGGATCGACTTATCCTTTGCATTTTTTACCACAGGGACCATCAGGCCTTCAGGGGTATCCGTAGCGACACCAATATTAAAATACTTTTTCAGGATGATCTCCTCATTCTCATCATCCATTGAAGCATTGAGATAGGGGTGTTCCATCAAACCCGCAATCACAGCTTTAATGATGAAAGGAAGAATGGTCAGTTTAATCCCTTTCTTCTCTGCCGCTTTTTTCTCCTTCTCTCTGATTTTCCACAAGGCTGTCACATCCGCCTCATCCATGGCGGTCACATGAGGGGCCGTATATTTTGACCGGACCATGGCCTTAGCAATGGATCGCCGCACCCCTCTCAAAGGAATTCGATCCACATAGCCATAGAGGTCATACTTTTTCACTTTGGCGATTTTCTTTTCCGGTTCCGGAGGTTTCTCTTTACTCTCTGCAAATTGCCGAACATCTTTTTCCAGAACCCGGCCTTCGGGTCCGCTTCCTTTCACCTGATTGATGTCCACCCCTAACTCTTTTGCCAAACTTCTCACGGGAGGGGTTGCCAGGGCATGTTCACTGACAAACGCAGGTTTAACCGGTTCAACCTTTGTTTCAGTAACCGGAGCTTCTTCAGGCGCTTCCTCCAATTCACCCACAACCCCCACTGATCTGGGTCTTGGAGGTGGAGCGGCCAATGCTTCTCCTTTCTCTCCGATAACAACGATCACCTGCCCCACCTTCACGATCTCCTTCTCTTTGGCCATTATTTTCAGAATGACCCCTGTTCTGGGAGAGGGTATCTCTGCAAGGGCCTTATCGGTCTCCACTTCAACAAGGGGTTGACCTTCTTTCACTTCATCGCCTTCTTTGACCAGCCAGCGGACGATCTCCCCCTCGGTCAATCCTTCTCCAATATCAGGAAACTTGAATTCGTAAGCCATACTTCCTCCTGAAAAGGTTGAGGTTAAGGATTAGGTTAAGCAAAAATCGATACACAACTCAACCTCAGCCTTAGCCTTAACCTGAGATATCATTAAAAACTCATCACCTTCTTCACGGCCATTACAATTCTTTTGGGATTGGGAAGGTAGTAGTGTTCCGATTTCAACAAAGGTACAGGGATATCGAATCCCGTCACCCTTTCGATTGGCGACTGAAGTGAGAGAAATGCCTTCTCGTTGATCAGGGCAATGATCTCCGCACCCAGGCCGCAGGTCTTTGGCGCCTCATGAACAATGACTACTCTCCCCGTCTTTCGAACGGAATGGATGATTGAATCAACATCCATTGGGGAAATGGTTCTGGGATCGATGATCTCTAAATTGATCTTATCCCCTTTCAATTCCTCAGCGGCATTTAAAACCTCCCTCACCATTGCTCCCCACGCAATGACGGTCACATCCTTGCCTTCCTGAACCATTCTCGCCTTACCCAAAGGGATGGTATAGTCGCCTTCTGGAACTTCTTCTCGAATCGCCCGATAAATTCTTTTTGGCTCTAAAAAGATGACAGGGTCCGGGCTTCGGATTGAGGAGAGCAGAAGTCCCTTGGCCTCATAGGGAGTAGAGGGGATTACAACTTTAATCCCTGGCGTATGAGCCAGAATCGCCTCCGGGCTTTCTGAGTGGTGTTCAGGTGCATGGATGCCGCCTCCATAGGGAACACGGATGACCAACGGACACGTGAATCTTCCTCGGGATCGGTTCCGCATACGGCCGATGTGGTTGGTGATCTGATCGAGACAGGGATAGAGAAAACCATCAAACTGAATTTCCGCAATCGGTCGCAGGCCATAGAGGGCCATACCCATGGCTGTACCCACGATCCCTGCCTCTGCGAGAGGAGTATCCACCACCCGATCATCACCGAATCTCGCCTGCAGCCCGTCGGTTACCCGAAAGACACCACCCTCACGACCCACATCCTCACCCAGGACAACGATTCGATCATCCCTTTCCATCTCCTCCCGAAGAGCAAGATTGATTGCTTCAACCATGTTGAGTCTGGGCATAACCAAATCCTTTCTTCAAATTCCCATCCCCCTCCTAACCTCCCCCTTGAAAGGGGAGGAGTCGAGAAAAACCCCTCCCCTTCAGGGGGAGGGATAGGGTGGGGGTGGGATCATGTTACAGTGTTCCTTTCAGATACTCCATCTGTTCTTGCAACTGCGGAGTCATCTCTGCATAGACATATTTAAAAATATCTTCCACATCAGGGGTTGAAACTGCTTCGGCCTCTTTAACGGCCTGGTCGATTTCATTTTGAGCCTTTTCGGTTACCTGCTTTTCAACCTCATCATTCCAGAGTCCTCTCCCTTTGAGATAGAGCCTCAGCCTTACCAATGGATCGAGCGCCTTCCACGGTTCGATCTCCTCTTCTCTTCGATATTTTGTAGGATCATCCGCCGTAGTATGAGGACCGAACCGGTAGGTCACTCCCTCGATCAGGGTGGCTCCTCCTCCGGAGCGAGCCTTATCAACCGCTTCCTTTGTCGCGGCATAGACAGCAAAGAGATCATTGCCGTCCACCTGAATTCCATCTACCCCATAGGCAACCGCCTTCTGGGCGATCGTCTCAGAGGCGGTCTGGATCTTTCTCGGAACAGAGATGGCAAACTGGTTATTCTGGCAGAAGAAGATCGTTGGAACTTTAAAGACCCCGGCAAGGTTCATCGCCTCATGAAAATCACCCTTAGAAGTTGCGCCATCCCCAAAATAGGAAACGGTAACGATCTTATCTCCCTTAATTTTTGCCGCCCAGGCAGTTCCGACCGCATGCAGGGGATGAGTCCCAACAGGAATGGAGACAGGCATCATATTAATTCCATCCGGAGCACGGCTTCCTTCTTCATTCCCCATCCAGTAGAGATAGATGGTTTTGAGCGGGACTCCCATCATCAGGGATGCACCGAGTTCTCTAAAAGCAGGAAAGACCCAATCTCCTTTTCGAAGAACAGAGGCGCTTCCAACCTGGCAGGCCTCCTGGCCCCAGACAGGCGCATAGGTTCCCATTCTTCCCTGTCGCTGGAGCATCAAAGCTTTCTGATCAGCCAGCCGGATGAAAACCATCTTCTGATATAGATTAAAAATCTCCTGGTCACTCACTGGTGGCTTCATATCCAAATGAAGCGTCCCATCCGGTTTTAGAATCTGAAACATCTTTCCTTTCAAAGGATGGTAATCATCAAACAAACTCATAGATTCTCCTCTATTTAGATTTCATGGTCTCGCAAAATCGTCTCGCCGGTGAAAATCGGTGTCCAGTATTTTTTAAATTATCTGAAATTACTGGATTCCGGCTTTCGCCGGAATGACAATCATGAGTCATTTTTAACTTTTTACGAATTTACCAGATTTCGAATTCAAATTGTCTTAATCCGCATTCCGCAATCGGCAATCCGAAATCTCATTCCAAGGCCCATTTCTTAAGCCGCTCGTAATCTGCCGAGCCACAGATCCACTTGCCGGTCTTTTTATTATAAAAGAACGGGACGCCTCCGCAAAAGCCCTTGTCATACTCTCTCATCAGCTTGGCATTGACCTCATTATGCCAGACCTCAAGCTTCGCCACCTTGACCCCCTCCTCATCCTCCAACCTCTCCACGAGAGATTCCACCTGATGGCAGTGGGGTCACTCCGAACCCGTAAACTCTAATAGGTAAAACTCTTCTTTTGTCATTGGACTTCCCCCTTTCTTTTTATTGATAAGGCTTTCGAGATCAGTTTTGCAATGGGCAGATAAAGAATGATGAGTGTGAATAAAGGAACAAATGAGGACAACAGGTTATCTTCTTTAAAACCAACAATGGTATAAGAGAGGATGAGCAGAATCGCAGTAAAATTGTGAATACAGATCATTCCTAAATTGGCGGGCGACATTTGAATGGGATCCTGATAGTGCTTTCTTAAAATGCTGATCGTTTTATAGGCTATGGGTAGAGTCAACAGAGAGATCAACCCGATGACGGGAATTTTTCCTAAGAGGATGCCCATCAGGATAGCGCCATAAGCAGAAAGAAGGCTCAGAATAAACAGTTTTACTCCTGCCTCTCTTCCGAAGCGTGCGACTAAGTTCATTTTCCCGGCTTTTCGGTCTTCAAGGTAATCAGGAATCTCATTGATCGTGATCATCGAAAAGAGCATGATCCCGAATGGAAGCGTTCCCCAGAAGGCTTCCCAGGACAATTCCTGTGCTTGAACATAGTATGCTCCGAGACCGATCCCCGGGCCAAAACAGAGAAGCTGGGCGATCTCTCCAACCCCTCGATAACCAAACCGAATAGGGGGGGCGGTATAGAAGAAGGCGCAAAAAAAGCCGAAAGCCAGTAAGAAATGGATCAACACCCCCCTTACCAGCCCCAAATAGATTCCAATTCCTATGGCAATGACAAAAAAGGCAGTAAAAACATTTCGCATATGAGCCGGATGGATCAACCCCTTTGAAAGGGTTCCGCTTCCACCGGCATAGGGGTTGCCGTGGGAATCGAAAACATCTACGAGATGGCGAAAATCATAATAGTCATCCGCCATATTGAGAGCCAGATGATTGAGGATGAGGCCCAGCATAACCAGAAGGAAGTATCCTGCACGGAACTGGTCATCGTATGTCCAGGCAATCATTCCTCCCAAAATCCCTGGCATAAAACTGGCTGAGGCATAGTGAAACCGGAAGGCCTTCCACCACACCTGAAAAGATTTGGAATCCATAATCAGGTCTTCTTTCCCCTTAAGAAATAATCGAGACTCAGTCGCCCCGGCCCGACAGCAAAGAGAAGAAGACAGCCTCCAAACATGCTCACATTCTTCATGAACATGATCATCTGGATGCGATCGCCGAAATTGGTGTGAAAGATGAGCGTGGTTGGAATGAGAAAAATAAGGATGAGTAACGCTCCAAACCGGGTAAAGTATCCAAGGATGACGCTGAGGCTTCCGACCAGTTCAAAGACAATAGCGCCAAAGAGAAAAAAACTGGTGTAGGGCATGCCGAATCTTGCCATATACTGGGCGGTTCCCTCAAAGTTTCCGATTTTCCCGATTCCTGAATTGAGAAAGATGATAACGAGAAGAACCCTTCCGATCAAACTGCAAAAGGCTTTCAACCATTCCATATTCTCCTCCTTTCCTCTCTCTTACCCCCGCCTCACCTCTCCTTATAACTCCCCCTTCCCCCCTCTTAATTTAAGCGGGGGAAAATAGATGAGGGCGTTAGGCCGGAAAGTAGGGGTGGGTTAAAGGTCATAAATCTAATTTTATATCTCCGTACTTCTTCACATGCTCCACCAGTCCGCCGTCGTTTAGGATTTGTCTCATCACAGGTGGAATAGAGATGAATGAGATGGTTTCATTACGGCTATGATTAACAATCTTCCCCTGATCCAAAAAGAGTTCAATCTCCTCCCCTTCGCTGAACTTTTCAGTATCGCAGATCACAGCGGGAAGTCCGTTATTAAAACAGTTTCGGTAGAAGATTCTGGCAAAGCTTTTGGCAAAAACAGCCTGGATTCCATTCATCTTGATCACAATGGCTGCATGTTCCCGGCTCGATCCCTGGCCAAAATTATGACCTGCCACGATGAAATCGCCCGGAGATACCATTCCCGAGAAATTTGGCTTTTCATACTCAAAGATATGTTTTGCGAGCTCAGGAAGGTTTGACCGCAGATACATATACCGACCCGGGATGACATGGTCGGTGCTGATAGCATCGCCGAATTTCCAAACCTTTCCTCGCATGGATCTCCTCCTCAAATCACCCTCACCCTAACCCTCCCCCGCCAAGAGACTGTGTCGTAATTAGCCATTCGCCCTTCGACACGCTCAGGACGAACGGTTAACTGATTGATTTTTAAGATTTCATAATCCGTTCGTGGTGAGGCTCTCGAACCATGAACGGAATTACGACACAGTTCCCAAGAGAGGGGGGGAAGGTGGATCTAAAGATATTTCCTTGGATCTGTGATCCTTCCTTCTATCGCCGTAGCAGCAGCAACCGCTGGAGAACCCAGATAGATGAAAGAATTCGGGCTTCCCATCCTCCCTTTGAAATTCCTTGGCTGAGTGGCCAGGCAAACTTCCCCATCCCCCAATACTCCCTCGTGAAGTCCGACGCAGGCTCCACAACCGGGCGGCATGGCTAATGCACCTGCTTGAATCAAGGTTTCCATGGTTCCATCCTTAAGCGCCTCTAAATATACCAAACGGGAACCAGGGGTGACGATCACCCTCGTTTTGGGATGGATCTTTTTCCCTTTTAATATGCTGGCCGCAATCCGAAGGTCTTCCAGCCTTCCATTGCAGGAGGTCCCGAGGTAAACCTGGTCCACTTTGACATCCCCGATGCGATCAATTGTCGTGGTATTGTCCACCTGATGAGGACAGGCAATAGTGGGTTGAAGGGTCTCTGCGTCGATCTCGATCACTTTCTCATACAGGGCATCGGAGTCTGAAGCCATCTTTCTAAAATCTCCAGGTCTTCCCATGCGGTCTAACCAATTCCGGGTGATTTCATCAGAGGGAAAGAGTCCAACCTTTGCTCCGGCCTCCACGGCCATGTTGGCAATGGTCATCCTCCCTGCCATTTCCAGATGCTCAATCGTATCTCCGGCGAACTCCAGTGCCTTATAGGTTGCGCCAGCTGCACCGATCTTACCGATCAGATGAAGAATGATATCCTTTCCATAAACACCGTCAGGGAGCTTTCCTTTTACAACCACTCGAATCGTCTCCGGAATCCTCAACCAGATCTTGCCGAGAGCCATGGCAACAGCCGCATCCGTAGATCCCACCCCGGTGGCAAAAGCCGAAAGAGCTCCTCCTGTGCAGGTGTGGGAATCGGCTCCGATGACCACATCTCCTGGTTTCACCTCCTCTTCAGCTACAACCTGATGGGAGATACCGTATCCCACATCAGAGATCCTACATCCTGTCTTCTCTGATATTTGCCTTAAAAAAGTATGATCGTTGCTCAATTCAAATTTGGGGCTGGGGGAGGCATGATCTAAAAAGAAAATGGTCTTTTGCGGATTAAAAACCTTTTCAAATCCCATCTCCTCGATCTTTCTGGCGGCTAAGGGACCTGTTCCATCCTGGGCATAGGCAAGATCGGTATTTACAACAGCAATTTTCCCTGCTCGAACTTTTTTGCCGGCATGCTCGCTCAATATCTTCTCGGCTAATGTCATTCCCATAGGGTTCCCTCACCTCACAATCAAGGGGCTGATTCAAACAGGTGCTTTAATATTTTATACTACAATTTTCTCTCCTGTTCACCTTGATTTTAAAAGAAACGATTCTTATCTTTAAATTGAGGGGAGGTGCTGATGATGAAAAAAAATGACAAAAAAGCGAAAACAGAAAAAACAAAAAAGACAACTTCCTTGGTGTATGACTGCTGCTGGTACGAACCTTCTTGGTACAGACTCTGCTGTGGCAGTGTCTGCTGCTGATGGGTTTGGACCGCCGTGAAAATTATTTAGATCGCTCTTCAATGGGGACATACTCGCAGGACTGGGGGCCACAGTATGTCCCGACATAGTCAGCATCGGGGCGGTAGAGTTCGGCTTTGGGTTGAGCCTCCGCAAATTTCTCCTCGATGATGTGTGCGGCCCAGCCTGAAATCCTTGAGATGGCAAAGACCGGTGTGAAGAGATCAACCGGAATATTCATCATATAATAGACGGAAGCGCTGTATAAATCGACATTGGCGTAAATCTCTTTCCCTTTGATCTTCCGGAATTCTTCTTTGGTGGCTTCTTCGATGGCCCGGGTGATCTCATACCATCTCCGTTCTCCGGTGCGCTCAGCCAGTTTTTCACTGATCCTGCGAAGAATACCAGCCCTCGGGTCTTCGGTGTGATAGACCGCATGTCCCATGCCCATCACCTTTCCACCCTTTTGGAGTTTCTCTCTCACCCACGAGTGTACCCGGCTGACTTCTCCTATTTCCAGAAGTATCCTCATCACTTCGCTATTGGCGCCTCCATGAAGCTCTCCCGAGAGAGCCCCAAGGGCGGCAGCAACGGAGGCATAGAGATGAGCATGGGTCGAGGCCACCTCCCTTCCTGCAAACGTGGAGGCATTAAAAGAATGCTCGGCATGAAGAACCAGGCAGGTATCAAAGTCTCTGGCGGTATCGAGGTCGGGTAGTGAACCAGACAACATATACAGGAAGTTCCCGGCATGACTCAGATCAGAGCGGGGAAGAACAGGTTTTTTCCATTCCGGATACGATCCCATGCCGCGACAATCCCTGGTAATTTCGCTATCAACCGAAGGGCTTTTTTCAAATTCGCCTCCCTGGTCTCCTCGTTTAATTGAGGATCAAAGCCTGCCAAAACAGGAACGGCGGATTGTAATACATCCATCGGATTGGCAGATTTCGGCAACAGCTTCAACATATCAAAAATCGTTCCGGGGATATTTCTCTCGGGGAGAATCTCTAATTGAAACCTCTTCAATTCCTCCTGGGTCGGAAGGTGGTCATTCAGGAGAAGGAAGGAAACCTCCTCAAAGGTGGAAGATCGGACGAGATCAATAATATTATATCCCCGATAAATAAGGATTCCATTTTCTCCATCCACATCCGAGATGCGGGTGTCAGCCACCTTCACCCCGCGAAGTCCAATGTTTTTTACATCTATTCCTTCTTCCATCGATTTCACTCCCCATCAGTTAAGTCTTGATTCATCATATCATTTCTCAGCGGGAAAAGTCATCTGACCTCCATAGTAGCCCAGAAGAATAACGACTGGAATAATGAGGAGCACCAGAGTAAGATTGATGGTGTGGAAGATATCTATCTCCCCGACCCAAAAGAGGAAAAGGGTGATTTCGATGATTAGGAGGAAGATGGAAAGCATAATCTTCCTCTTGATGAAGTGTGTGAATCTTAATCTGTAGTTGATCCACCAGGTCATGAGCCCAGTGGCAATTGCAACTGGAGTCGAGATCGCTCCGAAGGCGAAAAGGTGGGCACAGGTTGTCCACAGATAGGGATGCAATAATTTGTAAAAAAGTAAATAGAAGAAGGATGATGCCATCAGAAAGGCAATGGGGAAGTGAACCATCATGGGATGGGGGTGCCTTCGTGCCATTGGAAATTTCTGAAGAAGCATCTGAAGAAGAGGAGGAAGGTGTTTCAGCTCTTCAGGCACTCCCTTCTTCAAGATCCCCACTTGTGGATAACGTTCAAGGACTTCTGGCCCATGAGGAGCTGCCGAAATCTCTCCGGTAAGATCCTTTCCAGAAGGATGTCGGTTCATATGAGTTCCCTTCGACCAGAGAGGACTCTTTGAGACATCATAGACCCTTCCCTCAAAAGAGAGGTAGACTGGTTTCCCCTCCTTGCCATTGAATGACTGTAGATCTTCTGAGGTGAATTCTTTCATCTCTTTCCTCCGCTCACTCATTTCTTTTTAGGAGGAGCCTTGGGTGTTCCAAATTCCACCACATAATAGGTCAGTGCCCAGCGCTCCTGTTCAGGGAGTTGGTCCCATTTGACCATAGAGGTGTTGGGAATCCCCTTGGTAATCATATCAAATACTTTTTTAAGGTCCCCCTTTCCTTTTGGCCATTGGCTAAAGGGTTTGGTAAAATCATTCGGCGGGGGTTTAAGGGCAGCCCCGATCTGTCCCTTGCCATCCCCTTTTGGACCATGGCAGGTGATGCAGTTCTGGTCGTAAAGTTTCTTTCCGAGGTTCAAGAGCTCAGGGCTTTTCTTGGGAGGCTTTGCAGCTTGACCGAAACCAGCGTTGCCAAAAAGAAGAGTGAAGAAGATCCCCATCATGACACCACTCAACCACTTTTTCATATCGCCCCCCTTATCAATTTAAATCGAAGATGAAATCATTTATCGTTTTCTTCTTTCTCCACTTCCCAGATCGAAATGACTGGAAAGAACTTTGAAAAAAGGATGATCGCCAGGGTAAAGCCCGCGCAGAGTCCAGCCATCATCGACCATTCTACCCATGAGGGCATATAGGAACCCCGCTCATAGAAGAGCCTCGGCTCACTCAGGCTGGGAATGATAATCAGATATCGCTCAAGCCACATGCCAATTAAAATGAAGACAGAGGCAATGGATGTCCCCAATACAGTTCGTGTCCGCTTGAAAGCGAGGATAGGAAAGGGAATGACGAAACAGCAAAGGACCATCAGCCAGAAGAGGGGTGAATACTTCCCAGCCACCTTGACCCAGAAAACAGCCATCTCTTCCTTTCCACCTCCGTAGAGAGTGGTGAGATACTCGGCAAAGGTGAAATAGAACCAGAGCAGCGTCATCACAAGAAGGAGGAGTCCCAGGTTATTAAAATGAATGGGCTGAAGATACTGCTCCAGACGATAGACCCTCCGCATGATTGCGGCAACCAGAATGATTGCTGCAATTCCTGAATAGATGGCACCGGCCACAAAGTAAGGCCCGAAGATTGTGGAATGCCACATGGGTTGTGTCTGCATTCCAAAGACCCACGAGACAACTGTATGAACACTCACGGCAACGGGGATGACTGCAATGCAGAGAATCGCTGATGCTTTCTTTAAGGTTTTCCACTGTGTTTCTGTTCCTGCCCACCCAAGTGAGAGAGGGCCATAAAGCCATCGACGCCCAGGAAACCGATCCCTCAGGAGTCCAATATCAGGAATCATCAAAACATAAAGGAAGAGGACGCAGGTGGTGAAATAGGCCATGATGCAAGTGAAGTCCCAGAGCAGAGGAGATTTAAACTGGGCATGAGTGGTCACCCAGATGAATCGTGAGGAGCGACCTAAATCAAAAAGGATGTTGGTAGGACCGGCCGCCAGGGCGAAGACGGTTACAACCTCTGCAGCGCGTGTGATCGGCGTCCTCCATCCCGCATTTGTAATTCGGAGGATGGCGGAGATGAGCGTGCCTGCATGGCTGATGCCAATAAAAAAGACGAAGTTGACAAGGTAGAGCGTCCACGACATGGGATGGCCCATGCCGGTTTCACCAAGGCCCCAATGATATTGCCAGGCAAAGGCAAAGAAGGACCAGACGAAGATCAAGAAAAGGGGGATTACGGTGATCCAGAAGAGCCACCCTGTCTGGGTCAGCGGAGCCAGAATCCTGCTATGTTTAAGGGCAATGGCCTCTCTATTGATCATCCCACTGTCCTTCCTTCAGGTAATAGACTTTTGGCTCTGTGCCGAGATCTTCTAAGAGACGAAAAGCCCGGCGGCTTTTTGAAAGTCTGTAGACACGACTTTTCGGGTCATTGAGATCGCCAAAAGTGATAGCTCCGGACGGACATGTCTCCATGCAAGCAGGCACAATTTCTCCGTCTCTGATCCTTCGTTTTTCTAGTTTTGTATTTTCTTTTGCTTTTCGAATCCTATGGAGACAGAAATTACATTTTTCAGTAATTCCCTTTCTTCTCTTATAGACATCCGGGTTTCTTCCTCTTTTATACTCTTCCGGCCAGGAGGGCGCATACCAGTTGAAATAACGGACGGTATAGGGACAGTTGGAGATGCACATCCGCACTCCAATACACCGGGGATAAATCTGGGCCACAATACCTTCTGGATTTTTATACGTGGCTTCCACAGGGCAAACCGTGGTGCAGGGAGGGTGGCCACACTGCATACAGGGGATGGGAATAAAGTGCATCTCCACATCAGGGTAATTTCCCTTCACTTCAGTGATCAGGTTCATCCAGAATTTGGCCCTGCCAAGCCTCACTTCCTTTTCACCTGCAAAGGGGACGTTATTCTCCTGACGGCAGGCCACGACACACGCCTGACAGCCCGTGCATCTATCCAGATCAATCACCATTCCCCATCGGTACATATTCATCTCGTGCTTGTGATCGTGATCTGTCTTCTTTCTTACTCCGAACTCTGCACTCCGAACTCCGAACTTATTAAACCCTATACACCTTCGCTCTCGTTGAGAAGTGGGAGAGAAACCCTCCCAGATGATCATATTCCCTGACCATCAGATCATTAGGATTGACGCCCCTTCCTTTTGCCCATCGGCCATAAGCCCTGTGTCCCTGTCCATATGGGATATGGATGCATTGGGGATGGGCTCCAGAGAAGAGCCTGGCCTTTGTCTTTATCTTTCCAGCTCTCGATTCAATCCAGACAGGATCTCCATCTTGAATTCCCATGGTTCGGGCTGTCTCCGGATGAATCTCGACCCAGGAATCCCATCTCTCCTTCAGATGAGACCCGAAGATCTCCTGAAGAAAAGGCTGATTGCCTCCCCTGCCCTCTGCTGTAGTCATCAATTTATAGTGGATGAGGTGAAATGGATACTCTTTTTCATCACCCGCTGAACGGGGTTTTTCAAAGTGCGGTAGAAAGGCCTGATCTCCTTTTGCCTCTATCTTTAGTTCCTTCAGAATCGAGTCCAGACCCTTTGAGACTTTCTTCGATAATTCACTTAAACCTCGCTCCATGATTTGAGAGTAGAATTCAAATCTCCCGGAGGGGGTATTAAATTTCTTCCTCCACTCTCCAAAGGGGTAAACATCGTCCCACCATCCCCCTGCCTCAATCATACTTTTCCAGAACTCATCAAAATCATTCGTTCGTATAGAACCACGCTTCGACGAAAAGATCCCCTTGATGGTCTCTCTTAGGGTCTCCTGAAAATCCTTCCATGGAAAGGACTTCCCAACTGCTCCTCCCAAACCCCTTGCAATTTCGATTAACACATCACCTGTATTCCGCACATCGTATAGGGGTTTGCTAAGGGTCGGACTTCTCAATCCAACCATTGGGAAACCCGGTCCTGGTTCAGGATGATCGTCCTGCCAGCGTTCGAGATAGGTTTCATCCGGAAGGACCAAGTCAGCAAGGTTTGTAGTTTCATCCATGAAGGGTGAGAAGCTGACAATAAAAGGAATCTTCTCTAAGGCCATTTGGAATTTATCCGATTCGGGAAGGCTAAAAAGAGGGTTGGTGTAGTAGAGGAGAAGAGTGTCGATTGGATAGGGCTCGCCTTTCTCGATTCTCTCCGGCAGGAGGTATGGAACCTCTTCGGCGAATGGAAATCTGACGCTCCCGGCTCCATCGATTCGCAGTCGAGAAACCCCTTTTTCCGCAATGGAATCCTTTTGAACAGGAGACCATTTCTTAAAGGGTGGCTTCCTCTGAAGAAGAAGTCCGCCACGACAATCGTACGATCCTACCAATGCATTAAGACTATCAATGGCCATCTGTGCATAGGTTCCATTGGTCTGCATTCCCACTCCTCTACCTGAAATGGCAACCGAAGGCCCATGGGAAGAGAATTCTCGGGCGATCTGTATGATCTTATCCTCAGAGATTCCAGTGATCTGTGAAACCTGCTTGGGAGAATACTCTTTCAGAACGAGGGTGTTAAATCCGATATGATTCTTTCCACTTGAATCCTTCCAGTCGTCGAACCCGAAGGTATGACGGGAAACAAAGTCTTGAT
>Ga0194110_10004191_pt1 | contig 17537 bp, 10 predicted proteins | sample TA2Kig1200mmetaG_FD_146192 | JGI IMG/M metagenome (GOLD analysis project Ga0194110, IMG submission 146192) | Freshwater microbial communities from Lake Tanganyika, Tanzania - TA2015032 Kigoma Deep Cast 1200m | ecosystem: Environmental > Aquatic > Freshwater > Lake | place: Tanzania: Lake... | reverse complement strand
CTGGGCTTGGAGAGGACCGACCGCCGAAGCGCAGGGGACGGCCCCGGCCCATCCGGCATCCTCGTCTCCCGGCTTGTCCCAGCCGTCGATTTCGCGCCGGGCGTCGTAGACTTCCCCCAGATAGACATTGTTCCGCAAGACCGGGCCGGGCCGGACTTTCCAGCTCGCGTCCGTGGCGACCACAACCCGGGTTCCGTCTTCGAGATCGGCCTCCAATTGGCCGATCACCCGCGGGCGGCCGACGGGCAGAGCGTCGCGAAGATTCCGGCGGCCCCACATCCGGAGCGGAAGCGGGTTGAACCAGCCGTTTCCGGCCGTAAGGCCGAGGACATTCTCTCCCTCCTGCAGGAGCCCGGTCACATCATACGTGCTGTAATAAACACGTTTCAGATAGTTGGTCCAGCCGGGATCCAGGACATGGTCGCCGACCCGACGTCCGTTGAGAGACGCTTCGTAATAGCCGAGGCCGGTCACATAAAGCCGGGCCCGCCTCGCCCGGAGGGGAAGGCGGAACGATTTCCGGAACAGCGGCGCCGGATCGTCGGCGTAAAAATCCTCCTCCCGCGCCGGCGCCGGCCGTCCGTCCTCGATCCAGACGGCTTTCCAGCCGCCCGGATCGAGAAACGCCGTCTCCCAGGATGCCGGCCCGCTCCAGGCCGAAGGATTGTCATCGGCGTCCCACACCCTGACTTTCCAGAAGTACCGCCGTCCGCTCCGGAGAGGCCGGCCGCCGTACCTGACCTCAAGCGTCTCGCCCGAGGAGACCCGGCCGCTGTCCCACAGATTTCCCTCGTCTGCCGCCAGGGATGCGGACGAATCGGCGACCAGGATTTGAAAAGCTTTCTGGACTTGGCCCCGGCGCCCCGACTCCAGGATCCAGCTCAGCCGGGGACGGGGAACGTCGATGCCCAGGGGATCGAGGCGGAGTTCGCATTTCAATCCGGTCGGAGTGAGGTCTGGGGCGGCCGCATCCGCGAAGGATGCCGGCCGCCCCTGGAAAACAAGAAAATCGAAAAGGAGGACGACGCCGACGAACCCGAGGGGCACCTTTCCGGGCCTCATGAGGGCGTCCCCGATCCCGTCACCGGAAACTTCTCCCGGCTTCGAGGAGCTCCCGGATCCAACGCCGGCAACGTTCCCCCAGGTCATCGAGCTCGGCCCGAAAACGGGCCTTTCCGGCGAGGTTGTGTTTCTCCAAAGGATCCGCCTCCAGGTCGAAAAGCTCGCGGTATTCGGGATGCCCGGGATACTGGATGTATTTCCAGCGGTCGGTCCGGACGCATTCGCTCCGCGGAATCTCCGGATGGTCCCAGAGCTCCTCGCAAAAAATTTCCGTGCGCCAGTCAGGCTTGGCCCGGCCGAGGAGCGGCCGGAGGCTCCGCCCTTGGATCGCCGCAGGAATCCGCACTCCGGCAAAGTCCAGAATCGTGGCCGGAAGATCGACGTTCAGGGCCATCTCCCGCCTGACCAGACCGCGGCGACGGCGCGGCGCGCGAGGATCGCAGATGACAAGAGGGACATTGATCGACGGATCGTACATCAGCCACTTGTCGGCATACCCGCGTTCGCCGAGAAAGTAGCCGTTGTCCGACGTGTAGATGACGATCGTCTTCCGGTCCAGGCCCAGGCGGACGAGTTCGGCCTGAATCCGTCCCAGGACCATGTCGACGCCGCTGATCATCCTGTAGTAGCCCTTGACCATCGCCTGGAATTTCTCGGGGGTGTCGAACCGCCAGGCCCAGCGCGTCCGGTTCATCGTGTTCTTCAGGAAATCGGGCTGGGCTTCATAATAGAATGAGTCGGCGAGTTCCGGAACGGGAATTCGCGCCTCTTCGTACAGGCCGTCGAGGGCCGGCGGCCAGAAATACTGCTTGGGATTTCCGTCGTCGGCATGAGGCGCCCAGGGGCACCAAATCAGACAGAACGGCTGATCCGCCCGGACGCCGCGCAGGAATTCGACCGCGGCGTCCCCCTCGATCTCGGTCAGGTGCCGGTCGACGCCGTTCACCTTCTGGAAATAGGGCAAACTCGTGAACTTATGCCAGTCGAACAATTCCTTCTCGACGCCTTTCTCCACGGCCACGCCGAGTTTGCCGACAAAGCCGGTGCGGTAGCCGGCCCGGCGGAGGAGCACGGGGTAGCTCACGTCGATGAACGGTCGGGCCAGAGGAGGCTTGGTGAATGTATAGGTGTGGGTGCGCTCGAAGGTCCCGGTCAATAAGCTGGCCCGGCTGGCCGCGCAGATCGGGGTCGTCACGAACGCCCGGGTGAAGCGGATTCCCTCCCGGGCGAGCCGGTCGATATTCGGCGTCTTGATGATCGCGTTTCCCGCGCAACCCATCGTGTCGAAGCGCTGGTCGTCGGTCAGGACGAACAGGATGTTCGGCCTCTCTTTGCCTCCGGGCCCGTCCGGAACGCGCGGTCCGAGCGCCCAGGCGCCCAGCCCCGCCGCCGAGGCTCCCAGGAACTCGCGGCGGGTGAGGCGTTGCGGCGGCTTCATGTTCCCTTCTGCTTGTCGCTGTAGATCTGTCGGACGCGGTCGATGACGATCGCGAGGAGGATGAGAAGGCCGAGGAACGAATTGGCGTAATAGGGGTTCGCCTTCACCTCGACCAGTCCGTGTTTGATAAGCATGAAAATCGCCGATCCCATGAAGATCCCCAGGCCGGAGATGATCCCGCCGTTGAGCCCGGTGCCGCCGATGATCGCCACGGCAAAGGAGACGATCAGCCAGTCGTCGCCGGTCTCGGGCGCGGCGGAGCCGAGTTTGGACGCCCAGAGCACCGCGGCCAGCGCGGCGAACGCGCCGGAGAGGACGTGCGCCCAGACGACCATCCGGCCGGTCTCGATCCCGGACAGCCGGGCCGCGGCCGCATTGCCGCCCGTCGCGAGCAGCCGGCGGCCGAAGACCGTGCTCCGGAACATGAATCCCACCAGACCGAGCAGGACGGCGACCAGGAGGAAGACGTAGGGAATCCCGAGGAGCGAACCTTGCCCGACGGCCCTGAACGATTCCGGGACCTTGTAGGGCGAACCGCCCGAGATTCCCGACCGCAGGCCCATGTAGATGAACATCATCGACAGGGTGACGATGAACGAATCGATCTTCAGCCGGGTGATCAGAAGCCCGTTCAGGAGGCCCGCGAGGACGCCGACGCCCAGGGCGAGAACCACGGCCGCTCCCGCGGGCAGGTTCCAGGTTTCCAGCCCCAGGCCGAGGACGATGGTCGTGAGGCTGCCGATCGCTCCGACGGCCAGGCTCATCTGCCCGACGACCAGGCAGAACGCCTGGGACAGGGCGATCAGGACATAGAACGCCATCTGGCGCGAGATGACGAACATCGTGTAGCTGCTGAGAAAGCTCTGCGACAAGAGGGAGAGAACGGCGAACAGGAGGGTCGTGGAAATGATCAGGCCGAGGGTTCGTCCGCCGATCCCGGGGCGTTTGGTCGCGCTCGTCGGCATGGTCGTTTTTTCCGTCAATGCAGGTGCATCCCGATCGCGGCACTGAGCTCGGCGTATGACTTCGCCGGATCGTCCACGCCCTGGATCTCGCCGACGATCCTCCGGTCGCGGAAGACGAGGATCCGGTTGGCGATCCGGACGATTTCGGGCATGTCCGAGGAAATGAGGATGATCGCCTTGCCCCGGGTTTTTGCCAGGTCCCAGATCAGCCGGTGGATCTGGTCCTTGGCTCCGACGTCCACTCCGACCGTCGGCTCGTCGATGATCAAGATATCGCAGTCGGCGGCGAGCCATTTCGAGAGGCAGACCTTCTGCTGGTTGCCGCCGCTCAAGTCCTCGGTTTTCTGCTCCGGCCCCCGCGTCCGGATGTCGAGGCCGTCGATCATCCGATAGGCGATCGCCGTTTCCTTGGTCCGGCTGACCGCCCGGACGATCCGGCCCGCGATCCTCGGCCAGACGGCGATCGTGATGTTCGTGCGGACCGGCGACTGGAGAAGGAGGCCTTCCTCCTTCCGGTTTTCGCTGACGTAACCGATGCCGTAGCGTTCCAGACTGTCGGCCACGCTGCGGATCCGGGCCTTTTCGCCGCGGACGTATATCGTCCCGGCGTCCAGGCGGTCCTCGCCGATGAGAACGCGGGCCAGTTCGGTCCGGCCCGCCCCGACCAGCCCGTAGAATCCGAGGATCTCGCCCGCGCGGACTGCGAAACTCGCGTTCTCGACCTTGCCCTTCCGGACGAGGCGCTCCGCCCGGAGCATCTCCCGGCCCCGCTCCGCGTCGAGCCGGCCGAGGTGGGCGCGGTCGATGTCGCGGCCGATCATCATCCGGACCAGCTCCTTCCGGGTCAGGTCCTGGAGGGATTTCGTCCCGACCAGCCGGCCGTCGCGAAGCACGCTGACCTTGTCGCAGAGGGCGAAGACCTCCTCAAATTTATGGGAGACAAAAATGATCGTCACGCCTTTGTCCCGCAAGTCCCGCAGGATCCCGAACAGCGTCGCGACTTCATGTTCCGTCAGCGAGCTCGTCGGCTCGTCCAGGAGGAGCACGCGGGCGTCGGCGGCGAGAGCTTTGGCGACTTGAACGAGTTGCTTGTGGGCCGCGCTCAAGCGCTTGATCACCGTCCCGGTCGGGAGCGGAAGGCCGACCCTTTCCAGGCAGGCGCGGGCGGCCCGATGGACCGCCGGCCAGTCGATGATCCCCGTTTTCCCCCGGGTGATCAGCTTGTCGAGCATGATATTCTCGGCGATCGTGCTCTCGGGGATGACCTCGATTTCCTGGCTGACGATGTCGATGCCTTCGGCCAGGCTGTCCCGGTAGCTGCGGAAGCGCAGCCGCCGCCCGTCCCGATGGACTTCCCCCCGGTCGGGCTGGAGGAGCCCGGTGATGATCTTGATCAGCGTGCTTTTGCCCGCGCCGTTCTCGCCGACAAGGGCGTGGATCTCTCCCGGCGCGAACATCAGGCTGACGCCGTCGAGCGCTTGGACGCCGGGGAATCGCTTGCTGACGCCCTTGAGTTCGAGCATGATCCGTCCCGGACAGGTCTTATTGTGGAGGTCGGAGGTACTTCGCGTTCAGGTCGGCGGCGATGCCGTCGGTGATCTTCCGGACCTCGGCGGCGTAGGAGTCCACGTTGTCCCGGGTCACGACGACGATGCCCGCGTCGATGAACTGGTAGTCGCGCGCCGGCGTCCAGCCGTCGAGGAGGCGCTGGAGGAGAAGGCAGGAAATGTAGCCGTGGCCGGGCGGATTCTGGGCGATCGTGGCGTCGATCGAGCCGTCCCGGATCGCCTGCAGGACGGTCTCGCCGGTGTCGATCCCGATGAACCGGATCTGCTTGCGCTTGGGGTCCCTGTGCCATTCGGTCAGGACGGAGGCCGCGGCTATGGTCGGGTTGTACCCGGTCGTGATGATCCCGTCGATCTCGTCCATCCGGGCCGCCAGGGCGCTCTGGATCTTGACCGTCGCTTCGCTGACCTGGGTCATGTCCGAGATCGTCTGGATGATGGAGACGCCGGGGTAGCGGGCGACGACCTCCCTGATCCCGTCGTCGCGCTTCTTGGTGTTGATGTCGGTGACGAGCTCAAGGACGTTCAGGATCCGGCCCCGGCCGCCCATCATCTCGATCAGCCGCTCCGCGGCCGTCATGGCCGCAGCCTTGATGTCGGTGGCGACGGTGAAGGCGACGGGCGTGGGCAGGTCCGGCTCGGCCCCGTAGGAGACGACGATCTGGCCACGTCCGCGAAGCTGGGCGAAGAGGGCGTTGGCCCCGGCCGGATCGCCGGGATAGATGCTGAAGGCCTTGTGTCCTTTCGTCGACAGGGCCTCGACGTTGACGTTCTCGTTGTCCTGGGTCCACTGCTGGCCGACGACCTTGAGGACCCGGACTCCGGTCTCCTGCTCGAATCGCTCGACGCCGCTCCGGACCTCGGTCTTGTAGGGATGGGGCATCATGCCGTACCAGGCGATGGGCTCGACGCTCGTCTTTTTCCGGGTGACGTTGACCACGATGACGGCGGCCGCCAGTCCGACGACGACTCCGACGGCGATGCTCTTCTTCATGCTTCGTTCCTTCCCGTCCCGCGTTTTACCCGGCCGGCGCAGGACCAGTCTATCGTACCTTAGGATCCGGCTGGAGTCACGGCGATCCGGATGGGTCGGACCGATTTCGTTTCGATCCAGACCACGAGATCGGTCCCGTCGAGAGTGGGGAGGGCGCCGATCCGGAGTCCATCCCCGGGTGCCAGCGGCCTCTCGTCGAGAGCGACGGCCGCCGCATCCGCGTTCCAGTCCTTGAGGACGAGGCAAAGGTTATGGATGGGCGATTCGGCGGACGCGGCAAAGGCCAACTCAAACGGACCCGGCCTGGCGCCCGCCGGATTCCTCAGGACGTAGGCTCTCTGGGCCCGGTCGTATCCCTCGCTTTTCATCCCGCCCGAGACGACCTTCAAATCGGGCGGCCGCGACCAGGACCTGGCCAGGGGCAGGATCCCGTCGAACGGCTCGGCGGTCATGCCGTACAGGAAGTTGACCCATTCCCGCCTTTCTCCCGCATGCCGGACGGGATATGTAATAGGAAACCCAAGAAAGCTCGTCGCCCGGTCGGCCGTCCGTCCGGTCCGGCCGTCGCACGGGATCTGCCCTTCGGGCCAGTGGTTGCAGGACCCGGGCTTGGAGAGGTTGTCGATGTTCATGTCCCGAAGATACCGCATCCGGCTCCCGGGCTCGAAAATGATGAACGGCTTGTTCGCCGCCTTCAGGTTGTGCATCTGGATCGACGGTTCGGCCGGGACCGGCTTGGTCGTTTCCTTGGGAGGATCCTTGACATAGGAGAACACAACTTTTTCGCCCTGGAGGTTGGCCACGGTGACGTAGTCGACGTTGACGACGTCGCCTTGGAGCTGGCCGGGGCTTGCCAGGGGAATCGATTCCTGGAACTGCGACGGGCTTCCCAGGGAGTTTTTTTGCCAGGTCACCCGCCGGATTCCCGTCCGGTCGGGGTAGAAATAGTAAACCTCGTCGATCCACAGGGCCCAACCCGTCCTCTCATCCACGTTCCAGAGATGGTTGTAGGCGCTGACGGGCGCATAACGCCAATGGACGACAGCGCGCGCGGGCGTGTTTTCGATGACCCGGACGTGGGAATAGAGGCACTTCGGATCCTGCATGTGCTCGAAACAGCCTTCGACGTTGTTCCAGGCTTCGACGCTCTGGTCGGCCATCCAGAGGTTGTTTTCCGTGACCCAGGCCGGAGAATAGCGCGTGCCGCGCCAGAATACGACCCGGACCGGCGATCCGTCGAAACGGACGACGACGTCCGGCCGCTCGGCGACCCGGAACAGGTCGTCCCATTCCCAGTAATAGTCCAGCTTCGTATAAACCGCACCGAAGGGGCCGGGGCTCGCGGGCCCGGCCGGCAGCACCCGAGGGGGAATCACGGGCGCCGCGGACGGGCGCTGTCCGGCCGCGACTTCGGCGAATCGGACGGCGGGCAGCGCCCGGTCAAAAACGGCCACGTTGTCCAACGCCGCATCGAGCGAATACCAGGCGGGAAGCGTTCCGAACTCCCGGTGGATGAAAGCCGCCTTTCGTTTTTCGTGATTCGAACCGACGATCAGATCGGCGCCCGCGGCCGGTTGGAAATCGCCGGCCGGGCGGAGTTCGCCGGCCGGCCGGCCGTCGAGGTAGATGGCAAGCCCTCGCGCCCGGTCGTACGTCCCGGCGATGTGCGTCCAGTTCCTTAAAGGGATCTTCTCCCGGGAAAGGCATTCCCGCCATTCGCCGCCGGCGAACAGTTTGAGGCCCAACTCGCCCAAGGGCCCGACTTCAAGGGCGTAGCCCGCTTTTTGATCGCTCTGCTGGGAGACGACGCCGCACCAATTCCAAGGATACGCGCCGAGGGCGATCCAGGCCTCGACGGTGAACGCTTCAGAAAGCGCCGGCGCCTCCGCGGCCTTCTTCCGGATGACCGTCGTGAATCCATCGAATTTCACGGCCCGGCCCGCCACCCCGGGGATCAGCCGGAAATTTCCGGAGAAAGCGTCCGCCGTCCCCGAAGCCTCGTCCCTGACGTTCCCGTCCCGGATTTCATCCAGGGTGTAAAAGATTATCGGGACGCTCTCCCGCCCCGGAACCGGAACCGCGGCGAGCCATCCCAAGAGGATTACCGCCTTGCTCCTCGTGCCAGTTCGCAATCCGGTGCCTTTCCTGAGGATCATGATTTCGTCTCTCCTTCGCACCGGAGGCTTTCCCGGAGGACTGAAAAAACGTCTTCCGCACAGGCGACCCGGGGATGGCTTTTATAATCGGGGAGGACGAGGGCCTCCCGGGCCAGGGCTTTGAGCTCCCCCTCGGGGATCTTTAGATCCTCGAGTCCGATCCGCAGCCCGATGGTGCGAAGGAAAGCCATGACGGCCCCGCTGAGCGCTTCGGCGGCGGCGGCATCCTCGATACCGACGAGGGATCGGTCGAACAGGCGGGCCGTCGCGGCGAATTTTCCCGGGGCCGCGTCCCAGCTGTAGCGAAGAATGGCGGGGTAGACGCTGGCCAGCGCTTCACCGTGGGCGACGTGAGGATAAAGGCCCCCCACGGCCATGCTTATGCCGTGAGGCAGGGTGACTCCCGCATTGGCGATCGCCAGCCCGGCCAGGGTGTCCGCCCAGGCCATGGCCGTCCGGGCGCCCAAATCATGGCCGCTCCTAACGGCTGCGGGAAGCGAGGAGGCGACGATCTTCAACGCTTCGGAGGCGAGGAGGTCGGTATAGGCGGACCCGCCGGGATTGATGAAGCTTTCGAACGCATGGGCGAAGACGTCGAACCCCGTCGCCGCGGTGACACGGGCCGGTGCGGTCAAGACAAGCTCCGGGTCGACAAGGCTGATTTTCGGAAAAAGCCGCGGATGATAGAGCGCCGATTTCGACCTCTCGTCCGGGTTGGTGACGACCGCCACCTGGGTAACGTGGGAGCCCGTGCCGGAGGTCGTCGTCACGGCGACGATCGGGAGCGTCTGCTCGGTTGGCTGGCGGTCGCGGAAAAAAAGATAATCCCACGAGGTTCCGGGATGCCGGGCTTCGACGGCCACGGCCTTGGCCGTGTCGAGACTCGATCCGCCGCCGACGCCCAGGACGACATCGGCCCCGAAATCCTGGGCCTGACTCGCCCCGGCCGAGACGACGGCGGTCGTCGGGTTGGGAATGACGCCGTCGAAATGAGCGAAAGCGACGGCGCTGGCGGTCAGGGAAGTCTTCACCCGTTGGACCACAAGCTCGAAGCCGGGGAATGCGGGAACGGTGACGATCAGACAGCGGCGGCCGAGGCGGGCCACCGATTCCCCGACCTCGTCCAGGCGTCCGGCCCCGAACCGGATCTCGGTCGGTTGGAAATATTGAAAATTCCTCATCCTCTTCTCCTCACTCCCGGGACCTCATCCGTTTTCGTCCCCGCGACCGGCCGGGACCTCCGGCCAGGCGCCCCGCCGCCGGCAGACCGAGGCGGAAACGAGGTTGGCCCGATCATTGATCGCATCCAGGCTTTCGTTCGCGAGCAGGCCCAGGACCAGGACGGCCGCAAAGGCGTCGCCCGCCCCGACGGTATCGGCGACCTCGACCCGGAACCCGGGATGCCGGGAGTCGGAGTTCCGGCCGAGAAGCCGGCTCCCCCGTGATCCCCGGGTCAGGGCGATCACGTCGAGGTCGAACTCCTCCCGGAGACGGACGAGGATCTCGCCCTCTCTCCCGGAGAGGTCGAGCATCCCCGCGAGCGCCCGGAGTTCCTCCTCGTTCAACTTGAGAACCCGGGATCGCGAGAGCGATTCGCGGATGATCTCGGGATTGAAAAACCCCGGGCGGAGATTCAAGTCGCAGGTCCTCAGGCATTCCGGCCCGGTCGCATCCAAGAAACCGCGGATGGTTTCCCGGGAGAGAGCAGACCGTTGGGCCAGGGTGCCGAAACAGACCGCCTCGGCCCGGTCCGCCAGGGCCGTCAAGGCCGGGCTTCCGGGCAAAACATCCCAGGCGGCATTCTCTTGAATCGTGAACGTCGGAATCCCTTGGGCGTCGAGGACGGCCGCGACCTTCCCCGTCGCCGCGCCGGAGACGACCGAAACGTATTCGCGGCTCAGGCCGTGGCGGCCGAGCGCCACTAGAATCTCGCGGCCAGGCGGGTCGTCCCCCACGGCGCTGACGATCACCCCTTCCGCGCCGAGTGCATGCGCCTGCCGGGCGAAGTTGGCCGGTGCGCCTCCGAGATGGCGTCCCGAGGGAAGGACATCCCAAAGGATTTCCCCGATTCCGACAACCATCTGCGGCGCGGCAACTTCGCCCATCGGCTCACACGTCGACGAAGACTTTCATGCTCTTGTCGGCCTGGGCATCGATGAACGCATAGGCCTCGGAATAATCGGCAAAGGCGAAATGGCGGGAATCGAGGGGCTCGGTCACGACGCGGCTCTCCTTCATGAGCCGGACGGCCCGGATAAAATCCCGGCGCTGATACATCAGCGTCCCGACGAGCGACAGTTCCCGGTCCTGGACGAACCCGATATTGACCCGGGGGTGCTGGCCGAAGACACCGACGACGACGATCGTCCCCCCTTTCCGGATGGTCTCGATCGCCGCCCCGAGCGTCGCCTCGACGCCGGCGCACTCGAAGGCGACATCGAACCCGGCTTTTCCGAACACACGGACGGACGCCTCGGCGAGGCTTTCGACGTTCGCATTGGAGACGGACCTAAGACCGCACCGGACGGCGACCCCGAGACGAAAATCGCTGACGTCCGTGATCAGAACCTTCGCCCCCCCGGCCCGGGCTACCTGGCCGAGGAGATTTCCGATCGGGCCTGCGCCCAGGACGGCAACCCGGCGGCCGCCGAGCCGTCCCGCCCGGCCGGCCGCATGAACGCCGACCGCGACGGGCTCGACGAAGGCTCCCTGTTCGAGCGTAAACGAAGCCGGCAAGGGGACAATCTTATCCGCTTCGGTGACGAACCATTCCTGGGCGCACCCGGGGGCTTGGAAACCCCGGACCTTCAGCCCGTCGCAGATATGATAATCGCCCCGCCGGCAAAGCGGGCAAACCCCGCAAACCTCCTGAGGGATGGCCGTGACCGCCATCCCCGGCCGCAGGCGCGCCACATCCCTCCCGACGTCCTCGATGAGGCCCGAAAACTCATGCCCCTGGACGACCGGGTATGAAGTGAACGGATGCTTCCCGTGAAGGACATGGACGTCCGAGCCGCAGACGCCGATGCGCCGCACGCGGATGAGGACCTGCCCCTTCCCCGGCCGCGGGACGGGAATGTCGCGGAACTCGATCTCTCCCGGACGAATCATGACGGCTTGTTTCATGAATGTATCCCTCATTATCAGGATCGCACGGAAACCCCCGCCTTACGACATTCCGGCCCGCATGGCCGCGCGGAGGGCCCGGACTCGAGAGAGGGAGGGGGGATTGCCCCTCCTCTCTCGTCATTTTTGTCTTAGAAGTTGAATCGAATGGAGAACCTGTAGCTGCGGACGCCGGAGATGCCGGTGACCCGCATCTGGCCGGGGGTATAGGTCCCGACGCTCGAGTTGTTGTCCACGGGCGACCATGTCCCGGCCGGATTGACCACGATGCTGGGATAGACCGATCCGAACAGATTGAAGATGTCCGCGAACACGCCCAGCCGGCCGATGTTGCCGATCGGGAATTCCTTCTCGATGCGGAAATCCGTGTTGTCGGTCGCGACATTGCGGCGGGTATCCGGTCTTTCGATGGTGATGCTGACGCTGCCGCTGGCGACGCCGTTGGCCTGGATCCAGGCCGTCGGGGCGGACACGGAGACGCTTCTCCCCCAGTAGCCTCCTTCCGTGTGGGTATAGATGAACGACAGGATGAACCCGTAGGGGATTTTGAACGTCCCGTAAAGCTTGGCCCACCAGGGGATGCCCGCCCGGGTTTCGGCGTTGACCCGGGTGTTCGGATTGGTGAAGCTGCCGTTGTTCCACTGGTAGCTGTAGTTGAAATTTCCGCCCAACGACCAGCCCTTGTGCATCCGCTTGCTGAACGTCAGCTCGAGCCCTTGGTACCGGAATTTCTGCTCAGGGACATTCGTCAGGACGGTGAAGGTGGCCGGAGAGGTGAGCTTGCGGTAGTAGACGGTGACGGTCTCCGCCGGAAAGCCCAGGTAGGCGGGAACGGTCGTGGTGAAGGGGACCCACCATTCGGGATGCTGCTCTAAAAGGTTCCAGTGCGTGCCGCTCGCCTGGTCGTAATTCAGGTAGGCGGTGAAGTCTTTCCGGTCCCGGTAAATGAAATTCAGCCCGACTTTCAAGTGGGGGAACAGTTCGTGCTCGACCTGGGCGATGACCTCCCGGGTGTAGGGGTTGTTCAGGTCGGAATTGATCTGCTGCTTGAAGGTCGTACTCAGCATGGTCAGGGGATTCGTCCCGGCCGGAATTACGTAGGAGTCCACCGGCGGCGCGTCGGGCTGCCCGTTCAGGTTGAGATCCGTCCAGTACATGTTGAACGTCCGGGGCCCGCTCGGCTGCAAGCCCGACCAGGTGCCGGTCGCGGCCGGGTCGAAATAGGTCCCGTAATGGATCTTGAGGGCGGTCCTGCCATCCCCGAACAAGTCGTACGAAGCGCCGATCGTCGGGGCGAGGGCGTTGTAGGGATAGCAGTTTTCCCAGCCTTCGTAGGTCAGCTCCTTGAAGGGATTGAAGCCGAAGGCCGGGACGAAGTAGTAGTCTCCGATCGCCGCGGCAAGCGATCCGCCGGCCGCTCCCTTGACCTGCGTCGGGATGTGCGTCCACATCTTGTCGAAACGCAACCCCAAGGAGATGGTCAGCCGGTCCTTGATCTTCATCGAATCCCGGACGTAAAGGCCCAGGCGGTGGCCGAAGCCGATCTGCTGCGAGTCGCCCCGGACCGTTCCATAAGCGGAAAAGTTCAGCAGGCCGTCGCCGTAGAGGGGATGGGGCGTGCTCAGGTTATACAGCCCCCGGTAAGAATAGGGATTGCCGTTGTAGTAGGTCCAATTGAGCGGATCGTCCCGCCAATATCCCCACTCGCCCTGGATGCGGGCCCATTCCGCGCCGGCCCGGAACTCATGGTTGCCGCCCAGGAAATCGTCCTGGTAGCGGACCAGATTGACGGCGACATTCAGGTTCTGCTTGTAGGTGTATTCCTGCATTCCCCGGTTTCCCCAGATGTGCCCGGTGAAGGAATCGTTGAAGCGGGGGCCGGGAACGGCCTCGGCCGTGTACCTCCCCGTCCAGTCCTGGATGTAGAGGCCGGCCCGGACATCGAGGAAGGTGTCGGGGTTGAGAATCCAGGTCAGGCCGTTGCTCGAGGTGTACTGGATGGGCCGGTTGATCGCGCTCGCCGAGGCCGTGAGGTTCCAGCCCGTGTAGTAGTGGTTGATCTTGTTGTCGACATACGTGAGCATCGAAAACAGCTTCATCGCCTCCGACAGCTGGAAGGTCAGCTTGCCGAAAAAATAGGGCCGGGTTTCGATCCGGTCGTAGCTTTCGTGGCTGACGCCGGCGATCGTGACGGGGATGAAGCTGGTCGCGTTCTTATTCGACAGAAATTTGTAACTGGCAAAAAACCAAAGCTTGTCCCGCCGGATGGGCCCGCCGAGCGTCCCGGACGCGTCGTAATTGTAAATGGCGAAGGCCGGCTTCGTCAGGCCCAAAGACGCGAGCTGCTCGTCCGTCGAGAGGACTTCCTGGAGTTTCTCTCCCGTGTAGTAAAACTGGGCCGCCCCGTGGAATTCGTTTCCGCCGGACTTGGTGACGACGTTCATATAGCCCGACCGGGCGCCGTACTGGTCGGACCCGACCGCCCCGGTGACGAACTCGACCTCCTCGACCGTCTCCATGTCGATCGAGTTTTCCGGCCAGTTCTGGTCCGAGGCGTTCGACTGGATGCCGTCGACCTTGAACGTGTAGGTCGCGGCGCCCTCTCCGTGAATCAGGGCCCGGTTCCCCACGACGCCGGCCGCGGTCGCCGAGACAAACGTCCAGACGTCCCGGTTGGCGAAGGGCATCGTCTTGATGATTTCCGTCGTCGCGCTTTGGGTGATCGAATTCGAGATCACGTCGACGACGGGCGACGGGGCGGTGACCGTGATCTCCTGGCTGAGGGCCGCCTGGGACATCTCGAAACTCAAATCGACATTGACCCCGACCCGAATGATGACTTCCTCGCGCTTGACTGTGTTGAACCCCGGCAGTTCCAAGACGACGGTGTAGACGCCGGGAGGAAGGATCGGCGGGAATTTGAAGGTCCCGTCGGCCGCGGAGACGACGCTCTGCTTCCCCATCAGGGCGGGGCTCGTGACCGTGATTGTCACACCGGGAAGCGGAGTCTTTTGATCGTCCAGGACGCGCCCCCGGATCGATCCGGTCTGGCCGAGCTGGGCTTGGAGGGATGAAACCACGACCAAACACAGGACGGCCGCCAAGGCCACTTTCAGAAACTTCATGGAACCTCCTTTTGTTTTTGGTAAAGAAAGTTCATTACTTACCTTAAGAAAGCTAACAAGATAAAATGCCCTTGTCAAGCGTTTCTTTTATTATTGTTGTTCTGCGGCCTGAACCGGCACGGGGACGCGGATTTGATTGTGGTTTAAGTTGATGACCTCGTTCAAGACGAGAGACACCGCCCCCATGACGGCGGCCTTCATTCCGAAGGTGGCAGGTCTGATCAGCACGTCAGAGGAAATTTTGTTGAGCGAACGGGCCTGAACGGTCTTTCGGACTTTTTCAAACAGGATGTCTCCCGACTGGGCCACGCCTCCCCCGATGACGATGGCTTCCGGGCTGAAGAGGTTGACCAGACCGGCGATCCCGATGCCCAGGTATTCGACCGCCCGGTCGAAAATTTCCCAGGCCAGCGGATCCCCCTCCTTGGCCGCATTGGCGACGGTTTCGCTCGTCACTCTCGTCGGATCGCCCTCGCACGCGTCGAGGAGAAGGCTCCGTTCGCCGGCGAGAAGACGTTGGCGGGCGGCTTTGGCGATAGCGTTACCGGAAGCCAAGGCCTCCAGGCAACCGAAGTTGCCGCAGTCGCATTGCACCGGGCTGTCCTTCTCCAAGGTGATATGCCCGAATTCTCCGGCCAAGCCGAGCGGTCCGTACAGCGGTTTTCCGTTGATGATGATCCCCGCCCCGATGCCGTAGCCGACGTTGACGCAGATAAGGTTCTTGAAGCGCTTGCCCAGGCCGTACCACATCTCGCCCAGGGCCATGACCCGGGTGACGTTGTCGATGATGATGGGGTAAGGGAGCGTCTTGGACAGGGCCCCGACGACATCGACATTGTGCCAGTGGAAATCCGGAGAGAACTCGACGATATTGCGCTTCCGGTTGATGAGGCCGGCGACGGCCATGCCGATCCCGTAAATACGCTTGTTCGCGACCGACGGCTCGGCGATCAATTCGGCGATGACGCCGGACGTTCTCTTCATGATCCCGGCGAATCCCTCCTCGACGTGGGTCGGGGTCTTGATTTCGGCGATGATCTTCGCGTCGAAGTCGGAGAGGACGCCGTAGATGTTCGTCGTTCCCAGGTCGAGGCCGATAATGAAGTTCTTCCGATCGGAGAACTTCAGGAGCGTCGGCGGCCGGCCGCCCTGGGACTCGCCTTCGCCGATTTCCTGGACGAGATCCTCATCGAGCAAATCCTCAATGATCCGGGAGACCGTCGGAGCGCTCAGGCTGCTGATTTTCGAGATATCCGCCCGAGACAACGCCTCGGCCGTCCGGATGATCTTCAGGACTTTGACTTTATTGAGGCGGTTGATGTATTTGGCCCCGCCGTTGGGATCGGAAGTCTGATCAGCTTTCGTCATCGATTATTTTTCATCCTTTTAATAATATATGTCTTCTTCCGCCGACTTTCAAGTCCTTCCATTCCGCGGCCGCAGGGGAAATCGGACGGAAGGAGACCCTCGGGCTGTCCCCTTCCGCATCAAAAGGAGGGCTTTGAACCAGTCTCTCGGCGTTAAAACGTGTAGCGGAGCGAGAACTTGTAGGTCCGGACACCCCCGGTGACTCCATTGAATCCTAAAATCCCCGGCGTATAGGTCCCGGTGGTCGCGTTGACATCCGTCGGGCGCCACGTCCCCGCGGGATTCATGTTGGCGCTGAAGGAATGGAAACCGAGCGCGTTGAAGACGTCCAGGAAGACTCCCAGCCGGCCGATCCGGCCCAGGGAAAATGTTTTCTCGAGCCTGAGGTCGAACGTTTCGCTGGACTGGTTCCGGCGGGTGCCAACCGTTTCCAGAAGGACCGAGTTGCTCGTGTTGAACTGATAGATGCCGTTGGCCTGGCGCCAGGACAGCGGGGCCTCGACCGTGACCGTCCGCGCCCAGCCGTTGCCGTCCAGATGCTCGTAGAAGAACGAGAGGTTCACCCCGTAGGGCAGGAACACGGACCCGTAGAGCTTGATCATCAGGGGGATGCTGAAGTTCAGGTCGCCATAGCTGTTGATCGCATAATTGGGCGTCCGAAACGCGCCCTGGATGCTGCCGCCTGAATATTCCAGATTGCCCTTCAGGTCGGTGTAGACGACTGAGCCGCCGAGCGACCAGCCGTCCGAAAAGCGCTTGTTGAACGACAGCTCGATGGAATGGTATCTCTGCTTGAGCATGTCGTTGGGAAGGTTCGTCTTCCGGTAGAATTCCTCGGGATGGGCGGCTTTCATGAAATACACCGTCACGGGCACGGCCGGAAAATCCTTATAGGCAGGAACGGTTGTCTGGAACGGCACCCAGTAGTTCTCGTTGAAGCTCCAGTATTCGCCGCTGGCCCGGTCGTAATACACGCTGACCATTTCGTTCCGGCGCTGCTTGTAGGAGTAGTTCAGGCTGACCCGGAAATCCCGGAACAGTTCGTGATCGACCCCGGCGATGACCTGGTGCTCGTACGGAATCTTGATGTTCGGGTCGGTCGTGTCCTTGTAATCGTCCTTCAACATGTAGTTGGGAAGCGGCGAACCGGGGACGTATTGGTAATTGTCCGTGAACGGCGCATCGGGCTGTCCGTTTCCGTTGGTATCCCACCACCGGAACTGGAAGCTCCCGTTGCCGGACGGCGGAGTCGAGATATGCCATGTCGGGAGCCCCTCGGCATACCGGCCATAGTGAAGCTTGAAGGCGGTCTTGGCGCGTCCGAAGGGGTCATACGAAATTCCGATCGACGGAGAGAAGAAATTGTAGGGGAAGGCGTTATCCAGGGCGCTCCATTTGAACCCGCCTCCGAACGGATCGACGCCGTAGGCCGGCAGGATATAAGCTTTGCTGAGCGCCTTGCCCAGTTCGTCCACGGCCGCCGTCTTGGTCATCTCGGGTACGGTGGCGCGGATGTGATCGAACCGGAAGCCCAAGGTGATGTTCAACCGGCTTTTGATGTTGAACGAGTCCTGGACGAACAGGCCGAGGCGCGTCTTGCGGACGAGCGAGGAATCCTTGTTAGGGTCTCCCCTCTCCGAGACCGCGTTCGTGAAAGTGAGCCGGCCGTCTCCGTATTCCGGATGGGGCCCGCTCAGTCCGTAGAGACCGCGGAAGTAGTAGGGGTTGCCGTCGTAGT
>Ga0194110_10004181_pt1 | contig 17551 bp, 11 predicted proteins | sample TA2Kig1200mmetaG_FD_146192 | JGI IMG/M metagenome (GOLD analysis project Ga0194110, IMG submission 146192) | Freshwater microbial communities from Lake Tanganyika, Tanzania - TA2015032 Kigoma Deep Cast 1200m | ecosystem: Environmental > Aquatic > Freshwater > Lake | place: Tanzania: Lake... | reverse complement strand
AAAAACTGCCCCTCCTCCCACCCACGGCCTCACAGGCGGTGGCCACCTTATCTGCGCTCTACCTCCTCCACACGCGCTTCGCCGACCGCCACGACCAATGGCGCCTCTCCGCCGCCAAGGCCGAGCGCTGCCTGATTTCTTACCACATCACCGTTCCCCCGCCGGCCCCCGACTTCCTGCCTTGGCTACAGAAAACTTTGTCCGGGGTTTTTTCATCCCGTCCCCAGAAGTAGGGCTAAGAGCATGCCCGGCTCACTGAAAGAGGCCATCGAGACATTACTGGCAAAACGGGAGCAGGTATATAACGCCGACTCCGATCGGTTGGTGCAAGACGCCCGGGGGGCCCGGCGGGCTGCGAGGGACTACCGGGGGCGCTGGCTGTTGGAGCTGCTCCAGAATTGCGACGACGCCCACGCCCGCCTGGTGCGCCTGGTGGCCCGAAATGGCGCCATATATGTGGCGGATCAGGGGGAAGGCTTTGTCCCCAGCGCGGTGGCGGCCATCAGCGGCACCGATCTCTCCGATAAACCTGAAGGCACCATCGGCCGCAAAGGGGTGGGCTTCAAGGCAGTGTTCGAAATTACCGCCCATCCCCAAATTTATTCCCAAAATAACGAAGGGTTGGAGTTCGATGAGCAAAAGGCCTTGGAATGGCTTTTGGAAAAGGGGTTGCCCGCATATGCAGAAATCCCGTTTCAGTGGCTGCCCTTTTCCCTCGAACGGCAACAAGCCGCGGAGCAGGACCAGGTGCTCTCGCAGTTAAGCGGCTTCACCACGGTCATCAAACTCCCCCTGGCCCCGCAGGTGAGGGCCGAAGGTGAACTGGCCAAGGTTTGGTCTGAGCTGCGGCCGGAAAATTTCCTGCCTTTTTCCCATGTCCGGAACCTGCAGTTGGTCAGGGGGAACGAGGTCCAGGTCTGGAAATGGCGGAAGAGCGAGGAGGATGCGTCGGGGTTGGCAACCGCCCTTATCAGAGTTTCTGCAACCGGCCAGGTCACCGAACAAAACTGGCGGATCCTGAGAAGGGAAATGGATACACCTTCCCACCTCCTGGAAAAGCTCAGCGTTCAGGATCGCGAGCATGCCCGCAAGGTTTCCTGGATGGTGGCCGCACCGGTGGCGGAACAGCGGGTGACACCCACCGATTCCTATCGGCCCGTTCAGGTGTTCTATCCCACCAGAGTGCCGGCGCCGGTTCCCTTGCTCCTGCATGGGGAGTTTTTGGTGAACACCGAACGCACCGCCATCATTGAGGATCACCCTTTCAATGAGTGGGTGGCGGCGGAGTCGGCCGGACTGGTGGTGCAATTTGTGCAAGACGCCTATCAGCCGGCAGCGCCGGCGGCCTTTCTGCGGCTCCTCCTGCCTTATGAGCATATGGAAGGCCATGAGGTTACCCGGAACCTCTGGGCAAGCATCAGGACGGAGGCCCAAAAACACCTGAGACTCCCCGATGTGGAGGGCGAGCCTCGCCTCCGCTCTCAGGACGCCTTGGTTCCGCCGGCCTCGGATCTGGCCCATGAGCTTCTCTGCCTCACCCCTCTCAAAGAACGCCTGGTGCATAGGGAGGTGAGCCGTGACCCGGAGGTGGTGACAAAGGTATTGCAGCCCTTGGGGGTGAAGATTTACCAGGCTGAGGGCATCCTAAAATTTTTGCAGACCGAGGGAAAAAACTACGCCACCGATAAGGAGTGGCTGTGGCTGGCCTGGCAGTGGCTGGCGGAGTGGGTGGGCGAAACTGGGAAATGGTCTGAAGAAAGAAAGGAGCGGGTGAAGCGGGTCAGGTCCCTGCCCCTGCTGCCGGTGGATGGGGAGCTCAAGAGCGCAAGGGAGTTGAAGAACCGGTTTATTACCTGGCGGGAGAGAAATAACCCGGAATTACCTGAATGGCTGCCCCTGGCCTTTCTGGATTCGTGGTTTGCTTCTCGAGTCAAGGAACTGGCCAAGGATAAAGAGAACAAGGTACATGAGTTACTGGGGTTAAGTGGCAGTCATGATAAGTCGCTGGGGATACGGAAACCAACCAGGGAGGTGTGGCGGGAGGCCTTGGAACAGGCCATAGAAGACTACTGGCTGGAGCCAGAGGATGCCCCGGAGCGCTTCGGGCGTTTCCTCCTGGTATCCGGCTGGTATGAAGAGATACAAGTCACTGAGAAACTGAAACGCTGTCCCATACCGGTGAGGCGAGGGGGGAGGCACGAATTTGAAGAGGGTGGCAAAGTCTATTTCCCGGCCTCCTGGGGCGGGGGTGAGCTACTGGAGCAACTGTGGGGGGATGATCCCCGCATTCCCTGGGCTCAGCCTTTTGATGGACCGGACCATGAGATACAACTTGAGCTCTATCGTTGGTTGGGAGTGGTTTCATTCTCAAGAATAACTGACGAAAAAAAAGTGCTAACCTTAAATTTGGCAGAAATCCACCAGCAATACAAAGATTATATTTATAATGTAGTTGATTATAGACAGGAATCTGTAAAAAATAAACGAATTGCAATTTGTTTCTATCAAGAATTTGTTAGAAAATCAAGTGCCATATTTTTTACTTTCTTTGCTTATAAATTGGAAAAAATATTATTGTAATTATAAAGAAACAACTGCTTATTATATCCCTTATAAATGTCGTTCAGTAAGTACTACTACTGTAGATAATCTCTGGTGGTTCCAGGTAAAAAATGAACTGAAGGTTCCTATAACCAACCATGACTTTGTGGGAACGCCTCTTGGCCGATGTTGGCTCCCTGATTCACAAGCCCTGAAAATATTAGGCAATTTTCTACCCGTCATTGACCTGGCAGCCTTCCCTGAAGAGTATCGCCAGGAAGTGGCTGACTTTCTGCGGGATGAGGTGAAACTGCGGCAGCGTCTGGAAGAACTGAAACTGAAGGAATGGCAGGAAATCCTGCAATCCTTAGCGGCGCGCTATCCCTCCGACCATTGCCAGACTGACGGCAAGTCCCGCCATGCCGTGGGTGCTCTTTATCGGGCCTTTCTGGAATCGGAGCATGATCCGGGTCGTCTCAACGAAGTGGCATGGCTTTGCCGGAAGGGGGAGGGATGGAATTATCGTCAGGACTGTTGGCTGGAAGACCAAGAGGACGTCGCCCAGGCCTTTCGGAAAGACATCTGGCTCTTGCTCCATCCGGGTAGCGGTTTGGAAGCCAGGGCGGCCAGGTTGCCAGGAGTGAGACGTCTTTCACAGCATTCGCAGGTTGAGGTTTTACCCGGTGAGGAAAATGAGGCACAATCACAAGAAATCAAGCAAAATCTACAGAAGGTCCTTCCTTTAATTTATGTGTGGCTCCGGGACCAGGCGAAGCTGGAAGAAAAAGACAAGGGAAAGCTCCAATCATTTACCATAAAGGTGGTTGCTTCCCTGAAGCTCAGGGTCGGTTTAACTGAACTTGGAGAGAGAATTATCGAGAAGAATTGGGCCATTGAGGATAATACCATTTTTCTTTCTTCGGATACCATCCAGAATCAAACCTGGTGGTCAGATGTGTCTCAAGGCCTCGCCAACCTTTTGAATCGCAAAGCTGATCAGGAATTTTACGAAAATTTTTTCCGCTGCCAAAACGATGACGAACGCCGGGCGAAATTGCGGAAGAAAGGCGTTAGAGACGAAAATATTGCAATGTTTTTGGAGGAATATAAAGGAGCAGAACCCGTTCAGGCATCTGGGAATTCAATTAGATTTTCTGGCCAGCAGGAACAGCAAAACAAAACATTTGTTAGAAGGGAAACAGAGACGGCTGCAATATCAACATCCGGCTCTCTAACGCCAGACAATCAACAAAGCCGTACTGTTTCACTTATTAACCCTCAAACCATTACCTTCAGGGAAACTTTGCCGGAAACCGGAGCGCAAATCCCGTCAGGCAGAGGGGACGGTTTTTCTGGATCCCGTCAAGACGACGGAACTTCGCGCCTTACCCAAGAACAACGGCGGGAAATGGAGCGGGTCTCCCGGCTCATTTGCCGCCATAAAGTTGAAGCCGACGGCTATCAGGTGGAGGAGATGCCCGAAGACAATCCCGGCTTTGATCTGAAAGCTTCCAAGGAAGGCAAGACCAGATTGATTGAAGTAAAAGGAAATGTGGGTTCCGCTTACAAGGTGGAGATTACTCTCAGACAATTTGAGGCCTGCTTTAATCCCCAGAAATATGGCGGTGACGCCTGGGAATTGTGGAATGTGGAAAACCTCAGTAGAGAGAGCAAGTTACCTCACAGGGCCAGGGTATACAAAACTCTGCTTCTTGATAATGTCCAAGCGAAAACCTTTCATTATGACTTACAGGGAGTGAAAGCTGAGGAGGTCTGGGAACTTATAGTTGAGGAATGATGACGCATCCTGGCATAATCGGGTGAAGTCGGGCTTACTCTCCACAGTGCCGGGTGAGGCAAATGATACGGCTTCTATGGGCAAAAAGAAGAAATCGGTTTTCAGAGGAAGTCGATACCGACGCATCTTACCATCCGCTTCTCTTTCATCTGATCGATGTTGCGGCAGTTGTCGAGCTTCTCTGGCAGGAGGTCCTGAAACGTCATTTCAAAGAGCAGGTAAGCCAAGGATTGGGCCTGGATGCAGCCGTGGCGGGAACCTGGCTGGCTTTTTTCGCCGGCTTGCACGATTTCGGCAAAGCCACCCCGGTTTTTCAAGGGAAGTGGGAAGAGGCCAGGGAACGGCTGCGGGAGGCCTCCCTGCCTTGCTCCCCTCCGGAAGTCGTGGTCTCCCATGGCGCGCTTACTGCAGCCTTGCTCCAGCAGATGCTCCACCAGCATTTTCCCGCTTTCCCCCCAAGGTTGGTGGACCCCATAGGGTTGGTTCTGGGGGGTCATCACGGCATCTTCCCCCGCGCCTCCGACCTGGGATGGGTGACTCGCAAGGTGCGAGGAGGGGAAAGATGGCGGGAGCTGCAGGATGCTCTTCTGCAGGCGTTTATCTCGGTGTGGGGCGTCTCTGGTCTCCGGGTTCCCAAGGTTCCGGAACTTGGGCCGGCGTTTCTGCTGGGGCTGGCGGGCCTGGTGAGTGTGGCCGACTGGATCGGCTCTAATGAAGAATTCTTTCAATTCACTTCCCCCGAAACGGACCATCGGGAATATCCCACCCTGGCCCGACGGCGAGCCCGACAGGCCCTGGCGGCGCTGGGGTGGCTGGGGTGGCAGGAGCCCCAGTCCCTTGTCAGCCTGCCGGATTTATTCCCCATTATCCGAACTCATGGTCTCCGACCTTTACAAGCTGCTGCAGCCGAAGTGGGAGCAAAACTGACCGAGCCCGGTCTGGTAATTGTAGAAGCCCCCATGGGGGAGGGCAAAACCGAGGCCGCCCTGTATCTGGCGGACTGCTGGGCCGTGAGCCTGGGTCAGAAAGGCTGCTATGTGGCGCTACCCACCATGGCCACCAGCAACCAGATGTTCAGCCGTGTACAGGAGTTTCTCCTGCACCGGTATCCCGAGGCGTTGGTCAATCTCCAACTTCTCCATGGCCATGCCTCGTTGTCGGCGGAATTTCAGGTGCTGCGTCAACGGGCGGACAGGCTTTTCAGTCCTGTCGCCATTCAGACGGAGGAAGCCGACCGGCCCGGCTGGCCGCAAGGAGATGTGGTGGCGGCGGAGTGGTTCACCCACCGCAAACGCGGCTTGATGGCTCCGTATGGAGTAGGGACGGTGGACCAGGCGCTCCTGGCGGTTTTAAAAACCAGGCATTATTTTGTGCGCCTGTTCGGTCTTTCCCATAAAACCGTCATTGTCGATGAGGTGCACGCGTATGACGCCTACATGGTAACCCTCCTGGAACGGCTCCTGGAGTGGCTCGCGGCCTTCAAATGCTCAGTCGTCCTGCTCTCCGCCACCCTGCCCCAAGCCAGGCGGGAGGCTCTTTTCAACGCATATGTTAAAGGGATGGGAAGGGCGGTTGATACTCTGTCAGTCCCGGCTACTCGTTATCCTCGTCTCACCTGGGCCACCGCATCGGCGGCAGGAGCACTGCACTTCGAGGCTTCCCGGCAATTTTCCCGGACCTTGCGTCTCCAATGGCTCCCGGGGGGAGGGTCCGAAGGAACAAACCCGGCCGATAACCTGGGGGAGATGATGGCCACGACCTTGGCGGAGGGAGGCTGTGCTGCGGTCATCTGCAACACCGTCAGCCGGGCGCAGGAACTTTATGCTGCGTTGAAAAAATATTTTCCCTCGGAAAATGCCGGGGACGGCTGGCCTGAGCTGGATATGTATCATGCCCGTTTTCTGTTTGAGGGACGCGAGGAAAAAGAGCAGCGGGCTCTCTTACGTTTTGGGAAACCAGGTGGCAGGGTGGGGGAGAAAGAGGTCCGGCGCCCCCGCCGGGCAGTACTGGTGGCCACCCAAGTCATCGAACAGAGTCTGGACCTGGATTACGACCTCATGGTCACTGAGATGGCGCCGGTGGATCTGCTCCTGCAACGGGCCGGCCGGCTCCATCGCCATACCCGCCCCAAGCCGGCCGGCCTTCAGGAGCCCACTCTGTGGGTCATGTCCCCGGAACGGCTGGAACCTGCCCCGGCCTTCGGGGCAGGCAGTGAAGCGGTTTACGACTATCATATTCTCCTGAAATCCTGGCTGGCCTTAAATGATCGCACTAACATAGACATTCCGGAGGACGTGGAAGGTCTTATCGAGAGCGTCTATGGGGCGGGGCAGTCCCCCGTGGAGGTGGGGCCTGAGGTTATGGAGGCGTGGCACCGGAGTCGGGAAGAGCTGGAGAGGAGCCTGGCCGAGGAGGCCTATCAGGCCCGGACCCGTTATATCCTCCCACCAGATTATCCTGATGATATCCTGCAGGACCAGAACCCGGAGCTGGAAGAGGATGACCCCGCGGTGCATCGCTCTCTGCAAGCCGTCACCCGTTTGGGCGACCCCACGGTGACCCTGGTTTTTCTCCATGAGGTGGAAGGACAGGCCTGTCTTGACCCCCAGGGGAAAAAGCCGGTCCCCTTGGCGGAAAAACCGGACAGCGCCGCCGCCATGGCGCTATTAAGACGGTCGGTGTCGTTCTTTCTTCGGGGCTTGACCCAATGGCTTCTGAAGAAGGGTGAAATCCCACCGGGATGGCTCAAACATCCCCTGCTCTGCCGAAACCGGCTGATTCTCCTGGACCAGGAAGGGCGTTGGCGGGGCGGGGGCTATGAACTGCAGCTTGATCCTGAACTGGGAGTTGTTGTCACCCACCTGGGAAAGGAGGGAAAATGAAACCATGTTTCAATCTCATTGAAGAGCCCTGGATTCCTTGTTTGCTGCCGGATAGCCGCACCCGGGAATTCGGCCTCCTGGAGGTTTTGGTCCGATCCCCGGAAATCCGAGAAATCTTTCACCCCTCGCCCCTGGTGGTCACTGCAGTCCACCGTCTTCTCCTGGCCGTCCTGCACCGCAACTTAGGCCCGGAAAGTCTCCCGGCCTGGAAGGAACTCTATGGGCGGGGGGGCTTTGACGCAGCAGTTCTGGAGGGCTACTTCAACCGCTGGCGGGACCGATTTTTCCTCTTTCATCCTGAACGGCCCTTTTATCAGGTGTCGAAGATGGCGGGTGCCAGAGAACACCCGGCGCAAAAACTGATGGAAGAAGCTGCTTGGGGTAATAATCCAACTCTTTTTGACCATTCCTTCAAAGAGGTCCCCCTTGTTTTCGATCCCGCCCAGGCCGCGCTATATGTCCTTGCTCGACAATCCTTTTCTTTAGCCGGATTGGCCGGCCCCAAACATGACAATTTTACCGATTCCCCCCTATCCCGAAGTTATTCGACTCTGGTTATGGGGAAGACACTTTTTGAGACGCTTTCTCTTAATCTCATTGCCTATAATTCAGAGTCTCCCATTCCGTGGAGAGGGTCCGATGATCCCCCCTGTTGGGAGCAAGAGACTCCTCGTCATCTCGATAAACAAGGTAACTTGCCAACCGGCTATCTGGATTATCTAACTTGGCAGAGCCGCCGACTTCATCTTATTTGGAATCCTGGCTTCCAGGTAGTTGGCTGTCAGATGCTGCAGGGTTTGAAAATACCTGATGGTTTTGATCGCGATCCATTCCTGTGTTATGCGCGAGATCCTGAACGTGGGATTCGCCCTCGTCGGATTAACCCTGAAAGGGCGGTCTGGCGTGACAGTCATACCTTGTTTGCCAAGATGCAGGAAATCCCCCGAAAATCAAAGAAGGGGACGATCTCCACTAAAAGGCCTGAAATCTTCAACTGGCTTGCCAGATTAAAGAGATGCTTAACCTATTTCGGAGGTTACACTTTTTCTGTGGCAGGGTTGAGTACAGACCAGGCCAAGGTGGAACTCTGGCGCCAGGAGCGCCTGCCCCTGCCCCTGGCTTACCTGGAGGATCAAGAGCTTCTGCACGCCTTGAAAGTCGCCCTGGACCTGACGGAAAAGGCTCATGGGATTCTCACCTGGGGGGTTAGGTCGGTAGCTGCCCTGATTCTGCGGCCAGATGCTGATCCGGTCAAAAAGGCCGCAAGTGGCAAGGAGCGGGAGGAGATTAACCGTCTGGTCAACTCCTGGGCCCCCGGCCGCCTGTATTGGTCCCGGCTGGAGGCGCCCTTTCGCGAGCTTATGGTTCAGCTCCCTGAGGACCAACGAGAGGATGAGGAGGGCGAGGTAGTCTTTGGGAGTCAGCTTCTTCCCGACTGGCGTCGCCTGGTGGCTGGGGTGGCGGAGAGAACGTTCACGGAAGTAGCCGCCGGTTTGGAAAAGACAGTGCGGTCCCACAAGGCCGTGGCCCGGATGGAGGGGCGCTTCCGGGCCCGGTTAAAGAAAGAGCTTCTCGAAGGAGGTGAGTCATGAGTTTCGGAAGCGAGGAGAAATCACGCTTCATCCGTTATCTGGAGGATTTGGTGCAACGCCGGGATCGGGGCGCCCTGGCCCATTTGCGCCGGGGGTTGGGAAAGGCGCCGGGAACGGTGATGGAGATGCACCGCTATGTGGTCCCCTTTCTCCCAAAAGAAAGGGCCTGGACCGAAGACTCCCATTACCTGGTGGCCGCCCTCTTCGCTTACTGGCACCAGGGGAAAGATGCCGTGGCCCCCAGCCCCCCCGCCAACCTGGGGACGTCTTTGGCGCAAATGGCCACTGACGCCAATGAAGACAGCCTGGACCGGCGCTTCACCGCACTGTTGAAAAGCCACCCGGATGACCTGCCGATGTACCTGCGGCAAGCCGTAGGCCTGCTGAAATCTCAGGACGTTCCGGTTAATTGGCAACAGCTTATGAAGGATATCTCCAACTGGTACCGGGAAGATAATTTGGTCCAGCGACGTTGGGCCCAGGCCTTCTGGGGCCGCCGCACCGCCGCCGACACCACACCCGAGACCGAACACACCTCAGAGTGAAGAAAGGAGACCGAGCCATGTTCGTGGAACTGCATCTGCTGCAAAATTTCGCCCCGTCCTGCCTGAACCGGGACGACACCAACTCCCCCAAAGACTGCGAATTCGGCGGCTACCGCCGGGCCCGCATTTCGAGCCAGTGCATCAAAAGAGCTATACGGACACATTTTAAGGACCACCTGACCCTGCCGATGGAACATCTGGCCTTAAGAACCCTTCGTTTGACCGAAGAACTCACCGATAGATTCACAAAAGCCTGTAAGGACCAGGATCAAGCCCGCCGCGTGGCGGAAACGGCCGTCAAAGGCTGGGGCCTGGGTCTCAAGGATGACGGGAAAACGGAGTATCTCCTTTTCATCAGTAAAGGTGCCATTTCGCAATTGGCCCAATTATGCCTGACCTATTGGGACCAACTCGCCCAGACTCCCGCCGCAGAAGAAACCGAAGAGGAAAAAGGGAAAAAATCCAAAAAGAAGGCCGCCAAAGAGGCCCTGCCTGATGATTTCATAAAAGCCCTGGAATCTATTCTCGCAGGGGATAAGGCCCTGGATTTGGCTCTTTTTGGGCGAATGTTGGCCGACCTCCCCAAACAAAACATCGACGCCGCCTGCCAGGTGGCCCATGCCATCTCCACCAACCAGGTGAGCATGGAGTTTGACTTCTATACTGCCGTGGATGACCTGCAGCCCCGGGAAGAGACAGGCGCCGGCATGATGGGCACGGTGGAGTTCAACTCCGCCTGCTTTTATCGCTATGCCAATATCGACTTCACCCAACTCCAACAGAACCTGAACCAAGACCAGGACCTGGCCCGCACTGCGGTCCAGGCCTTCCTCACTGCGGCGGTGCAGGCGGTCCCCACCGGCAAACAGAACAGCATGGCGGCCCAGAACCCGCCCTCTTTCGTCTTCGCAGTGGCACGGGAGCATGGCCTCTGGTCCCTGGCCAACGCCTTCGTGGACCCGGTGCGTCCCGGGCGGGACGGCGGCCTGGTGCAAAAGTCCATCACCGCCTTGGAGAACTATTGGCGCCGTTTGGCCACCGCCTTCGGAGATGATGGCGTCACAGAAACAGCGGTGCTGGCGGTGGACGGTGAGATGTTCATTCTGAAGGATCATCAAGTCGATAACCTCCAAGGGCTCATCACTAAGGTCATGGCCGCCCTCCCCGGAGGCCGCCCATGAGCACCCTGCTTTTGCGCCTGGCCGGTCCCATGCAGTCCTGGGGCATCCAGAGCCGCTTCACCATCCGGGACACGGGGCTCGAGCCCTCCAAAAGCGGCGTGGTGGGCCTGTTGTGCGCCGCTTTGGGTAGGGCCCGGCATGAACCGGTGGATGACCTGGCCGCTCTTAAAATGGGTGTCCGGGTGGACCGGCAGGGACAAGTCAAAATGGACTTCCACACCGCCGGCGGCGGCGTCATGCGCCCCGGGGAAAAATACGGCGTGGCCCTGGCCGACGGCAGTGGTGTGCGGGCCGTCACCTCCCAGCGCTATTATCTCGCCGACGCTGACTTCCTGGTGGGGATGGAGAGTGAAGACGAATCTCTGCTGCATCGCCTTGACGCAGCCCTCTCCCGGCCCATCTGGCCCCTCTTCCTGGGCCGGAAGGCCTTTGTTCCCGGCACCCCCGTGCGGTTGGGCATCGCCAACTTGACCTTCCGGGAGGCCTTGGCCGCCTTCCCCTACCAGGTCCGGTCACCTCGGGAAAAAGCCCGCCTCCTGATGGATCTGGAGAAAGGTTCGCCCCGGCTGCTGCGCCTGGTTCTCGAGGCGGAGCCCGGCGCCACCGCCGAGGTGCGTCCCGACCAGCCCATCTCTTTTGCCCGGCGTCTCTTTGGGTTGCGTTATGTCAGGACGGATTACCTGGACCTCACCGCCAGCATGATCGAGGAGGAATTCCATGTATCTCTCCCGTCTGTTGCTTAACCCCTCGAGCCGCGCCGTCTGCCGGGATCTGGCCGATTGCCAGCAGCTGCACCGCACCATTATGTCCGCCTTCCCCCAGGCTGAGGGACATGAGGGAGCCAGGGAGCACTTCGGCGTCCTCCACCGCCTGGACCTGGACCGTCGCCGCAACCTGCTGGTTCTCTATGTTCAGTCTCTTGCGCCGCCGGACTGGTCAAGGCTCCCTGCCAGTTACCTTTTGGCTGAAACCGACCTGGAAAATCCGGCGGTCAAGCCTGTGGGCCAAGCCTACCGAACCCTGAAGCCTGGGACGGTGCTTTCCTTCCGCCTGCGGGCCAACCCCACCCGGAAAATCGACACCAAGAGCGGGCCTGACGGCAAAAGACGCCACGGCCGCCGGGTGGAGCTGGTCCAGGAGGACCAGCAACTCGCCTGGCTCAGCCGCAAGGGGGAGGAGGGTGGTTTCCAAGTCCTTTCTCTCCGGGTGGGCGGTTTCTCCAAAGAGGTGGGCCGCCGTAAGGCAGGGGGGTCTCCCCTCACGGTGGCCGGGGTTATCTTTGAAGGCCGTTTACGGGTTACGGATCCCCAAAAATTTATGGACCAGAGTCTCACCCGGGGCATAGGCCCCGGCAAGGCTTACGGCTTGGGCCTGTTGTCCCTGGCCCCGCCGTGATGGAGGGCGCCATGCGACTGAAGGATCTCCATCTCCTGCCCAAGTTTCGGGACTGCGTCAGCTACCTCTACGTGGAGCACGCCAAGGTGGAGCAGGATGCCCGGGCCATCGCCCTCTGGGACGTTCAGGGCAAGGTCCCGGTTCCCTGCGCCGGTTTGGGGGTTCTCATGTTGGGACCCGGCACCTCCATCACCCACGCCGCGGTCTCCACCCTGGCTGACAACGGCTGCCTGGTCCTGTGGTGCGGCGAACAGGGGGTGCGGCTTTACGCCCAGGGCTTGGGACTGACCCGCAGTGCCGCCAACTTGCTGCACCAGGCCAGGCTCTGGGCCAACCCCGCCTTGCGCCTTCAAGTGGTCATCCGACTCTACCGGCTGCGCTTCCAGGAGCCCCTGGACGAGTCCCTGACGCTCCAGCAGATCCGGGGCAAGGAAGGCGTGCGGGTGCGGGAGGCCTATGCCCGGGCCAGCCGGGAAACCGGTGTCCCCTGGCAGGGTCGGGCCTACCGGCGCGACTCCTGGGGCGCCGCCGACCCGGTGAACCGGGCCCTCTCTGCGGCCAACAGCTGTCTCTATGGGATCTGCCACGCTGCAATCTTGGCCCTGGGTCTCTCCCCGGCCCTGGGCTTCATCCACACCGGCAAGATGCTTTCTTTTGTCTATGACGTGGCCGACCTCTACAAAACCAGGGTCGCCATCCCCATCGCCTTTCAAGAAACCGCCAAGGGACTGGAGAGTCTGGAGAGCCGGGTGCGACAAGGGTGCCGGGACGCCTTCAACCAGACCATGCTTCTCAAGAATATCATTCGAGACTTACAGGTCGTCCTTGATCTGGAGAGCCGGGGCCGGGTGGAGGAATGGGATAAATACCACCGGGACGAGGCCCTGCCCGGCGGCCTCTGGGACCCCGAAGAGGGAGTGGTGGCAGGCGGTCAGAACTTCGCCCCGGATCCGGATGCAGAAGGAGGTGAATGAGCATGGTGGTCATGATCCTGGAAAAAGTCCCCCCCGGACTCAGAGGGGAGCTGACCCGCTGGCTGTTGGAACCCAAGGCCGGGGTCTTTGTTGGCAAAATTTCCGCGCTGGTTCGGGACTTATTGTGGGAGAAAATTTGCCGGGAATGCCGTGGCGGGGCCAGCCTCCTGATCCATAACGCCGACCGGGAGCAGGGGTTTGCCATGCGCATGTGGGGGGAGCCGTCCCGGCGGGTGGTAGACTTCGAGGGCCTTTTCCTGATTCGCGTGCCCAAATGATGCGGGTTTGGGCAGTGTTGTCCCCACGCACGTGGGGGTGAACCGGCAAGATACCCCAGGCCGATCAGGAGAAACCAGTTGTCCCCACGCACGTGGGGGTGAACCGACGACGCAGCCGCTCAAAAGCAGCCCGATAAGGTTGTCCCCACGCACGTGGGGGTGAACCGGAAATCTGGGCCACCAAGGTGCTGGTGTACCAGTTGTCCCCACGCACGTGGGGGTGAACCGCTGATTGCTCATTTTGTTCTGCAAGCAGCCTAGTTGTCCCCACGCACGTGGGGGTGAACCGTTGTGGGTTGAATGCACAATACAGGCATCCCAGTTGTCCCCACGCACGTGGGGGTGAACCGAAAACTCAGACCAGGAAGAAACATCGAAGCCTGTTGTCCCCACGCACGTGGGGGTGAACCGTAGTTATCCGGGTCTACCAGAGTGAAGGTCAAGTTGTCCCCACGCACGTGGGGGTGAACCGCCACCCATTAGCGATCACAGCGGGCCTGATGGGTTGTCCCCACGCACGTGGGGGTGAACCGGTGTATCGCTGCAATCAACAGTAATTCTAACAGTTGTCCCCACGCACGTGGGGGTGAACCGGAGGTGGTGGAATTATGAAAGACGAAGTGCGGGTTGTCCCCACGCACGTGGGGGTGAACCGTCAGAAAAATTGCCGGCGATTGATGCCCGCTCGTTGTCCCCACGCACGTGGGGGTGAACCGCTCTGACCGCACCTCGCGCAGCTTGACCGTGCGTTGTCCCCACGCACGTGGGGGTGAACCGGGAGAACGCCGGGAGTTCGCAGCCGCAGAGTTGTTGTCCCCACGCACGTGGGGGTGAACCGTAAAAAGTCACTCGGGCGCCCTGGTGGTGGCGGTTGTCCCCACGCACGTGGGGGTGAACCGGTGGTCACCAATGACGAGCGCACCCTGTTCTAGTTGTCCCCACGCACGTGGGGGTGAACCGTGGCAACACCTGGATTAAGTTAAGGTCAAGATGTTGTCCCCACGCACGTGGGGGTGAACCGAAATAGACCAGACCTAAACAAAGCAACAGGCCGTTGTCCCCACGCACGTGGGGGTGAACCGTTTGATTCGCCGAAGTGACCCGACTTCCGGGCGTTGTCCCCACGCACGTGGGGGTGAACCGATTGAAGCTCATTGAAAATTAGAACTTCCGGCGTTGTCCCCACGCACGTGGGGGTGAACCGTTGCGGTTGGAGCACCGGATTGCCCTGGTAATGTTGTCCCCACGCACGTGGGGGTGAACCGCGCCTGATTGACCAGCTATCCCTGGGAATTGAGTTGTCCCCACGCACGTGGGGGTGAACCGTATGACCGGGCTTCAGCTATCGCACGGGAGGAGTTGTCCCCACGCACGTGGGGGTGAACCGCCGAAAGGAATCTGGGGCTTGAGGGGGTAGAGGTTGTCCCCACGCACGTGGGGGTGAACCGGAGCAAGCCCGGCAGGCCCAGGTGCAGGCTGAGTTGTCCCCACGCACGTGGGGGTGAACCGTTTCCTACGGTTAGGTTCCACGAATTGACAATGTTGTCCCCACGCACGTGGGGGTGAACCGCAGTCATTATCAGATATCATATCCTTATTAAAGTTGTCCCCACGCACGTGGGGGTGAACCGAAGCAGCGATACCCTGCTGCCTCCACCTCATCGTTGTCCCCACGCACGTGGGGGTGAACCGAAGCGGGAGTTCGTGCGCTTCTGCGGCCAGGTGTTGTCCCCACGCACGTGGGGGTGAACCGGTGTTTGTCGGCCTGACCACGGGCGGGACGGCGTTGTCCCCACGCACGTGGGGGTGAACCGGCGGCACGGAAACTCACGTGTTGACTCAGGCAGTTGTCCCCACGCACGTGGGGGTGAACCGGGGTTTACCAGGGGCCGCAGTGTCTGTAATGAGTTGTCCCCACGCACGTGGGGGTGAACCGCGCCGGCCACAGGTGGCGATGCGGAAGCGGGCGTTGTCCCCACGCACGTGGGGGTGAACCGGCGTTCAACTTGGTGTGCCAACTGGTGTCGCCGTTGTCCCCACGCACGTGGGGGTGAACCGGCGGCACGGAAACTCACGTGTTGACTCAGGCAGTTGTCCCCACGCACGTGGGGGTGAACCGAAAAGCTGTGGATAGTTTGAGGCGTCCCCTTAGTTGTCCCCACGCACGTGGGGGTGAACCGCCTCTGGCACTTTGCCGAGGACGGATGTCCCTGTTGTCCCCACGCACGTGGGGGTGAACCGGTTTGGAATATCAGTTTTTCCAACACCACCAAGTTGTCCCCACGCACGTGGGGGTGAACCGATAAGCATCTCAAGACAGCTTGTCAAGAGGGGGTTGTCGCCACGCACGTGGGGGTGAACCGAGACGCCGAGCTTCCGGTTCGCCATCGAAGAGGTTGTCCCCACGCACGTGGGGGTGAACCGGACAGAACCGCTTCAGACAAATCGATGGCCTGGTTGTCCCCACGCACGTGGGGGTGAACCGAAAAGCTGTGGATAGTTTGAGGCGTCCCCTTAGTTGTCCCCACGCACGTGGGGGTGAACCGGCGGACCTGCTGCTCTTGCGCCTGAAAGGGCCGTTGTCCCCACGCACGTGGGGGTGAACCGGAGAAAGCAGAATGAAAAACGTGGAAATGGAAGTTGTCCCCACGCACGTGGGGGTGAACCGTCGTTGTGTCCGGCCTGTGCATGACGCACACCGTTGTCCCCACGCACGTGGGGGTGAACCGCCGGGAATAACTCCCGAGTATCTAACTGCCAAGTTGTCCCCACGCACGTGGGGGTGAACCGGAGGGAAAGAAGATGATTAAGGCAAGAATCCTGTTGTCCCCACGCACGTGGGGGTGAACCGACGCGGCCCTGACGAACCTGGCCATCGGCTATGTTGTCCCCACGCACGTGGGGGTGAACCGATTACCGCGGACAATGAGGGGCGCCAAGGGCTGTTGTCCCCACGCACGTGGGGGTGAACCGGTCGGCCTACAAACCCTGGGGTTATCACCTGGGTTGTCCCCACGCACGTGGGGGTGAACCGCCACGGCAGACAAAGACGAGGTTTTGGCCGCAGTTGTCCCCACGCACGTGGGGGTGAACCGGCCCGGCTCTGGCGGTAAAACTGCCAAGCGGCGTTGTCCCCACGCACGTGGGGGTGAACCGGAGGTGACCAAGTGAGACGCCTTATCCACGGCGTTGTCCCCACGCACGTGGGGGTGAACCGCTGTGCCCAAAAACCTGGTTGGTGAGTGCCTGGTTGTCCCCACGCACGTGGGGGTGAACCGGGGCGGCGGTTGCCGCGGGAGGAGTTTGAGGCGTTGTCCCCACGCACGTGGGGGTGAACCGGTCAGGGACGGCGGAAAATACCTGGAACTTCCGTTGTCCCCACGCACGTGGGGGTGAACCGTCGGCCCCGGTGAACTCAAAGTGCAGCAACCCGTTGTCCCCACGCACGTGGGGGTGAACCGACATGAACGACCAGAAGGGCGCGCAGATATTGGTTGTCCCCACGCACGTGGGGGTGAACCGTTGAGAGATGGGCATGGAAAAGGAAGTGAAAGTTGTCCCCACGCACGTGGGGGTGAACCGTGATTTTTCCCTTGCGCCGGGGGCCTGGGGGGGTTGTCCCCACGCACGTGGGGGTGAACCGTTCCCGGGGTTGTTCTGATGCTCCTGCAAGATGTTGTCCCCACGCACGTGGGGGTGAACCGCGTTCAGAAATGAATGTTATTTACTTCAAAGAGTTGTCCCCACGCACGTGGGGGTGAACCGGCCTGAAAGTGCCGGCAGGCTCTATTGAAAGGGTTGTCCCCACGCACGTGGGGGTGAACCGAGTTAGATAAATTGAGAGCGGAAGTAACAAAAGTTGTCCCCACGCACGTGGGGGTGAACCCGGGGGGAGGTTCGCCAAGGGTAGGCGGGCCTCAATGGTCACGTTAGATGGATGGGATGATAATATGGGTGGTAAAATAAGCAAGAAAAAGAAATGGGTTGGCAGAAAATATGACAAACCATTGTAATTATTGGTCCCCCGTGTAAATGGGAACCCAAAAATGACCCCCGGCCGGACTCGAACCGGGGACACAGGGATTAGGAAACATTTCAAATGAAAGACTGTCCTTGGGCCACTCTCCCCTTAAGACTCTCGAATTGATCAATTTTCGCCGTCTTCTTCTTACTCCTTCAACCACCTTCTACATATATCAATTCCTGGGTAGTTTCAGGCCTGCCCTATTTTCACATTCCCATCAACAGGAGGTGAAGCTTATGAACCAGTGTGTGCTTTCGGGGAATCTGGGGGCTGATCCGGAGTTTTTTGTGTCTGCGGAGGGGACGGCGGTGGCGTCGTTCAATCTGGCGTTTCCGGCCCCC
>Ga0194110_10004177_pt1 | contig 17562 bp, 13 predicted proteins | sample TA2Kig1200mmetaG_FD_146192 | JGI IMG/M metagenome (GOLD analysis project Ga0194110, IMG submission 146192) | Freshwater microbial communities from Lake Tanganyika, Tanzania - TA2015032 Kigoma Deep Cast 1200m | ecosystem: Environmental > Aquatic > Freshwater > Lake | place: Tanzania: Lake... | reverse complement strand
CATCAAATTGAGGTAGTGAATGATCTGCCAATATCAATTCTGGTTTAAATTCCTCGAGTTCTCTTATGAAATCTTCTTTTGATTCAACTAGTCTTGATATAAAGTCTATACCTTCGTGGCGCAATTCGTATTCCATTAACTCTGCATCTAATGGGACATCTTCTAGTATCAAAATCTTAATTTTTTCACTCATTTAGATGTTCCTCACTTATTTAGCTCCTAAAATAACTTCTAATTTCTGTATCCAAAAATTTTAGTTCACTAAAGCTAATTAAATACCAATTTACAGTTAATTCCCAATATATGTGGTTTGGTTACTTAAAAGTGATTTCAAATGAGGTTCCTTTATTCCTATCAAGCTGAATATCGCCATCTAATTGAGCTACCAGAGTGTTTACTATACGCAAACCCAAAGTCTCAGTATTTGTAAAGTCCAAATCATTTGAAAAACCAACACCATCATCACAAACTATAAGCCTAAAGTTCTTATCATCCGAAATAAATGTGATGCCTAGCTCACCCTTTCTATTATCGGGAAAAGCATGTTTCAGACTGTTAGAAACCAGCTCATTGATTATAAGACCACAAGGAATTGCGGTGTCAATATCCAATAAAACCTTATCCACATTAATTTTTATCTGAATATTTTCAGTTTTCACTTCATATGTATCAATAAGTTCACCAGTCAGGCTCTTTAGGTATTCTGCGAAATCTATCTGTGCAATGTTTTCAGATTGATAAAGTTTCTCATGTACAAGAGCCATTGACCGGATACGATTTTTACTATCATCAAACATTTCTATAACATCTTTATCACCTGTATATTCTGATTGAAGCCCAATTACGCTGGAAATAACCTGCATATTATTTTTAACCCGATGATGAACCTCCCTCAACAGTATCTCCTTTTCCTTTAATGATTCCTTAAGTTTATGTTCAGCTTTTTTTTGTGCTGTAAGATCTAGTAGAGATACTAAACTCCTTTTGGTCCCTGGAATCATCGATACGGTTATGAATATATCTTTAATGTTTCCTTGTTTGTCAATGAGCTGAGATTCATAGCTTTGTGGGGCTGTATTGGGGTCGATTCTTCGAAGCCGATGATACTCTTCCATCCTCTCAAGATAATCTTTTACCACGAATTCCGTCCAGCTTCTCTTACCTTCTATCTCTTCTTTTGAATAACCAGAAAGTTTTTCGAATTCGTGGTTTACAAGGGATATTGTGTTATTTTCTTCTATTATCAGCGTTGAAGTGCCTGTATTTTCAAATACGGCCTTATACCTCTCTTCTGACTTTTTTAAAGCAGATATTGCCTTTTGACGTTCGGTGATATCTGTCAATACCCCTGTTAATCCCAGTATTTTACCATCTTTTATCAATGAGTGGCTAGAACTGCGTACATATAAAATTTCACTATCCTTGTCAAAAACTCTAAATTCATAAGGTTCTTTTTGGCCAGATAAAGTTCTCTCCAGACTTGCCTGTAGACCAGATAAATCATCAGGATGAACAAAATATGCGAAATTCTGATTAATAATCTCATCTCTTTTGTAACCACTTATTCTCTCTATAGTTGGGCTAATATATGTAAAATTACCTTCAATATCCAAAACGAAGATAACGTCGTTAATGTTTTCTACGATAGTTCGGTACTTTTCTTCAGATTTTTTTAATTCAGTGATATCTCGCGCAGTTACAAAAACACCTTGCACTTCTCCAACTTCATTTTTAAACACTATAGCATTTAATAAAACTTCCGTTGTTTTACCAGACTGGTTAAGAATTTTGAGGGGATAATCCTTTAAATATCCGTCAGATAAAGCTGCCTTATAACCTTTTATTGATTTTTCAGGGTCTGTAAATTGTTCTGAGAACTCTTTTCCTATCAGATCTTCACGATCGCACCCACAGATTTTTTCTGTTGCCTCATTGACATCTGTAATCTTACCTTCCGGACTTATAATAATCAATGGATCAGGGCTTACCTCGATGAGGCCACGGTTGTAAACCAATGAAGCTGATAACTGCTCTTCAATTCTTTTACGCTCTGTAATATCACGACTACTAAATATTCCTCCCTTCATATGGCATTCATCATCAAATAAAGGATTAAAAACGGTTTCCACCCAAATATAATTTGCATCAGTGTTTCGAAGACGATTTTCCACTCTTTCTGGTGTATATGAGGCTGAAACTTTTTTAAATGCATACTTAATTTTTTTTATATCATTTGGATGTAAAAATTCAAAAAGAGACCTGCCAATCAAAGTTTCAGGTTCATATCCCATGACTGTCTTGACTGAGGGGCTTATATACCGAAAAACTCCTTCATTATCAAACTGCCCCACAATATCTAACATATTATCTGTTATTAATCTTAATTGTTTTTCACTTTCTTTTAATTTTTGATCGACTTTATGCTTGAAAAGGGCCATATCAATGGCAAATTTTAATTCCTTATCACTGATAGGTTTTACCATATAACTATAATGTTCAGTTAACTTGGCTCGCTCCATTGTTTTATCATCAGCATGAGCAGTAATGTATATAACCGGCGGATTAAAATGTTTTTTTATTTGTTCGATAACCTCTATTCCATCAATTTCTCCTTTCAGCGAAATATCCATTAAAATTAGGTCTGGTTTCGTCTTCAATGCCTTTTCAATTGCCTCTTCACCAGATAGAGCAATAACCGGCGAGGGATAACCCCAGATTTCAAGCTTTGTTTCAAGTTCCATTGCAGTGATGCCTTCATCCTCAACTATAAGTATTTTTGCGTCAGGCAATTTTTCTGTCTCCTTGATCCCTTGAATCTTTTATTACTGACTTTTTTTAGCGAATTTAATTTTGAATTCTGTTCCTTTACTTTTGTCAAGTTCAATTGTGCCATCGAGCTGTCTTACTAACGTGTTTACCAACCTCAAACCAAGTGTTTGTGCATTTCTAAAGTCTAGATTTTCAGGGAGTCCTGCCCCATTATCACTGACTATCAGTGTAAAATCATCGTCTCTAGAATCAATTTTTATCATTATTTCTCCTTTATTATCAAGAAAAGCGTGTTTTATGGAATTATTAACCAGTTCATTTATTATCAAACCACAGTTCATAGCTCTATCAATATCCAAGAAAATATCTTTGATATCAATTTTAAGTTTTATATTGTCTTGATCTACGCCCCTGGTACGTAATAAATCATCAGTCAGGTTTTGAAGGTATTCTAAAAAGTTTATCCTTTTTAGGTCCTTTGATTCATATAATTTTTCGTGAACAAGTGCTATTGATTTTATGTGATTTTGACTTTCTTCGAACTTTTCAATAAATTGATCCATTATATATCCAGATTGAAGCCCGACCAAGCTGGAAATTGCCTGCATATTTGTCTTCACCCGACGATGGATCTCTTTCAGCAGATTCTCCTTATCCCTTATTGATTCATTCATTTCCTTTTCTGTTTGCCTCAGTTGTAAGATTTCAGCTTTTAAAGCTTCTCTTTCCTTTTTAGACGATTCAACCTGTTTATGAGTTTGTATATCCAATTCTTGATATTTTTTTCTCAGATCATTTTTTTCCATTTCAACTTTGTTTATTTCAGCATTAAACATTTCTTTATCTTTTATACGGTCGTTAGCTTGTTTCTGAACTTGTATATCTAATTCTTCATGATCCCTTCTTAAAATTTCCTCTTTTTGCTTAATTTGGGTTATTTCTGCTTTTAGAGTTTCTTTATCCTTGATAAGTTCATCAATTCGTTTTTCGGCTTGTTCTACCGATTCATCGTAAGTTTTCTGAAGTTCATCTCTTTTTTGCGTTATTGCAGTTATTTCAGCTTTAAGTGCTTTTTTTTCATTTGAAAATGCTTCAACTTCTCTTTTAGCTAATTTTTTTAACTCATCTTTTTTTTCTCTTAATGATTCTTCAATCTGCTTACGTTCAGTTATATCACGTCCAACAGATTGAAATTCAATTACCTGGCTTTGATCATCAAATATGGCTTTATTTACCCATTCAAACCATTTAATATCTCCATTAGTCATTTTTACCTGATTTTCAAATGTATTAACAGGATTTTGTGGATTGAATGATTCTATGTGTTTTTTAACACTTTCTTGATCCTTTTCAGGTGAAAAAAACATGAAACTTTTTCCAATAACTCCCTTACCAAAATAGTTAAAATAAGCATCATTGGCAAAGGTAAGTACTCCCTCAGGAGTAAATCGACATATAAATTCAGTCTGATCCTCAACTACGGATCGATATAACTTTTCACTCTTTTTTAATTCCTTTTCTACAATTTTAACACCAGTAATGTCCTTTATAAAGACTGATACTCCCCTAAGGGATGGATACACATTAAACTCAAAGAATATCTGATCATCTTGGTTTTTGTACTCTTTAACAATATATTGAGGTTCTTGAACATTTAATACATTCATATACATCTCTTCTATTTCAGTACCTTTAACATCTGGAAAGATATCATAGAGAGATTTTCCAATTGCATCCTTTGATGGAATACTAGTGAGATTTTCTGATGCCTTATTCCAATAAACAAACTTCAAACTTCTGTCCATTTCAAAAAATACATCAGTTATACTAGCTACAAGTTCTTCATAATTAGATTTACTTTCTAATATGGATTTTTCAAGCATTTTATGCAGGGTAATATCAAAAAATTGAACTAGATAGCCGCTTAAATATCCATCTTCTTCCACACTCAATGGATTAATGAAAACTTCAAGATAAATTATGTCTGATTTGATTGTTTTATATAAACTAAGCTCTTTAATTTTTTCAAAATCAAATTCAGATTCGTATTTAACTGTTTGTCCATCAAAAAGTCTCTTTTTTTCCGCATCGCTTAATTTGAAGTCCTGGAAAAGATTTAATTCCATCAAATCTTGAATATCAGAAGCACCAAATAACTCTAAAACAGCTTTGTTTATGTCCATCAATTGTCCATCAGGCTTGAATATCCCAATTGCAACAGGTGATTGGAGATAAATACTTTTGAACCTTTTTTCGCTTTCGAATAAGGCTTCTTCTTCTTTTTTACGCTCTGTGATATCCTGAAATATCAAATTAGCGCCTACAAACTCCCCTTTATCATCCCTAATTGGTGCAATAGTGTATTCGATATCTATCTTCTTACCTTCCCTGGATATAAGTACTGATTCACCATTTAACTCTGAAGCAGTTCCATCTCTTAAAATCTCTTCTACTGGGTTTTTTATAATTTTTCTTATTTCTTCAGATTGAACATTAAAAACATCGATTAAAGATTTAAATAACGAATCGTCGCTTTCCCAGCCTGTTAGGGATTTTACAGAAGAATTCACGAATCTTATACATCCATCTACATCCGTTATTATCACAGCTCCTCCAGAATCTTTGAGTTTTTTATCAAGCCATTCTCCAGTTTCTTTTAAATTAATTTCTTTCTGATGCTTTTTAAGAGCAACTTCAATTTTCTTTCGTAATTCGTTTTCATCGAATGGTTTTAGCATGTAACCTGCGGGATCTGTCATTTTAGCACGTTGAAATGTTTCTTCATCCCCATAGGCAGTAACATATATAACTGGAATATTATAATCGTCGATAATCTCTTTAGCGGCCTCGATACCATCAATTCTACCCTTTAAAACAATATCCATTAGAACAATGTCAGGTTTTACTTCTTTTACTTTGTTAATTGCATCCTTTCCAGAAAAAGCAAACGTAGGGACCTCATACCCCCAGTTTTTTAGTTTCCTTTGGAGTTCCATTGCAGTGAGGCCTTCATCCTCAACAATTAAAATTTTTGCTACAGACATAATTACTAGCCCCCTACTAAGATCCTTATCCTTCCATAATAATTAAAGCCCAACGGATGTGTATTATTAAACATTACATATAAAATTATCTATTCTATGGGGTTGTAAAGTTAATGGGTGTTGGGGATTTTTCCATGTTTTTTTGTCCAGTATTGCATTTTTAGGCTTGCATAGTTGAGGAATCCTTCGGGTTTTTTGTATTTTCTTTTTACTTGTTCAGGGTCGGTTTGTCTGTAGTAATTTTCATCTGGGTTGGATGTTCGTGAGATATAAGGATGTCTCATGAATTGAAAATCATAGATTTTCAAACTTGCGACGAATAGTCGCAAGAATTGTGTGAGTCTTTGAAAGTCAGGGATAATCTTTTTGATGATGAATCCTTGTAAAACTTTTGGTATATTGTCGAATTTTTCTAATAATGTTTCTAATCTTTTTATTGCGGTTTTTTCATTGAATGTGCGGAATATGTTTTTTATTTCTGTGAAATAAAGGACTAATCGGATTTTAACCTGCCGGGGAATGGTTTTATCTTTTAATATTTTGTATACGGACACCCCTATCATTTTATAGAGATGAAATATGCATTGTTGGTGTATAACACGAAAACTATCGGTTATGGTCTTGTATTCAAGTAGATGGTCCGTGGTTAATGCATAAAAAGGAATATTTTCTGTTATTTCTTTTATAAAGTTATGGATAGCTGTTTTTGTCTCTTTGGGTGCTATTTCTTCGGCTACTGGCATGTTTAGTATGTGGTCGTATAATGTTAAACGGAAATTCCATTTTCCTTTGATTTTAATATGCTGCTCATCATAACAGTAATAACCTGAATAAGGTGCTTTTATGTTGGTGATTCTTTTTGTAGCTCCTGTTTGCAGCCAGTTTTGTATGGATTGGTGTGATGGTAAAACACCAAAGAAATTATAAAAGTCTTCCGCTATTTCACGCAGTGATCGTGCCCCAGTCTGTATTAAAGACTTTAATTTATCTCTATAAACGTTAGAATACCTGTGAAGAGGTTTGATCACTGAATCTATATGATGTTGTGAACTTTTGTCCACAAGAATTGCACTTGTATCTTCTCTGATAAATCTTTAAAGAGCCGAATTCACCCATTATAGGGTTTCTCTTACGATATTCATGTTTAATCACATTATTTGACTTGCAAAAAGGGTAGCAGGGGCTAACATATTCAAAATGGTTATCAGCAAGCAAATTCAGGCTTTTATTCACATTTTGAGGCGTATCAGTTGTTTGAAATCTACTTGTTAGGATCTTTTCAAAATCAGGTTTTTCCAAACCAAAATCGGAAAGTTTAAGTTGTATGGAATCAATACAACACTTGAGAGTGGATATTATTTTGTTTGTCATAAATATATATCTACTCTCACCTTATATTTGTGTTTAACGCTTTAAAATCAAAATTCAACAATTTATAGACAGAAAATTTGGTTTTTAGAAATTTTCAAAAATTTGGCTCAACACCCATTAACTTTACAGCCCCTATTCTATTAATTAACTAAACACTAACATTAAATTTTACTAAAAATTGGATGCTTTTTTCAATAACATCAATTTCGTCAAATATAGTGCTAAAAACTGATTAAAAGTTTTAAAATCCAAGAATTAACAAAATTATTTTTTTATTTAATTTTTTTATTTAATTTGAAGTTGAATGATAGTAATTAGTAATATGATTTATTTTCGTTGAAATGCCCGTAATTTATGAAACACATTTTAATCAATTTTTTAATTCCAGAAGTCATCCCAAAACTCTCTAAAGCTCATCATCAACCTCTTTAAATTACATAAATTCAAATATTACCCCGCCCAATATACTTTTGGGATGACCTCCCAAATAGAAATTTTGAGACCTATTTCCAATTTTCCCAAGAATCCATTTTAATGAAGCTGTCGAATAAATTATCTCTTTTTAAAATTCTCTTTAAAATTTTTTGTAATGAATAACATCCTCAACTCCTCGCCTTATGGGAGGATAAGGTTTTTCATTCGGATATCCTAAAGGAATTAACGCCACAGGTCTTACACCTTCATGAATTTCTAGTATATTTCTAACAGTTTCTTCATCAAAAGCTCCAATCCAACAGGCGCCTAATCCAAGAGCATGAATAGCAAGAAGCATGTTTTGAGCCGCACACGCCGCGTCCTGTATACAGTACAGATCCATTCCTCTTGCACCATATATTGCAGATGATCTGTGCTCGTTTGCACAGCTTACCATTACAACCGGTGCTTCTGCAATAAAATCTCTCATGTAAGCTGCAAAGGCAAGTTTCGATTTAGTTTCAGAATCTTTTACAACAATAACTTCCCAACTCTGTATATTACCGGCCGATGGAGCCCATATCCCGCTTTCTATTATCCTGTTTAAGAGTTCATCTTCCACAGGCTTTTTTTTGAATTTTCTAATACTTCTTCTCTCACTAATAGCCTCTAACACATCCATACTAACACCAACCTCTATTCAATCATTGCATCTATAACAACATGGCAGACCCCTGGAGAATATTTTTTTATTACTCTTTTATTTAATATCTTGATTTTGCGACCAGCCACAACATTTTTTATCATGTTTATTGGTCTTTTGAACTTTATTTTCTCAGGGACTGATTCATGATAATGAATAATTCCACCATCCTTTAAGGCACCTATTGCAACATCCAAATATTCATGTGCGTTAGGTAAATAACCCATTAAAACTCTATCTCCAACATTTTTAGGAGTCACATCCCTGCAATCTCCCAGTATTGGTTCCACTATATCTTCCACTTTATTGAGCTTGATATTGTCAGTTAAATAGCTATAGGCGACGGAATTAATTTCTATTGAATAGACCTTCCTTGGATTAGAGTGCACAGCAATAGGTATAGAAAAATAACCAATACCTGCAAACATATCCACTACAGTTTCTCCATCTTCAACAAGATGTCCGATTCTCATCCTTTCTGAAGTGTTTCCTTTAGACCACATCACTTTAGAAACATCAAGTTTAAATAAACACTTATTTTCCTTGTGTATCGTCTCTGTACTATCTCCTTTAAGAATTTCAACTTGTGGTGTCCTCTTAAATCCGTTTATACTCTTCAATTTAACTACAGTACTGACATTTGGTAAATTTAAAATCTCATCTATATTATTAGTTTCATCTTTTAGGACCAGGATGTCTCCAACGATCTTCCAATTCATATTTTTTTATTTTGTTAACAGAACAGTTAAACATTATTATAATATTCACTAAAAGCCAGAGTAAGGCCAGAGTAAGAGCAATATTTTCAATCAGAAGTTCTCTCAATACCAAATCACTTTATCTATGTGCGAATATAAGATTGAATAAAAAATTTAACATTCTTTTTTAAAATGTTGGATGGATGCATAAAATTCCTAAATTAACTAAAAAATGATTAAATTGATTAAAAATAATCACTTTTTTCTTTAAATTTCATAAAACATTTGGAATAATAAATTAAAGACGCAATAAGAGACGCTAATCCAATTATATGTAATTTTAAAAGGTTTTTTAATATTAATATAAAAAACCCCCATATAATCTCAATTATTTTTGATTTATTTATATCATTGAGATAAATAAATCTAAAAAATGATTTAGAAAAATCAAGACGAAAAAGATAACTATCATAAGAAAAAAACATTTATTTAACTTTAACAAGGGAGGTTAAAAATGAGTAAAGTAAACAGAGAGGAAATTATCAGTTTCCTTGATGACTATAACAAGGATGATATAACTATAGCGACTTTGGGAAGTCACACATCCATGCATATACTAAAAGGGGCGAAAGAAGAAGGATTTAAAACGGCAGTGGTTTGTGAGAAAGGAAGGGATATTCCATACAAGAGATTTAGAGTTGCTGATGAATACATCATAATTGATAAATTCTCTGAGATCAACAGCGAAGAAGTTCAGCAAAAACTGAGGGACCTAAACAGTATTGTGGTCCCGCATGGATCCTTTGTGGCCTATGCTGGGCTGGATAACATTGAAACTATTTTCAATGTGCCCATGTTCGGTAACCGGGATATTCTAAGGTGGGAAGCTGAAAGGGATCTGGAGAGAAAGCTCATGACAGAATCAGGCATAAGAATTCCCCAAAAATACAAAAATCATCGACAAATTGATGGAACAGTTATGGTTAAATTTCCTGGAGCCAGAGGCGGAAAAGGATACTTTGTAGCTTCTTCCCCTGAAGAGTTCGATGAAACCATAGCAGCAATGTTACACCGGGGATGGATTGAAGAAGAAGACATTAAAAGTGCTCACATTGAAGAATACGTTTCCGGGTGTAACTACTGTATACATTTCTTCTACTCCGCATTAAAGGATGAAGTAGAATTATTAGGAATGGACAGCCGATACGAATCAAACATTGATGGTTTAGTCAGAATTCCGGCCAAAGACCAGCTGGATATCGGATTGAACCCCTCTTATGTTATAACAGGTAACCATCCAGTGGTAATGCGGGAGTCTCTGCTGCCACAGGTTTTCGATATTGGAGACCAGCTAGTGGAAGGAGCCAAAAAGTTGGTGCCACCAGGCATGAACGGGCCATTCTGTCTGCAGACACTGGTTAACGATGATCTGGAAGTTATTGTATTTGAGATGAGTGCCAGGATAGATGGTGGAACAAATACCTTCATGCATGCATCTGCATACAGCTATCTCTTGTTTGGTGAATTTATGAGTATGGGCCGCAGAATTGCTCGTGAGATTAAAAGTGGTAAAGAAGAAGATAGTTTAGATAAGGTCATCACCTAATATTTCTTTTTTATTTTTTTTGTGTTAAGAGGCTGTCCAATAATTATTGTTTTTTGTTTGTTGGCTTGGTGTTATAATATTTTTTGTTTTTATTTATATTTTTGTGTGTGGGGGTTTTTTTGGATTTGGGGGTGGTTATATAACCGAAAAGTTTATATTATAGGTTTTTCTACTATTATTTAGTTATTCATGTGATGGAGTTGGTTTTATGGCTTTAAGAGAAGATAAAATGGGGCAGACTTGGTTGTTACCACCCGCGGTTAGTGATTTTATACCTGAGAACCATATTTGTCACCTGGTTATAGCCCTGGTGGATGAACTAGAATGTTAACGGTGCGGAGAAAAAATACCAGGCTACGCCAGGTAAACCGGCGTATTCACGCCGCATGTTATTAAGATTAGTGATCATGGCATCTGTCGATGGTGTTTGGTCTTCAAGGAAGATAGCGAAGCTGGCATGTGAAAATGTAGTCTACATGTATCTTACAGGCATGGAAACTCCTGATTTCCGGACAATATGCAATTTCAAAATAGAATGCCAAGATTTGATTGAACAGGCCTTTAAAAAGACCGTTACATTTTCAAAATCAATAGGAATGGTGAAATTGGGCCATATAGCTATAGATGGCACTAAAATAAAAGCCAACGCATCCAACAACCACACACTAACAGAGAAGGAAATAGATAACATTAAAAAGATAATTCAAATAGGAATTGATGTCGACGCTGAGGAAGACGAGTTATATGGTGAGGAAAGAGGCGACCAACTGCCACCTGAACTCAACACCCGAAAAAAGATCCGTGAGAAACTAAAAGAAATTGAACGCAAAGAGGATATAAAACTGAAAAAACCCGCCCTAAACCTTATAGAACAACACGCCATCGGTGATGGAAAACAAAAGGAAAAAATCATCCATAAAATCGACCAGGCAGAATACGAACTCCAAAAAAGCGGGCAAGAAGCTGTTAGTCTATCTGACCCTGAAGCACGTTTTATGGATAATAAAAAGAATCTTAAAGAGTTATCATATAATCTCCAGATAGCTGTGGACCATGATTCAGGCATAATCCTTGCAAGCAGTGTCACGCAGGATCCCACAGATCATTATCAATTAAAACCTCAAATAGAGCTGGTTGAGGAAAACTTGGGCAAATTGCCCAAGGGAACTAAAATAAGTGCTGATAACGGCTTTTTCACTGGAGAAAACCTAGAATACCTGGAGAAAAGGGAGTTAGATGGTTATATACCCAACAAAAAACAGGCAGGGGAAATGAAAACTGGTAAAAAGAAGAACAATGAATATTCAAAGGATAAATTCACCTACAATACAGAGGAAGACAATTTCACATGCCCGCACGATGAAATACTCACCAGGAAAAGCAAATACAAATACAACGGGAAACAAGTGTATGCCTATTATGGTGCCAACTGTGCAGGATGTCACTCTCAACTGGAATGCACGGGTAAAGGCCGTAAAAAGGTAATCACCAGCAATGCATACGAAGGAGAACGGCAAAGAATGGCAGCCAAAATGCAAACACCAGAAGGGAAAAAAGAATATAAAAAGCGAAAAGAAACGGTTGAATGGCCATTCGGAAATATAAAATACAATCTGAATTTCACGGAGTTCCTAACCCGTGGAGTATTAAACACAGGGACTGAAAAGACCCTGGTGAGCACGTCACACAACTTAAAACGGATATGGAATGAAATAGCTGAAAAAATAACCAAGATATTCCAAAATCACAGCACCAAACACCCAATACCCAACACTTAAAAACCCCCCCATTAAAAATAACGTTAAATCCAAAAAAAATTCAAACATTATTTACGAGACAGCCTCTTAAAAGAAACAAAATTTCAATTTTTTTATACCCTCATTTTTATATAGTTGAAAAAATATTTACGCTCATGCCCTGTTTTCTGTGCAAAGATTTAAATAGTAGAAAGGCCATATTTCTAGATATGTCTGGTGATTTAGTATTGGAATTGTTTATTCCTGATGAAGAGAAAGCTTCAAATATTTTTAGATGTATAAGATGGGCGGGTGGTGTTTATTGTCCTGAATGCAAATCTTTTGACACGTATAAACGTGGTTTCACTGATGAGAGGAGAATTACACGGCGTTATTCATGTAATAACTGTGGTAAAAACTTCACAGATTTCACGGGAACGATTTTCGCCAACAAAAACCTTCTTTTGGGTGAAATGTTCTACATATTGGCAAATCAGGATAAAAAGAGCACAAAACGTTTATCAGAGGAATTAGGCCATAAATGGGATAGTGTTTACCGCATAGCAAAGGAATTCCGTGAATGCCTGTTGACAAATCCAAGGATCCTGTCCTGTCAAGAGAAACCGAAATAGACGAAATGTATCAATCTGCTGGCTCCAAAGGGTTTAAAAAAGCATCCAAGAAAAAGAGGCCTTAAATTACGGGGAAGAGGCACTTGGAAGAAAGACAAACCATCCATAATTACCATGGTGGAAAGAGGAACACGAAAAAGCATCTTAGTCGTTGAAAAGAACCTCTCCAAAGATTTAATACACCAAAAAATAGAAAAACGTTCTAAAGGACCTGTAAAAGCGTTCACAAACGATTATACCATCTACATCAACCTAAAAAAACATCCTCTGGTCAAGGAACATCAGGTGATTAACCACTCTGAAAAAGAGTATGCTGAAGGTGATAACCATGTTAACAACGCTGAAAACAAACATTCACTACTAAGACCTTACTTAAACATCTTCAGAGGACTTTCAAAGAAAAATCTCAACACATATGTTAAATTCTTCCAATTTATCTTTAACAATGGAATCAAATGGATAGAAAAAGCACTAAACCTAGCATGCACATGCACAGAAATAAGGAGATGAGCGAATATTTAATATAAAAAGAATAGAGATTTTTGAAAAACTTCTTTGGTTTTGATGGTATTCTATTTTAATGGGGAGTTATAAATAGTTTTTTATGAAAACCTTTACATCATTTACTTTGAATAAGGAATATAGACTCTTGAGAAGCTTGGTGATAAACTTGCTGAAGTTAACAGACTTATTGACTGGGAGGCTTTCAGACCCATAGTTAAAGGTATGTATAAAAATCAGACTAAACGTGGTGGAAGGCCTAATATGGATGAGGTGTTGCTGATCAAGCTCCTGGTGTTGCAGCAGTGGTATGGGCTTTCAGACCCTGAGTTGGAACGCCAGGTTGCGGATCGAATATCTTTCCGCAAGTTTTTAGGCTTTCCCGAGACCATACCAGACTATTCTACGGTCTGGTACTTCAGAGAACGACTGCTAGAAACAGGAAAAGACCAAGAGATCTGGAGGGAACTGCAGAAACAACTGGACAGTAAAGGTTTAAAGGTTAAAGAAGGCGTTATACAGGACGCAACATTCATCACAGCCGACCCAGGCCACGCTCCGGTAGATAAACCCAGAGGACCAGAAGCCAAAACACGCAGAAACAAAGACGGGACTTGGACCAAAAAAGGTAACAAGTCACATTTCGGCTACAAACTACACACCAAAAGCTGCAGAGAATATGGGCTGATGAGAGAACTGGAAACCACCACAGCCTCAGTTCACGACAGTCAAATAGACCTCTCCCAAACGAGAAGTGGTTTACCGGGATAGGGGATATTTCGGCACACCCTGCAGGGGGTATAGCGCCACCATGCAACGCAAAATACGGGGAAAAAAGCTCAACATAAGAGAAAAACAGCGCAACAAGAGAATAAGGCGCAAAAGGGCTCCTGGTGAAAGGCCCTACGCAATGATAAAGCAGATTTTCAAATCTGCCCACGTCCTGGTCACCACACTTAAAAGAGCAGCTGTAAAAATGATATTTACAGCCATCAGCTACAACCTACAACAACTCAAAACCCTGAAAAAGACTGGCATAGCGGTAGCTGTCTAAAAAAACCCAAAAAAACAGGATATAGGGAATAAAAAGAACAAAAAACAGAAAAAAAGGGATAAAAAAAGACTAATAAAAAAAACAAACTCAACAGAATCCAAAAAACAAAAGTAAATCAAAATTCTCAATAATTTCACTTTAATTCATTATGGATAAATAAAAACTTAAATGCAATATAATCAAAGTAAAATTGTGAAATATTTTTCAAATAAAAACTGAAACCAACAATCTTTATATAATATGAACTCAAATATAGGGATAGGAACTGTTTTTTATTATTATTTTTTGTCTAGAGGTGTATTTATGAATGACAAAGATCGATTGAAAGGCACTACAACTGTAGGTTTAACTTGCAAAGATGGAATTGTTTTGGCTACCGAAAAAAGGGCTGCAATGGGTAATTTAATTGCTCATAAGGTTGCAGAGAAGATTTTTAAGATAGACGACCACATAGGAACAACCATTGCTGGAGCTGTCTCAGATGCCCAAAGTCTCATGAAATATATAATTGCTGAAGTGGCCCTTTATAAAATGAGGAATGGTGAAAGAATAGGTGTCGAATCCGCAGCTACTCTTACTTCAAACATATTGCATTCTTCAAGATTTTATCCCTTCTTCGTTCAGACTCTGCTTGGAGGAGTAGATGAGGGAGGACCAAAATTATATTCACTTGACCCAACAGGCGGTATGATAGAAGATAAAATGATCGCAACAGGATCTGGTTCGCCAGTAGCATATGGCGTGCTAGAAGACAGATACAGCGAAGATATGTATGTTGAAGAATGTGTTGATATAGCTATACGTGCCATAAAATCTGCAATGGAAAGAGATGCCTTCTCAGGTAACGGTATCCTTGTTGCCACAATAACTGAAGAAGAAGGCTTTAAAAGGCTGTCGGATGAAGAGGTAGAAAAGAAAATTAAAGATGTTAATTAATTTTTTTATATTATATTAAAACTTATAAAGATTAAATTAAAATTTACATAGAGATTTTTCATTGACAATCGCGTTTAGAAAGTTGTAAGCATGTTTTACAACCCGTTTCTATTTTTTTGAAGTGATGTTATGGGTTCAGAGATTCTTGAAGAAATAAAAAATACAATAGTACAAAGATTGCCCCCTAGAGTACAAGTAGCGAAAGTAGAATTTGAAGGTCCTGAGGTTGTAATTTATACAAAAAATCCAGAGATCATAACTGAAAACGGGGAACTTATAAGGGATCTGGCAAAGGATATTCGCAAAAGGATAATAATCCGCTCAGATCGCTCAGTTCTAATGGATCCTGAAAAATCGATTCATAAAATTCATGAAATCGTTCCCGAAGAAGCTAAAATAACCAATATTTCTTTTGATGAGGTAACCTGCGAGGTTATTATAGAAGCAAGAAAACCCGGCCTAGTAATTGGAAAATACGGTACAACCTCAAGAGAAATAGTAAGACAGATTGGTTGGGCACCTAAAATTCTTAGAACACCGCCAATATCTTCTGAAATTATCCAAAGAGTGAGAAGAACCCTGAGACATAACAGTAAAGAGCGAAAAAATATTTTACAAAATTTAGGGAATAAAATTCACCGAGAAGTGGAAATCGAAAATGAATGGACAAGAATAACTTCTCTGGGAGGTTTCCGTGAAGTTGGAAGATCTTGCCTGTTTTTACAAACACCTAACAGTAAAATTTTAATTGATTGTGGAGTAAATGTCGCAGGATCTGATGATAAGAGTTCATATCCCTTCCTAAATGTCCCGGAGTTCGTTCTTGACAACCTCGATGCAGTTATAATATCACATGCTCATCTTGATCACTCTGGATTTCTGCCTTATCTATATCATTATGGGTATGAAGGGCCTGTTTACTGTACCACGCCCACACGGGATCTGATGACCCTCCTACAGCTTGATCATATAGATGTTGCTCATCGTGAGGACCAGCCACTTCCATTTAATGTAAAACACGTTAAAAAAAGTGTTAAACACACATTAACCCTTGATTATGGCGAAGTGACTGATATAGCCCCGGACATTCGTCTAACTCTGCATAATGCAGGACATATTATTGGGTCTGCCATGGTTCATATGCATATAGGAGATGGTCAACATAATCTTGTGTACACTGGAGATTTCAAATTTGAAAGAAGCAGACTCTTAGAACCTGCTGTATTTAAATTTCCGAGAATCGAATCACTGGTTATGGAAAGTACTTACGGTGGTCACGATGATGTACAACCAACCAGAAATGATGCTGAAAAAGAATTGGTAAGGACAATTTACAATACATTAGAACGGGGTGGAAAAATTTTAATCCCTGTTTTTGCTGTTGGAAGAGCTCAGGAGCTTATGATAGTTCTCGACGAATATATAAGGCACGGTATCATTGAAGAAGTTCCCATATACATAGATGGGATGATATGGGAGGCAACTGCCATACACACCGCCAGACCTGAATATCTAAGTAAGGATTTGAGGGATCAGATTTTCCATATCGGCAGAAACCCATTCATTTCAGATGTTTTTCAGAAAGTTAATGGTTTAGAAGAAAGAAAGGACATCGTTGAAGGAGATCCTGCCATAATTCTTTCAACTTCAGGGATGCTGAGTGGAGGAAACTCTGTAGAATACTTCAAATGGTTATGTGAAGATAAGAGAAATGCACTGGTTTTTGTTGGTTATCAGGCAGAAGGTTCTCTTGGAAGAAGGCTTCAGAAAGGATGGAAAGAAATTCCACTAAAAGAAGATGGAAAAACAAAGGTTTTCAATGTAAAGATGGAGATAAAAACAATTGAAGGTTTCAGTGGACATTCAGATCGTAAACAGCTTATGGATTATATTAGAAAAGTAACTCCAAAGCCGGAAAAAATCATGATATGTCACGGTGACAACTACAAAACAATGGATCTCGCTTCTAGCATCTACAGAACCTTTAAAATTGAAACAAAAACACCAATGAATTTGGAAACCGTGCGGATCCAATAAAACAAACTTTTAAAAAAGTTTGATCCAAATTTTTTAATAAAAATTTTTATTTAAAGTATAC
>Ga0194110_10004173_pt1 | contig 17573 bp, 32 predicted proteins | sample TA2Kig1200mmetaG_FD_146192 | JGI IMG/M metagenome (GOLD analysis project Ga0194110, IMG submission 146192) | Freshwater microbial communities from Lake Tanganyika, Tanzania - TA2015032 Kigoma Deep Cast 1200m | ecosystem: Environmental > Aquatic > Freshwater > Lake | place: Tanzania: Lake... | reverse complement strand
CTTTTGCTAGTTAAGTTTTTTTATCTTAGAGGGCGCAGAACTATTTTTACTTTTATTTTCAGCTTGACGTAAAAATTTCTTAATTTGATCAATATTATAATCTTTTCCAATACCATCAGAAAATTTAGCTGGATTTGTTGAGTATGCGATATTTAACCAGTAATCAATATCCAGGCCAGGATTTAACATAATACAGCCGGCATAAACTGCCTCTAGCGCTCTTTCTGCTGCGTCCCTAGACATCGACGCTAAAGCAGCGGCAACATCTGTTGTTAAATTATAAACAATAAATTGTAATATTCTTTTTCTTAAGTCTTTTGCGGCTTTATTCTTCTTAACAAAGTCTTCTAAATCTTTTACTGGCAAAACTTTAAACTTAACATTAGTGCCTAGCTCAGGTATGAATATCTGATATATGTTCATCGGCTATCTCTTTCGTGGGCACGTTCTCTTATATAGAGTATATTATTATATGTTACCATATAAGTATATAGGTATATAGTAACTATATATGTATATAGTAAAGGGGGGAAGGGGGGAAGGGGGGGTCATGGCTAGCTTATCATACTGTGTCAAGTCAAGCCAACACATAGTGACAATATAGTCAATCTTTTTTTGATGAATAATCCTCTATCCACGGATGATCCTCTAGGCACGGCCCGGAAAAAGCCCAGTACCTAATAAGATCTACCGGTGTGTTAAAGCGGTTGTTTAGAAGATACAATGCTAAATGCAACTGCTCGTTAACTTTAATTTTTTTTTGCATAACGCTCCTAATTTGTAATATAAAAACTATTGTAATATTATATCATTAGTCCTGCACATTGAGTCGGAGACATCTGTGTTTTTTTGTGATATAATCTATACATCATTAAGATGAAGATCGGTAGGATTTAATGACAGAAGAGACAGTAGTGGCGGAAAATGAAAACGCATTGGCAAGTAAAAAAGTTTTGAAAGAGGATTCAAAAGCTTTAGAGCTTGCAATCGCACAACTGCAGAAGCAGTATGGTTCAGGGGCAGTTATTAAACTTGGTTCCACTAATGTAAAACCTTGGGCTTCAATTCCCACTGGAGCCTTAACCCTTGACCATGCTCTTGGTATTGGTGGGTTACCACGTGGTAGAGTCGTAGAAATATTTGGTCCAGAGTCTTCAGGTAAGTCTACCATTGCTCTTACTGCTGTGGCCAAAGCTCAAAAAATAGGCCTTACATGCGCCTATATCGATGCTGAGCACGCTCTTGACCCAGTGTATATGCAGGCCGTTGGAATCGATTTGGACAACCTCTTGCTAGCTCAACCAGACTATGGCGAGCAAGGTTTTGATATTGCCGATACATTGCTGCGTACAGGTGATATTGGCCTGATTGTCATTGATTCTGTTGCGGCACTTGTTCCTAAGGCTGAGCTTGAAGGGGAAATGGAGCAACAACAGATGGGCTTACAGGCACGCATGATGGCAAAAGCTATGCGAAAGCTAACGGGATTAGCTGCTCAGCATAATACTTTAATTATTTTTGTTAATCAACTAAGAAATAAGATTGGTGTAATGTTTGGTAATCCAGAAACAACGCCTGGGGGCTTCGCTTTAAAGTATGCAGCCTCTGTTCGAATTGATGTGCGCAAGAAAGAAGATTTGAAGGACAAGCATGGTGATCCGACTGGTATTAGAGTCAAAGCTAAAATCATCAAGAATAAAATGGCTCCGCCGATGAAGATAGTGGAATTTGATATTATGTATGCTCGGGGCATCGATGAGTTTGGTTGCATCTTCGATCTTGCAATTAATAAAGGAATTCTTAATCAAAAGGGCCCATGGGTTTACTATAATGGAGAAAACTTTTCTCAAGGGCGAGATAATGCTATTGAAAAATTAAAAAGTTCTCCAGAAATAGTGAGTATAATAAAAGGCTAACAATGAAGTTTGAACCAACAACTTGCCCGGAATGCTCTTATCCACCTAGATTTATTGTTACCATGGGAAATGACAACGGTCAAAAAATTTTTTTTATAAAATGCAGAGATTGTGGTGATTGCTGGGAGGAAGCTGATGACTCAGATGATAAATGAGGCTACCTTACAGATTGCAACGTATATGAGAGTTTTTTTGTTGTTTGATGCTGTTCGTGATATTATCGATTAATTTTAGGTACTATATTCCGTAACTAAGGGTGGTGTTATGGATTTTGTTCGAAGGATACTAGATTTATTTAAAAATAAAGTTAACGTTAATTCTTCAGAGTTTTATTCGTTTGCACATTTTTTTGAGAAGGATGAATCTGAATACGTTATTACTGTCCATAGTGAACCTAATGGTTATTTGATCTTTTGTGTCTTCTCTTATGATGAGTGGACTATGGTTGTTGATATTTGTGAGTTGACGAGCCGTAATGCTTGCGATGTTGTTCGTGAACTTGCTGATGATAATGCTGTGATGAACATTGTTGTTGATCCTCGGGATATGAGCTAGTTATGGCTACGAATCCTAAGTTGGATGAGCTGAATAAGCTTGGTTTACAGTATTTTGATAACTGGAAAGACTATGCTGCTGCTACGGCTAACGCTTCTCCTGGTCAGGTTATTGGTGGTATAAATAAAAAGGGTAAGCTTGTTTTTTATCAGGGTGGTATTGGTGAGATAAACATTAAACAGGCTAAAGTTGAGTTGACTTCTTTAAGAAATGCCAATGCTCCTTCACAAGCGCCTGTTGCTGCTGTTTCTCAAACTGTGGCTTCTCAGCCTGCTAATACTCCTGTGTTGCAGGGTACAATTACTCAAACGCAGCCTTCTAGTAGTGCTGCTGCTGCTGGTGTTCAACAAAATGTTATTGATCCTCAACAGGTGAATCCGTCGACTAAAACAATCGATGATGCTTTAAAAAATCCGAAAAGTAAAAGTACAAAAAAGGACACTACTTTAAAAACTGGTAAAAGGACGTCTGCTTCTATTGATCGTAGTGCAGCTATCATCAAGCTTGCCAATAATCCTGATGCTGAACAGGAAATGATGAGTATCATTTCTCGATCTGTTGGAATGAGAAAAGGTGCATCTGGCTATAGTAAGATAGTCAAATCTGCTAAAGGTACTTTAGGTAAGCCTAGTCCTGGTCCAAAGTCTAAACAAGGATATATTGATGCTGTAACTAATAGGGATTTCTTTATAGAAGAAGGAAGAGATAATACGAGCTCTTTGTTGCGTGCAAGGATTCAAGAAGAGAATCCTAACATAAGTAAAACAAAGTTAAGAAGTTTGGTAGCAAAAAAAATGTCAACTTACAGCGATGAAGCTCTTTTCAATATTGGCGAAGAGATGAACAGAGACTTAATACGGAATTATTACGTAGACACATATGCATATGAGGAATTTGAACGTTTGGCTTCAATGACTTCAGAACAACGTTTACAAGTTTTTCAAGGTCAAAGAAGCAGGAACGTTGGTGGAAAAAGAGTTCCTATCAACAATATCTCTGATAGACAGGTTTTAGATTTATCCGCAACATATTTGAAACAATACGAAAGATTAGAGCTTGGTGACAGCAGAATCGTCGGCAAACTAGCAAAAGCCGGAGAAAAATTACGAGGAGGTATCGCTATGGGTGATATAAGCTATCATCCAGGATACTCTGCCATAGAATCATCGTTAGATGAAGCCTACATGCGCAGAATGGCTAATAAAGCTGCTGGCGTAGCCAGCGCAGCTGCAGACGACTCCGCTATGGTTGCCGCACAAATCTCTTCAGCGTTATCATCATCTGGGAACATGCTAGAAGACTCTGCCCAAGCCATCAACAAAGTCACTAGAAAAAAAGCTATCTCAGCGAAAACACTAGAAAAAATCATATCCTCACACAGCCTATCAGCTGGACTAGCAGCCGGAGGAGCAGCTCTACTATACGGACTCAATAAAAAACGAGGAGAAGAACAAGTAGGATAAAATATAGTCATTCGCCGGTAAAAAATTTTTAAGGGGTAGGAGTAACAGTAACGTTGCTCCTACCCCTTTTGTTGTATTTAGAAACAGTAAAGAAAAACTCAGTAGTCGTAACCAGACTCCCAGCCCATTTCTTCGTACAATTCATTGCTGGATACATAGGAATTATACTGATCTAGAACAGCAAACTCTACATTAGCTATACCGCCAAACTGATTAATCCATTGGAAACAGTCCGGACAACGTACACTTAGCCCAATTAGTTCTTCGCTAATAATAAACTCCGAACCACAGTGTGGGCAATCCATATATGAACTCATATTTTATCCTTTGCTTTGTTAGGCATTGAGTGAGTGATGTTTGCCGGCGTCAATAACCGGACATGTAGAAATATAGCCATCCACAGCATTGCTTGCAACACATATGCGAATAATATCCAAAAAATTTCTTGCGGGCGACTTTTACGATCAGAAACAACACTGATTTATATAAGATTATATAAGTTTAATAAGGGATAATATCAGGAAAAATTTATGGGGGGGAGATAATGAGTACATGTTGTGGCTTCAGACTTTTAACGAGGCCACCCCCCCATGGGGTATGTGCTTGCTAGGAACGACAATGAGCGGTCGTCCACTCCCTACAGTGGTGCAGGTATCCCGCATAAAAGGACAGCTCCGATGAACACGTTACCATCGTAAAAGAAATGTGTAGCCATGTTAATGAAAGGATCATCAACATGATAACATGCATCAACGATGTCATCGGCAAGTATGCCGTTGACATGAACGGAAACACCCTTCCCTATCACAAGGAGGTGACCGGACTTTTTGTCGCCCACACGGGCACTGAAGTCTGGATCAAGTCTCCGAGTGGGGACAGCTCGGACGTGCTCATCTTCGGGCATGTACACGGCAACACCGGGTGGTTCGCCCGGGAGTTCGGTGGTCGCATGATCACCGTCAGGAGCCAGCGCAAGTGGGACTACCAGAACCAAATGTGGTACTGGTACAACACAGTCCACGCTGCCTGACAAAGCACCTGGTAGGGCAGGTGCACAAAGAGTTGTTCCCCTGGGATCTTCGGATCCTGGGGGAACTTCTTTTTTGAGGATAGGCATCCAGCCATGTCCACTGCACCAAAGAAAGGAGGTGTGCAATGTTGCAGATTCCGATGTACATCATCGGGATCAGCGTCATCCTCTTTGCACAGGTCACGTTTTTCGTGGATCTGTTCAAGAAGAAGGACTGATCTGAAACTGCCACGACACGGGTGGCCAAGCAGTAGTGACGCTTGGGAACAGAATAATCACTAAAAGAAATTGGTTCCTTCGGGAATCTTTTTCTTTGAGGATAGGCCATTCTCCTCATCTGGCTGCCGGAAGTTAGGCATAAGACCAGCGTCCCTTGTCAGGATGTAAGTGCACCCAGCGTGCCTAAAAGACTACGTAATAATCACGTCCGGTACGTTAAGCCGAGACACTTTCAGATTCAGGAGGAATCAATGGGAGTAAAACTTCCTAGGTGCATCCGTGCGCGTCGGATCGGGCATTGGAGCTATGGCTCCGACACCTTTTTCGACGCGAACGGGAACAAGGCGCCGGTGACCTGGACCTGCAACTGCGGGTCCAGGATCACCCTGGAGGTATACGACTGCCAGACCGGCGAGTACACCGACACCCCCAAGGAACTGCTGCAGGCGTTCCTGGCAGAGCACACGGCTTGTGTGGCCATGTGCTACAACTGCCGAAAGGTGGAGGTGGAGCGCCAGGGATACTGGTGCAACGAGTGCGAGGCCGAGCACTACTGACATCCAGGCTGATGAGCCCAGCCTGAAGAAAAGAGGAGTTCTCTCCTACGCATCCAGCGTAGGGGGAACTTCTTCTTTTGACAATAGACCTGCGAACAGCAAGTAACAGGTCGGAAAGGAAGCCATGAACGTCAATGCCATGAACCTTATCACCAAATACACAGGAGCCATCTCCATTGTTTGGGATGGTGAAGCGATTACTCAGGTAACCCTGGGTATCGGTACCAAGCACCAGAGGACGGTCTCCAGGTCGTACCTGGAGGACGGTCAAATCATCTTCTCACGGGAAGATGCCCCTTCCGGGACCATCTGGCCCTTGAGCAGGCAAGAGCTGGAGGAGATCGCCCTCATGGGTGGCGTCGTGATGCTCCATGCCGATGACCTGTATCGGCTCGTTGTCCTCCCTGAGTGGTGGACGGTGGAGTGCGAAATGGCCATTGAGGGTGAATGCCCTGAGTGGCCATTAGCAGAAGAAGAGTCCCCCAAGTCCCTTGGGGAAGTAATGCTTGAAATGATCCAGAGGATCATTGAGGAGGCAGACGATCCAGATCAATGGGACAAGTAATGCTGAAACCCCGGGGGTCGAAAGGTCCTCGGGGAATCTTTTTCTTTGAGGATAGGCCATTCTCCTCTACGCAGAGCCTGAGCGTATAATAAATCATGGGTGACGCAGCAGGAGCTAAATGCCTGACAGGTTATCTTACCTTGACAAAAGAGAAACGTAATCATCATGTTCGGTACGTTAAGCCGGACAACAAATGATTCGGAGGAATCATGAACGAGTTCTTGTTCAAGGTCTTCGTGGTCTTTCTGACCACGCAGACCAACCTAGCACGGGCCCCCTGGGCCAAGTGGCTAGGCCACTGCTGGGGGGAGACCACCCAGCACATCGTATACTACTTCGTCACGGGCAAGCACATGTGCTGCCCCTGGCGGGAAGTCCCACCGGTCGCATGTGGGCATGCGCCCACCTGCGACGAGTATTACTACCAGGCGCTGGACCTGGAGGTGGCCATGGAGGCCGCTTTCAAGTCCGGTGCCCTAGAAGAGTACACCTACGACAGCCTGATGGCTGCTCTAAGTGACCAGTACCTGGTGCTGAAATGCGCCAAGTTCTGGTTGGACAAACAGGGCACCATCGCCGGTTTTCCGGCCATGGCCGCCCTGAACGAATTTTTGGAGGATAACAACATGATCCTCCGGGATAATGGCGGACTGATGTCGGGTGCCCCCCAGCATCAGTACGCCAAGAAGACATTGGTCTTCTCCTCGGACAAGGCGTTCGAGGAGGAGGCCAAGCTGTGGCTGAAGATCCACAGCGCGCAACTTAGGGGCTTCAACAACAGCTGACCCAGAAAGGCTGATGAGCCCAGCCTGAAGAAGAGAGGAGTTCTCTCCTACGCAACCAGCGTAGGGGGAACTTCTTCTTTTGACAATAGACTTCTGAAACCAAAGTAAGAGGTCGGAAAGGTGACCATGTTGGTCAATCTCACCCCCCACCAGATCACTCTGGTGGATGACCTGGGTAACATTATCCAGGTTGTTGAGCCGGAGGCAACTTCGGCTCGGTGCTCCTCGGAGCGCCAATTCGCCTTCGAGGCGGACAGCATCCGGGTCAACCGGACTATGTTCGGAGAGGTTTCAGGCCTCCCGGACGAGGTAAACGGGACGTGGTACATCGTGTCACGTATCGTTGCCGAAGCGTCGGGCCGGTCGGACCTGATCATCCCGGATGAAACAGTTCGGAATGCCGAAGGACAGATTATCGGCTGCAAGTCGTTCGCGACTTTGGGCTGATCTGATGTCAAACAACAATTCACCGAAAGGAGGTGAACATGAAGAAGCATCCAAAGCGGGTGTACGTCTTTAGGCGTGCGCTCGTTCTGGTCCTGGCAGTTTTCTTTGCTGCAGCGGCCTACGGAATGTACGAAGAGCTTACGGGCCCTTCGTACGAGTGCGAGCAAGCACCCGTGGTCGTTGGGCAGGGAGACACTCTCTGGAGGATCGCTGAAAAGCGATGCGACGGAGATTTGCTGGAGGTCCGGTACAAGCTGGTGAAGTCCTACGGGACTAATATCCGGCCTGGACAGGTCATTCAGCTGCCCTGAGACCAGAGCCTACTGTGCACCTACAGACAACGATGATCTGTAGGGTGTAGCGGGGTTTTGCACCCTGGGAACAGAAGCGGGGGGGTCGGCAGTGGGCCGGCTCCCTGTTCTGTTTGAGGAAATCTCTTTTTTGAGGATAGACCATTGTCCTTAGCGCAGAACCTGAGCGCTATATAAATCATGGGTGACGCAGCAGGAGCTAAATGCCTGACAGGTTATCTTACCTTGACAAAAGAGAAACGTAATCATTATGTTCGGTACGTTAAGCCGGACAACAAACGTTCACGGAGGAATCATGAACGTAAACAAGAACAAGATCACCCTCGTGGTGACAGCAATCATCTGTGTGCTCCTCGTTCTGGAGCCCACCAGTGAGCTGACGGTGGGGATCATCTCCCTGCCGATCAAGGCCTTCTTCACGATCCTGGGCTTCGGCTTCGGCCTCGTGAACTGGCCCATGCTCACAGTCGTTGTGATTGGAGCGGGAATCGCCTTCGTGGCGAAAACCCGTACGGTCGATTGGACCGTCGTTAAGAGCTTCTTCCGCTCGGAAGAAAGCTGACTATACCTGGTGATGAGTCCACCAGATGAGCAATGGGATTGTTTTCCCCGGGGATCGAAAGGTCCTCGGGGAAACTTTCTTTTTTACCAATAGGCCCCCGAACAACCGAAGGGGTCGGAAAGAGAGGAAGGTAATGAACATCAAGGGCGTGGAGGTCCTCTCGTACGAGGAGTACGAGGGTATGCTCCATAAGGTGGTGACACGATACAAGGTCGTGGGCACGACCTTCGGGTTCAACCGCTTTCAGGCGGGCCCCTTCCAGACGAAGGGAGAGGCAGAGAAGTTCGCAGCTCTTCTGACTCTTCTGAGGGGCTGACGAACTTTGTGGGGCACCGTCTTACCCGGCGCATCTGCTTAGACGGGTCATAGGGCAAGGATAGTTTTCCCCCGGGGTCTTAACGGACCCTGGGGGAAACTTTCTTTTTTACCAATAGGCCCCCGAACAACCGAAGGGGTCGGAAAGAAAGGAGAAATCCGCATGAAAGTTGTAACATGGTTGTCGTCCACGATGGACCCAACCAAGGGAGTAGCTCCCGGTAAGTGCGTATTCACCGGTGAGTACCCAGGGGTGTTTTGTGTCCCCTTCGTAGAAGATGGGACGCCTGGAAAGGCACTCAATGATTTCTGGCACTCACCCCGGTATGCCAGAGATCTTCAAGTGATCCTTGAAGTTCCAGTGGAAAATCTCTTCTTCCGGCTCATGGGCCAAGAGAAGCCACTTCCGATTTACAAGGACGGACGAGTGGCCATCAATCTCATCATCAATAAGTGTTTTGATGATGATAATGCAATAATCATCAAGAACTTCGATCCTGCGTGGATCGTTTCTATCAGAAAGGAAGAAAACAATGGATAACTACTCAGAGGGATGGAAGGCCCTCAAGGAGTTTGAGCAGAAGTTCTGCTCTGTCATGGCCTCCGAGGTCGAAATGTCGATCCGGGAGGGAGATTCTGAGGTAGTTGGCTCAGAATTGGTTTACAACCACTCCTACATGCCCATCCCCCAATACAGGAACGGAAGGGTGAGGGCCAACTTTGAGATGGGTGATAAACTTCACCTGGTCCACCAGAGGCTGGAAACGCCCGGAAAGGGCAGGGTCAAGTGGGCTCTGCGAAGCTTCCACAGTATCCTCGAATGCGAGGATGGGCGCTACATGCCCAAGAGTCGGTACCTGAAGGAAGTCAAATTCGCAGTCAATCCAACAGAGGATGGCTACCGATTTCAGATCCTGAAGACACAGGGTGGCAAAACTCGCGTTTACTGGGGGTATAACACCATTCATTCAGGACTCCTGCAAGAATTTGTCCATATCTCACTGCGAACAGCGGCAACGAAACTCATTGGTCAATATATGGATCCGCAAAGGATTCATGCAGTGTTGCAGTGGTTTTCCTACGAACAAACAAAGTATCCCGAGTACTTTGCTAGTGACAACCCTGCGAGTCGTCAATCGCAAGAATTGCAACTTGGCGGACCGGGATGGTCCCGTATCCTGACCGGTAAGACCGGCGCAAAGGACATCCTGAACGGGATCTATGACCCCAAGGGTATCAGAAGGATTCCTAAGAATGCCTTCGGTGGCGTCGGGGAAATCAGGACTTTGGACCGTTTAGCCAAAGCGGTTTTCATGACTCGTGCGCTGCGCAGTCTTGATCCGCACACCTTTGGCGAAGTTAGTAGTGTATGGCCAGACAGACCGATAAATTATAAGTATGAGGGATCATTTGAGAAGGCCGACAAGATTGATTGGCTTGTCAATAAACTTCCGAAACTCATTTCTGTAAAGAACATTCAGGAATGTCAGACTCCATATACATACATGGAAGACACAGTCAGGATGCTCAAGCAAATGCCACGAACACTGCGTTCTGCATGTTTGACTGAGATCCGCAGAAATGCAGCTAGAGGCATTGAATGGGCACACGACTTTGTCGCAACTGAACATGCAAAAGTTGGGAAAGAGAACAAGGACATCAATGTCAGTGCACTCAGTAAGTTTGAGGGAACTGTCAATGATGACATTGCGTGTGTAGTTCCCAAGTGCACTCACGATTTGGTTCAGTGGGGCGCTGAGTACAACATTTGCATTGGCTCATATGCAGATGAAGTTTACAATGGCAGTACTTACTGCATGGGGTTCCAGAATCCCCAGACTAAGACCTTTTATGGTTTTGCACAGGTCAACCCGTGGGACGGACATCTTCTCCAGCTATTGGGTAAGCACAACAACCATCTTCCTGATGTGGAGAGGCTTGCAATTGAGCGTTACCTGGTAACGCTTGGTGTCAATGTTGATAATTACTGGGGCAAGCCCCTTGTTGCACTTAACTAAGTCTGGCAGCCCCTACCCCTTAACTGGGGAGGCATAGTGGTTCGATTCCACATAGGGGCACTGTTCGCAATCCCGCGGACTATAACATGATTGGAGAAATCATGAAGAAGAAAGTTGAGTGGTGCGGATGCATGGACGTCCGTTCACCGAAAGAAGGGTTCAAGGACATCTTCTCGAAAGAGTTGGTGGACGGGAAACCACGAGGTGAACTTTGGGAGCTGATGGAAGTGAAGAGTTGGGAAGAGTTCAAGGATGAACTCTCCGACATTTCCTGGGGAATTGGCCGAATCATTGGCGGATTCCGTGGCAAGGCGTACGTGCGTGTGCCTGGGGATCGAATTCACTACGAGAAGGTTGTGAACCGAATTGAGGATTATGGCTGCATCCGCAGCAAGAGGTTCTTGATTGACGGACACTGCCCGAACGAGGGTAAGTAAAGAAAGAAAGGTGGCCCCGGGGAATTCGCCTCGGGGCCTTTGACTGAAAGGAGAACAGTAAGACGAACTACCGTACTGATCAGAAAAAAGGGGTCTGTTCCCGGGGAGAAATCCCTGGGAACTTTCTTTTTTGAGGTTAGACCTCTGAAACCAAAGTAAGAGGTCGGAAAGGTCGTCATGACCGATTTCTACTCCAAGGGCTGGAAGGCCCTCAAGCAGTTCGAGCAGCAGTTCTGCTCGATCCCTGAGCGTGATGCCCAAGACACCATACTATCAGCACCCTTTCAGACATACTATCGGGGCGATACCGATGGGTCGACATTGGTGCACAACACCTCGTACCTGCCCACACCAGGGCCTTATGGTGTCTGTATGTGGGAAACCGGTGACAGGATACACCTGATCCACACGCGGCTCGACCTTCAGCCGGCTGGCAAGGTCAAGTGGGCGCTGCGAAGCTTCCACGGCATCTTGCAAATGGATCCGACCATAGGGCGCTACATGCCCAAGAGTCGGTACCTGAAGGAAGTCAAATTCGCAGTCAATCCAACAGAGGATGGCTACCGCTTCCAGATTTTGAAGACACAGGGTGGCAGAACCTGTGTCTATTGGGGATATGATCCGGAGAAGTTGATGCAAGAAATCGGCGATCCGGAGATGTGGAGAGCGGCGCGCAACGTCGTTTACAAGTATCTGATTCCGGATCAGATGTATAAAGTGTTGCAATGGTTTCGTTCGGAAAACCCCGTAGAGGAAACCGAACAATTGCGACTTGGTGGACCGGGATGGTCACGGATTTTGACTGGTAAGACCGGCGCAAAGGACATCCTCAACGGGGTCTATGACCCGAAGGGTGTCAGAAGGATTCCTAAGAACGCCTTTGGTGGTGTAGGGGAAATTCGAACCCTTAACGCTTTGGCAAAAGCGGTCTTCATAACTCGTGCGTGGCGCAGTCTTGATCCGCACACCTTTGGCGAAGTTAGCAATGCTTTGTCAAAGGATTTTCGTCTTGTCTATAATGGGTCATTTGAACAGGCTGACAAAATTGATTGGCTTGTCAGTAGAATTCCCAAACTGCCTATCGGTAGGGAGGAAAACTTTGAATCTATTGACCTTTTGTCCATTGAGGACATGATCACAATGCTCAAGCAAATGCCCCGAGCTTTGCGTTCTGCGTGTTTGGCTGAAATACGCAGAAGCGCAAATCGGGGTATGCAGTGGGCACACGATTACGTTGTCCTTGAGTTTAACAAACTGAAAACAGCCGACAAGGTAATCGAGCAGGATGAGCTCAGCCGGTTCGAGGGAACTGTCAACGATGACATGATTTGCGTGGTCCCGAAGTCCACCCATGATTTGGTTCAGTGGGGGACTGAGTACAACATCTGTATCGGTTCATACGCAGATCGCGTGTACCGTGGAAACACCTTGTGTATGGGGTTCCAGAACCCTCACACCAAGAGTTTCTACGGTTTTGCGGAGGTCAATCCGCAGAACAAGAAGCTTGTCCAACTGCTGGGCAAGTACAACCACAGTCTTGATAATCTGGACAAGCTTGCCATTGAGTGTTATCTAACCTCGAAGGGAGTTGGTGTTGATTTCTATCGGGGTAAATAACAAGTTTTTCCCCGGGGATCGGCAGAAATGCTGGTCCTCGGGGAAACTTTCTTTATAGGCATCCAGCCATGTCCACTAAACCAAAGAAAGGAGGTGAACAAACGTGTTCAACACACGAATCCCTCTTTCGAACGGATCGTACATCTCGTTGGCCCAAAACGAAATGTGCGTCCTCAGAGAGGAGTTCGTCCCCACTCTGGAGTGGGCGGGTGTCGAAACGCAGGATGATATCCTGCGGTTCGATAACCTGTCAACACTCCGGACGTTGTTGGATAAGGCGGAAGCCTGGAGTCTGAAGACTCCGGATCCGTCTTCCGACAACTCGTGACGACGAACGCAACTGCGCACCTGCAGACAACGATGATCTGTAGGGTGTGCCGGGGTTATCCACCCTGGGAACAGAAGCGGGGGGGTCGGCAGTGGGCCGGCTCCCTGTTCTGTTTGAGGAAATCTCTTTTTTGAGGATAGACCGACCGGGTCTACCTACGGTCCCAGCACAACAGGATCTAACCAATCCGCTGGGAGAAAGGGAGGCATCATGCAGAAGCTGCCCAAGCGAGTGTACGTCAAAAGGCGTATCCTCGTGGCTGCTCTCACGGTGTTCTTTCTGATGGCCGGATGTGGCATGATCAAGAAAGTGACGAGCCCCTCGTTCACTTGCCCGGATCGCACCCACACGGTTCTTCAGGGGGAAAGTCTCTGGACCATTGCTGAAAAGCATTGCGACGGAGACCTGCTCGCTGTACGTTACCATCTGACACAGGCCTACGGGCCCGTGATTCAGCCCGGTGACGTCATCGAGCTGCCTTGACGGCAAGTCGGCTCACTGAACCAGCAGTAATCTGGGAAGTCGCAACACACGACTAAAGATAATAACTCATATGAAGTTGGCATTGGTTACTTGCCTTATATAAGTATGAGTGAATTATTATGTGTTTTATTTGTGGGGAAACCCCGGGACTCGTATCGATCCGAAGGGCACACCGATGGGTGTGTAATTCGTGCGAGTTCTGGGGTTTTCTCTTTGAGGATAGACCGCATCCTCAAGGTGACCGTGCTTTAGTCACACGCCCCTCGTTAGGGGAAGGGCCGTAGGGCCAAGACATCGCACAACTACCGACCCACAACCATGTGAGTGGGACCTAATGGGGAACTGATGGGAAAACTGAGCCACATATTCGCTCAGCCAGAAGGAAACCAGAAGGTGAGAAAATCATGGGAAACGTGGAATCAGCCCTGTCCGGTACGTTAAGCCGAGACACCAAAGGAGGAGGTCCGCATGGACTACATCCACACCCTCATGGACATCTGGCGGGCGATCTGCTGGTCCATCCGCTTCGGCGGAGAAGGTCAGCAGAAACTCGACAAGAAGGGGCGGGAGTTCACCTCCTATTCCTTCGTCACCGAGGGCAACAGGGGTGTCCAGCCCAAGTCCGTGGTCGTGTACACGGGCAAGAAGGGGAACATCACCGTGATGGCTAACATCAGCGCCCTGCGCAATGATGGCCAGCGGTACCCCAGGTCTGTCAAGTTCCTTCTCAAGAACTTGAACGAGGAGAAGTTCTTCCTCGTATGCGGTAAGACCCGCATGTACGACCACTACAAAGTGGATTATCCGGAGTTCTTCAGGGACAACGCCTGATCCACAATTTCGACGGTAAGCGGTCAACCGTCGGACAAGGAGGAGCCCCCTATCAAGGGGGTTTTCTCTTTGAGGATAGACCATTGGGGTCAGTCCAAAACAGAAAGGAAAGTCATGGCAAAGAAAATCATGAAGCTGGGCGAAAACGCCGGAGAGTGCGTGATCGATCAAAAAGATCGGTACACGGTTCTCACCTTCGATCAGAAGGAAGCAGCCGACAAGTTCGCCAAGAGCAAGGGCGTTCAGGTTCAGACGAAGATCGTCGGCGCAGCGAAGGTTCGTTCCTTCGTCGTCATCGTCAAGAGCTGATCAGAAAAAGGGTCTGTTCCCGGGGAGAAATCCCTGGGAACTTCCTTTTTTGAGGATAGGCTACTGGGGCTAGTCCAAAAAGAAAGGTAAGGTTATGTCATGGATAAAATGAAGAAATTCTTCACAATCGTCGGAACTGGGTCTCGCAGCCTGGTGGAAGACGAAGAAAAGTTCAACAAGGTGCTTGCACACCTCACTGAACTTCTTGGCAAGGCAAAAGCCAAGCATGGAGAGAACCTTCTGGTCATCTCTGGCATGGCTGAGGGTTTCGATGAAGCCCTTGCCAAGGCTGCAATGGCAAACAGCGTTCAGCTGCTGGCAGCTATCCCCAATCGGGGGTACAGCAAGTATTACTGGAAGGATCACAGTATGACTGGTTTCGACCGGTACTCCTCTTTCCAGGAGCTGGCAAGGTATGCCAATGAAACAGGTGGGGTTGTTTACACCTGTGGATGCATCAAGGATCAACCCACAAAGTGTGGACACTGGGATGGGCGGATCTACAATTTCAAGCGAAATGAATGGATGCTTGAGCGTGCCGACATTGTCTGGGTTTACAACCCGACGAGCAAGGGGACTGCTCACGCATACGGACTGGCTCGCAAAGCTGGTATTCGCACCCACATCATTCAGTAAAGGAGGACAAATGGTCGTCCCCGGGGATCGAAAGGTCCTCGGGGAAACTTTTCGTCTTTTGAAAGAGATAGTCCCAGAAATATTAATTAATACCATAGTCCTTGAAACAAAAGTAAAGGATAGAAAGGAGAGTCATGGCTTACAACTATGACAATCGCAATTGCAATAAGTGTGGTGAGTTTCACTACAAAGGTGAACTAAGGTACCACGGGTTCATACCCGGCAAGGGAGACTATTTCACCTGCAAGAAATGTGATGAAGTAAAAGCTGCCATCAAGAAGAATGTGAAAATCAAGAAGGAACGAGAGGCCTTGAAGGCTTCTCAGCCTACATTGTTCTGATGCCAACGTCTGGTCCCGGGGGGTGTTTACTCCCCGGGATAAGGACTTTAACAAAGTGATAGATTTATAATTAAAGTTATATAGTTTTTGGACTAGAACCCTAGTCTTTAGTTTGCGGGCATGACTAGTCCGTATTCTAAACTCGAGTTAGGGACAGACACAAGGTCGTCCTTTGAGCCCTAGGAGGGTGCTATGAAGACATACCAAATCAACCATGCGAGTTGGGTCGTGGGGCCCTTCGGGGAGTTCGGGACCCTGCTTGCGAACCCGGTCGGGCACCGTGAGGAACAGCAGGTGGACAAGATTGCCATCAGGGTCAACGACAAGGAGACCTACAAGACCGCACAAAGCTGGCTGGCGGAGCTGAAGGACACGGACTTGGTGCTGACCGCTACCGCGGAGTTCAACCCGGTGCACCTCAGCAACGGTGACATCGGATTCACCAAGGATCGCTGGGAGGACAAGAAGACCGGCGAGAACCGCGTGCAGGCTTCGCTGTACATCGGGTTCGCCACCGAGCCCAAGTGGGACATCATCAAGAAGCCGAAGGTCAACACCCTCGGCAACCTCAAGGAGCTTCGGCGCCCCGAGTGAGAGGCACAAGAGCAGTCGGGGACCCTTCGGGGTTCCCGGCTGTCTCAGCCTCAAAAAATACCATGTAGTTCCTTCAGTTCTAGCAGGGTCGTTGAATACGCGAGGTTTCGTTGAATACGCGAGGTTTCAGAAAGTTCTAAAAACTCAGTAGACCTACAAACGCTGGGAGGCGATCATGACAAACAAGGAAATTCTGCAGGCTGCTCAAGCAATTCTAAATGAAATGCGAAAGCGTGAAGGCGGAGAGTCTCACAACATCTACGAGAAAGCAGAAGTTTTATTCATGGCAATCAGCAAAGCCTATCCCTGTGATATGGGAGAAGTGAAAGAAAAAGGAGGCTCACAATGAGCGACATTCAGGAAGCCCTCGAACAAAAGATCAAAGAGCTCCGCGAGATGGCACGAAATGCCAACTCCATCGCGGAGTCCCTCCGCCTCCACGCTGAGGCGTGCATCCTGGAGGAGCGACTCATCCACCTGGATGACTGATCTCCCCCTTGCTGAGAGTTCCTCGGTATACCTTCGGGTGTATCGGGGAACTCTCCGCGTAAAAAAGCTCTAAAAACCCACTAGACTCATAAGGAGTACTGCAATGACAACTTTCATTTGGACGTGCATAGCGTTTGCGCTTGGTTTCTTAAGCTACATAGGATATTGCCAAGTCCGACATATTGTTTCAGCGCGACTCAACTACGGCAAGCCCGTGTTGCTTGACGGCGAAAAGATTGGTTCAGTCATTTCGCTCCGTCACGACGGTTGCAAACGATACGTATTTGTGGATTATGATTATTGCTTGAATACTGATGTGCTTTATTACACCGCAGACGATGCCACAAATGCAATCAAGTGTGCGTATATCGCAATCATAAACAAGCGAAACCGAACAGCAACAAAACTCCACCACGCCATCTGATTCCAAACTCCACTAGGGGAGTATAAACCGATTTAAGCCTAGTGCGTTCCCCAGGTAACCCTGGGGAGGTATCTGAGTATCCACCTACATTCCAGTGTAGGCCCTCGCTCAAAGCCCCGGCGTTGAGAAAAATGGATAGAGATCTGGATAATCTCTATGGAATATTATAACATTTGACGGTCCCCAAGTGTTATAAGAACTCACTGTATCAGGCGGAAACCTGATCATATAGTGGATACAGGTATAATGTGGTATCAGTTCTGCATTATACCCACTAACGAACTGAAGGTCTCTCCGTAGATAGCTGACCAAAGCATTAGGGAATACCCCAATGTAGGATT
>Ga0194110_10004172_pt1 | contig 17576 bp, 11 predicted proteins | sample TA2Kig1200mmetaG_FD_146192 | JGI IMG/M metagenome (GOLD analysis project Ga0194110, IMG submission 146192) | Freshwater microbial communities from Lake Tanganyika, Tanzania - TA2015032 Kigoma Deep Cast 1200m | ecosystem: Environmental > Aquatic > Freshwater > Lake | place: Tanzania: Lake... | reverse complement strand
GTTCCCATCTCCCCTGAGAAACAGGCCGAATCCGGCATCATCCCGATCTGTCTCGGGCTGGGAACCCGAGAAATTCTGAGCGAGCACCACGTCTTCAAACCCGTCGCCATCAAAGTCGGCTGCGGCCACCCCGAACGCCGGCGACCACTGGGCCTCGGGAGGCAACGGTCGTGCGGAGAAATGGTCCCCTCGATTCAGGAACACCATGGAGTCCAAAACCCTCGCCTCAAAACTCCGCGCCGAAGCAGCGGCGGTCCCAAGGAGGTTCGAAAGCCCCGACCTCGCAAATTGGCGCCGGGTCGGAAACCGCTCCAGGAGGGAAGGCCACGACTCCGTCAGGCGCCGCCACGACGTCTGGGGTATTTTCTCTGCATCGATTGATTTTTTGACCGTTTCGACCCATTCTAGGGTTCCGTCACCGTCAAAGTCAGCCGAATCAAGTCGGACCGCACCTCGGGCATACCGGTGATTTCGCCCCCAGTTGGCGGCGACAAGATCCAGACGCCCATCCCCGTCGAGATCCACCGGGCACAATCCCTGCCACCAGCCCGTCGCCTGGCTCAGTCGATTCGTGACCCCGGTTTCCTCCCAGAGAACGGGGACATCCCAGTCGGTCCACCGACCCCGATCGTTCCGGAGGCAATGGAGGGGCCCCCATTCGGTCGCCACTATCAAATCGGGGTCTCCATCGGAATCGATATCGCTAAAGTTTGCAGCGGTCACCAAACCCAATTGCCCAAAAATTGGCGAGTCTACGTCCAGGGTGGCCCACCCGTGGGTCGTCTGACGGAACAGTCCGGAGGGAGCTGGCTCGGGGTACTTCCCGGGAATCACCCGCCCCCCTACGAAGAGTTCCAGAGATCCATCCCCATCCACATCCGCCATCGCCAGCGGTCCTGGAACCGCACCCAGCGGGATACCGCCAGGACGGACCCCTCCCGACTGCAGGTCGAGGATCCGCACCCCACCTGAGGCCTTGGGGGCTTCGTAGTTGCTGAAGGCCACCAGAAGGTCCGGTGCGCCGGAAGGCTTGGGCTGGATCAGGACCCCCATCTGGTCGAGGGGCGTCGGCCGCTCCAACAGCGACCGACCATCGGGAACCAGATTCCCACGGCCATCATTCAAAAATCCGGCGATCCGTCCGCCCCGACCGCTGCCGATCACCAGATCGTCCCATCCATCCCCGTTCAGGTCCCCCCAGCACGCCGCGGGTCCGAGGTTGGCCAGGGACCGGGGCAACAGGGACGGCTTCGAGAGATCGTCGAACACCGGATCCCGGTGTCGATGCATGAATCCGGTCCTGACCGGTGCGAAAAGCGGGGTGGGAGGGGGCGTGGCCCGCTGGACCGGTGCCGAGTCGGGCTCGAACACCTCCACCACTCCACTGGGCGGGAGGTTCGACACCACACTGAGGCGTCCACTCCGCCACAACACCTCGAGTCGGAGTCGGGCTCCACTGGATCCCGAGGCAAAGACCCGGACTGGATCATCCCCCGAGGCGTAGCGCCCGCCACTGGCGATCTCCTGGCGCTGGAGGACCGGCCCTCCGTGCACGGTGATCTGCGCCCCAATGCCCAGGGTGTTCGGGGAACGGCCCCGAAGTCGAACCTGGAGCCGAGGTGCGGTGGCTCGATTCTCCAGGAGGAGCGCACCGCTGTTGAGGTTGTTGACAACCACATCGAGATCCCCGTCCTGATCCAGATCCGCCAAGGCCATGCCCTGGGAGACGCCGACCTGATCAAAACCCCAGGTCTTCCCCACCTCCTCGAATCGGAATCCCCCTTGGTTGCGGTAGGCCAGGTTTGGCTGGGCGAGCGACGGGAACCGCCGCCGGAGTTGAAGCGCCTGGGCATCGGTCAGTTTCTCCCGGATCCGAATCGCCTCGATCTCATCCGCCACGTCCGCGTCCTGGACGTTCCGCTCAAATCCGGTGGACAGCAGGATGTCCTCCAGACCGTCGAGATCCACGTCGAGAAAGACCGGGGACCATGACCAATCCGACGCCTCGATCCCAGCCCACCAGGCGATCTCCGAGTACCACGTGCCGCCGCGTCCCGCGAACAGCGTGTTCCGGGCCGTTTGGGGACGAGCCTCGATTCCGGAGAACGGCTCCGCATCGGCGGTTCTGGGCGCTGCCTCCACCTGACGCTGAACCGGATCCCGGCTCAGCATGTCGGTGACGAAGAAGTCGTCGAGGCCATCGCGGTTGAGATCCCCGAAGTCCACTCCCATGGAGAAGAAGCTGGTCTTGCGAAGATGGGTGCGCGGCAGCGCCCGGAATCCTCCCTTGCCGTCGTTCAGCCAGATCCTGTCGGGCGACCCCAGGTCATTACAGACATAGAGATCCGGGGCGAGATCCCCATCGAGGTCCCGGAACTGGGCCGCCAGTCCCCAATCATATAACGGGGCCTTGAGCGGTTGGCCGGACTCGTCGAGGAACCGTCCGGAGGTCAACGGAACCGCCTCGAATCGACCGTCGCCCCGGTTCAGGTAGAGGCTATCGGCTTCCCCGTGCTCGGTGACCCGTCCCTCGGCATCCACCGAGAACCGACCGATCAGGTCGGGCTCGGTTGCCGACCTCCCATTGACCGCCATCACAGTCGGACGGCCACCCACCATCCGGATCTCGAACCGCTGCTGGAACTCATCGCGGACGGTAGAGGTCCGATAGTTGACCTGGTAGAGATCCAGGTCGCCATCGCCATCGACGTCGGCCAAGGCCATCGAACTCGCCCCGGAGCGCCCGACGAGACCGACCTCCGCGGTCACCTCCTTGAACCGGCCGGTGCCGTCGTTACTCCAACATCGGGTGCCTCCCCCGATGGAATTCAGCAGGAGGTCCAGATCGCCGTCGCCCTCGAGATCCGCGAGCACCGCACCGGTGGCCTCCATCCCGTCGAAGGCTGTGCCAGAGCCGAATGCCGCAGCCGTCGCGTTGGTAAACCGCCAACCACCGAGATTCCTGAAGAACGCGCTGCCACCACCCAGTCCCGCAAGGAAGACGTCACATCTACCATCGGCATCGACGTCACCGAGGGCGACTCCGGAACCGTTCAGGAGCACGTGGTTGGTGAGGGAGCGTTCGACGCCCAGGCGGTTGGTGAAGACCACGCCGGTTTCCTCTGGGGCACGCCAACGGAACCCCACCTCGATCGAGGAAGCCTGCTCTAGCGGATGGAGGTGATATCCCGAAGGCGACGCCTCCACCCGCCGAGGGGGAGCCTCTGCGGTAAACGAGTCGCTCGGGAGGCCCAAGTCGACCAGGCCGATCAGCAGGGCGAGTCCAACCCTTCGGCGGAACCGTCCCAGGAAACTCCAATCCTCGGACTTCTGCTGGGATCGGGGGGGCATGGCGGTGTTCCTTTTGGCGGAAAATCCACCCGGCCCTCCCGGCCGGCGCGGCGTGGCTCAGTCCTCGCTGAACAGGTACTCGAGGTCGTCCTTGGTCAGATTGCTCGCAAACCCCTCCTCACCCAGGACGTCGGAGATGGTCTGGGACTTCTTCTGCTGCAGTTCCCAGATCTTCTCCTCGACGGTGCCCGGAGTGATGAGGCGGTAGGCGTTGACAGTCCGAGTCTGGCCGATGCGATGCGATCGATCGATCGCCTGGGCCTCAACGGCCGGGTTCCACCAGGGGTCGTAGAGCACGACGTAGCTGGCCGTGGTGAGGTTCAGCCCGGTGCCTGCGGCGCGGAGCGACAGAAGGAAGACACAGGACTCGGTCTCGGCCTGGAAGGCGTTGACCACCTCCTGACGGGCCTTGGTTTCGCCGGTGAGGATGTGGGTCTTGATCCCCCGCTCCTTGCAGGCGCCCTCGAGCAGCTTGAGCATCTCCACGAACTGGGAGAACAGCAGGATCTTGTTGCCCGACTGGAGGATGGGTTCCAGGAGCTCGAACAACGTGTCGGTCTTGCCGCTGGCGCTGTCGTTGCCGACGAGCTTCGGGTGGCAGCAGATCTGGCGCAGACGAGTGAGGGCGGCCAGGACGTGCATCTTCGACTTGGCCACACCCTTCTCCTGGAGGGCCTTCATGACCTGGTCGCGGCTGCGACGGAGCTCCGCGAGGTAGAGCTTGCGCTGTTCCTCGTCGAGCTCGCAGTCCCGACGTTCCTCGATCCGGTCGGGCAGGTCCTTGGCCACCTGTTTCTTGAGACGACGGAGCATGAGCGGGCGAAGGCGGGCGCTGAGCCGTCGCCGTGCCGTGCTGGGTTCCCACTCGGGACCGTCCCCCTTGGGCTCATAGGTCTCGTGGAAATGCGCCTGGCTTCCGAGGTACCCGGGCTGGATGAAGTCCACGATCGACCAGAGGTCGAGCAGCCGGTTCTCCAGCGGGGTGCCCGTGAGGGCGAGCCGCTGCCCGGCCTGGATCTCCTTCACGGCCAAGGTGACCTGGGCGTTGGGATTCTTGATGAACTGGGCCTCGTCGAGGACCAGCGACCGGAAGTCGAACTTCGACAGCTCCTCGAGATCCCGACGGAGGATGGCGTAGTTGGTGACGACAATGTCGTGCTGCGGGATGTGCTTGCGGAGGTTGTGCCGGGCCTGTCCGGACTGGAGCACGAGCACCTTGAAGTGCGGGGTGAACTTCTCGGCTTCACGACGCCAGTTGTGGAGCACAGAGGCTGGACAGAGGACGAGGGTCGGCTTCCGGTCCTTCTTGTGCTGATCGTGAAGCCAGGTGAGCCACGACAGCGTCTGGAGCGTCTTCCCGAGGCCCATGTCGTCGGCCAGGATGCCGCCGAGCTTCAATCGGGACATGTTCGCGAGGAAGTTGAACCCATCGCGCTGATATGGGCGAAGGTCGGCGTGGATGTTCTCGGGAACCTTGGTGTCGGGTACGCCCTTGAAATTCGCGAGCTTCTCCCGGAGCTGGGCGATGGCCTTGGCCGTGCCGAGCTCGGTGAGGGTTCCCTCGTCGAGCTGAGTGGCATGCAGCAGGGAGGCCTTCTGGGCGTCGGGGCTCAAGCCATCGAGGCCGAGCGTCGCCGCGGTCTCATGCGCCTTGCGGTTGGCATCGACATCCAGCTCCACCCAACCGCCATCGGGCAGTTTGACGAAGCGGGTCGTGGCGGCCGCGAGGCGCTGAAGGTCGGCGATGCTCAGGCGCATGCCCTCGGCCTCCCACTCGGCGCTCACGCTGAGCCAGTCGATTCCCGAGCCCTTCAGAACCAGCTTCGGCTTGACCAGTCGACGGCTCAGGAAGAGCCGCTGGAAGGAGGGATTCCCGAGGAAATCGGCATCCTTCGGCTTGTCCGGCCACGCCGTGGCGAGGGCGCTGAGGAACACCTCGTTGGCGTCACCCACCCAGAGCCCCGGCTCCGGCGTGAACCAGTCGAGCTGCTGGAGCCACTGGATCGCGGCCTGAATCCTGGCGTCGTCGATCACCTCGGGCCGGTCGGCCTGCCGGGTCCGGCTGGCCGTGACCCGCGACCACTCATGCCCGTTCCACTGCCATTCCGACTGGTCGCGGTCGCTCACGCAGAGCAGGCGGAGACGGACCACCTCGTCGGCGAGTTCGAACACAAACCGAGGCCGCGCCGGATGGGAGATGCACAGCTGGCTCCAGTCCGCCTCATGGAGTGCCGTCGCACCGCCAACGCGCGGCGCGGTCTCAGGCGACCCGGTCTGCGACGCGGAGCCCCCCTTCGCAGGACGGGTCTGGGACTTCCTGAGCTCGGTCAACAGCCTGTGGGAGAGCTTCTTGACCGGGAGGACCGGGCGCTGTGCCCAGGGCCCCAGGAGACTGACCGGTGGCGCGTTCCTGAGGATGTAGACCTCGCTGTCCACCAGCACGAGGACGGGTTGCCCGACAAAGAACTGGCACCCGGCAAGTGGGCGAGCGGAGCCATCAGGGAGCGCCAAAAGATGGGTGAAACTCAGGTCGCCGTCGACGGTGTCGAGGTGAGGCTTGAGCTCCGCGATCTGTCCATGAAACTCGAGGCTGGTGGCGCGTCCAGTGAGCTCCAGGCGGGTCCCATGGCCCCAGGTGGCCAACCAGGTCAGGAGGTCTGCGCCCTCGAGGACCAACGGCTCACCCTCCTTGGTGCGATGCGACCAGTTGTCGTGGAGCCAGTCGATGACGGCCCAGTCGTCCGCCGGGAAGAGTTCGGCCTCGTGGGCGGCCCGGGTTCGCAGCTCGCAGAGGTCCGACAGGAACCGTTCCTTCTCGCCGGATCTGGAGCGGAACAACAGGAATTTGACGACCAGCTGCCACTGATTGGCGTCATCCTGGACACGGCGGGTCTCGCAGAGGACCCGCAGGGCAGCCTTGGGCGCATCGAGATGGGTGTGGGTGGCGGGCAGGAGCCAATTCTCGAGCTCCTGGACAAACTGCATCTCCTTCTCCGACTGCTCGACCTCCTGGAAGCGCTCGAAATTGGCGTACGGAAGCAGTTCGGTCGGCAGCGAACGATTGGCCCGGAGGAACAGCATCGCCACCTCCTCGAGACGACCCTTGCCTTCGGCCCCCTGGATTCTCGACCACCAGTCGGTGGCACCGAAGTCACCCCGCCGCAGCGCGAGCTTCTCGAGGTAGTCGTCGAACAGGAGGTAGGCCCGCTGGGGGTCCCCACAGGATCCGAGCAGCTTCAGCACCGCCTCACGCTCGGCGACCTTCTCCCGGGAGTCCGCCAGTTCCCGGCGAAGATCCGCGAAGGATCCATAGGTCGTGTTGAGGACGCGATGGTGGGCGTCGTACTTGGTGCTGGCGGCGGTGGGCCGGCTGGCAGGACGGGTCGTTCTGGAACCTCTAGGCATGCGATGTCGGAAAGGCGACGGATGTAATACTGAATCTTCTCTCTGTTGCCCCCAATGACGGTCAACAAGGAAGTGGACGAAAATTGGTCTCGACACGGACACGCCCCGCCGGAACGCCGGGGCCGTCGTGGCGCACGGGAGACACGCGGGGAATCCATCTGCCGGAGGGGTCTCCAAACCGGGATTTGATTGCCACGGTGCGGCATCAATTTAGGCTCTCATCATCAATGCGATGACGTCACCGCCACCGTCGCGGAACGACGGGATCTGGCTTGCATTCGCCCTCGTGGTGGCGCTGCTGACGATCACGTTCCAGATGGGGAGCCTACCTCTGATCCAGCCCGACGAGGGCCGGAACGCGGAGGTGGCGCGGGAGATGAAGGAGCGTGGCGCTTGGCTGGTACCCACCCACAACGGGCAAGTGTACCTCGACAAGCCCGCATTCTACTTCAAGGCCGTCGCCCTTTCGCTGGCGGCGTTCGGTGACACCGAATTCGCAGCGCGTCTGCCATCGGTCCTCTTCGCCTTCGGAACACTTGGAATCTCCTGGCTCTTCGCGCGAGGACGCCTCGGTCGGAGAGCCGCGGCGATCGCGGTGCTGGTCACCGCCACAACACCTCTCTTCGTCATCCATGCGCGCACGATCATCTTCGACGTCGCGCTTACCCTGTTCGTCTGCGGCTCCATCCTGGCCGGACACCTCGCGGAGGCCTCACCCGGGGGCCCACGCAGGGGCTGGCTCCTCGTTGCGGCCATCGCCGCGGGTCTGGGAACGCTGGTCAAGGGACCGGTGGGCTTTGCCGTACCGGCCCTCGTGCTGATCGTCCACCACATGGTCGAGGGACGCCCCCGCGCCATCCTCCGGATGCTCCACCCGATGAATGCCGCCGCCTTCTTGGCGGTCGTCCTGCCGTGGTTCGTGGGCGTCTCGATCGCCCAGCCCGACTTCCCCCACTACGGGCTGGTGGAGGAGACCTTCAACCGGTTCACAACGGCGAAGTTCCATCGCACCCAGCCCTTCTACTTCTACGCCTGGGTCGTCCCCGCAACCTTCCTCCCCTGGAGCCTGATGCTGCCCGGGGCGATCCTCCTGAGGGTCCGACGCCAGAGACCCCTCGGCCCCGTGACCCGGTTCGCGATCGTCTGGATTCTCGTGGTGGTGGGGTTCTTCTCGTTGTCGAAGTCCAAGCTGCCCGGGTACGTCATGAGCATTGCCGTCCCTTGGGGCTGGCTGGTGGGCCGCATCATCGACCGGGCCATTGCCGACCCGTCAGGTCCCGAACGACGCCTCGTCCGGACCGGAACCCTGGCGCTGGCCTCGATCACGCTTGTCGCGACCCTTGTCATCGGTCTCTTCGGGGAACCGATCCTGCGGACGATCCGGACCAATCCCGACATCGACCCGGGGCGGATCCAGGCCGTCTGGCTGCCCCTCCTCGGCCTGACCGGCCTCGTGGGATTCATCGCGATCATGGGTTGGTGGATCCGGAGGCCGGCCTGGTCGGCCGTCGCGTTTGCCGCGTTTCCAATGCTGGCGATCACGCTGGGATCGGACGTGCTGATGGCGGTCTACGACAGCCGGTCGGCTCGGAGGATGTCCATGACCATGCCCCGACTCCCGGACGACACGGAAATTGTCTTCTACCACTGCATGCCAGTCGGCCTTCCCTTCTACCTTCGAAGGACAGGCACCCTGGTGACCCGGGACGGCGGCGAACTCGCCAGCAACTACGTGAAGTACAGCCTGGCACAGCGGCCGGAGCGCCCGCCTGGAATCGTCGATGTGGACCGGTTTTTCGACTGGTTCAGCGAGGTGAAGACTCCCGTCTATGTGGTCGTCCAGCGCCATGACGCACCCTGGCTGAAGGAACTAGCAGCCCGCCATGGCGCCACGCTCCAGAGATTCTATCAGGGATATCACGGGGCCCTGATCCTACCGAAGGAGACCCTCTGAAATGTGCGGGATCTGTGGAATCCTGGGCCTCGAGGCCGCAGCGAAATCCGACCGCTTCCAGGAACGGGTGGACACGATGCTGGAGGCACTTCGGCACCGGGGACCCAATGCTGTCGGCTCGGCGGCGTCCGGCCCGGTCGTCCTGGGGGCCACCCGTCTAGCCGTCCGGGGCATCGACCACCCCAGCCAGCCCTCGATCGACCCCACATCCGGCGTCGTCGTGGTCTGCAACGGCGAGATCGACAACCACAGGGAGCTTCGAGCCTGGCTGGAGGCCCGGGGACGTTCCGTCCCCCCGGGAAGCGACGTCGAGGTCCTGCCCGGGATGTACCTCGAGCTGGGGGATGGGTTCCTCGAACGTCTGGTTGGGGCCTTCGCCCTAGCCGTCTGGGACCCCCGCCGCGGCAGGCTGCTCCTCGCCCGGGACCGCACCGGGGAACGTCCCCTCTTCTTCCGCCAGGATGCCCATCGTCTGACTTTCGCCAGCGAGATCGCGGCACTCGCCTCGTCGGGATCCGGGCCATTGACCGTTTCCGGGACCGGCATCCGAAGCTATCTCCAGTTCGGTAACTTTGCCGCACCCAGGTCCCCGTTTACGGAGGTCGAAAAGATCGGTCCCGGCGAGAGACTGGTCGTGGAACAGGGCCGGGTTGAACGCCGACGGTACTGGCGCTGGTCGATGAGCCAGCAGCCGAAGCAGGCCGCATCGGTCGATGGCTTCGACACCGTCTTTCGGGAGGCGGTCCGTCGACAGACCGATGTCGACATCGACTTCGCCGTATTCCTGAGCGGCGGCCTGGACTCGTCGCTGGTCACCGCCGTGACCCGCTCCCTCCACCCCTCCAAACCTCTGGTCGGCTACACGGTTCGCTTCGGGGAGGCCTCGTTCGACGAGGGAGATGTCGCCCTGGAGGTGGCCCAACGTCTCGGTGTCCGGGCTGAATCCATCTGGGTCGGACCCGAGGACTTCGCCCGGGAACTCCCCCTTCTGATAAGGCGTGTCGGGGAACCGCTGGCGGATCCTGCCTGGCTTCCTGCGGCACTGCTGTCGCGGACCGCCGCCCAATTCTTCCGGATGACCCTCGTCGGCGAAGGAGCCGATGAGCTGTTCGGCGGGTATCCCACCTATCTGGGTGTCCGGGCGGCCGAGACCTTCAACCGCCTTCCGGGATCCGTCCGAACCCTGTTCAAGAGGATCGTCGAGTCCCTGCCTCCCAGCGACAAGAAGGTCACTCTCTCCTTCCTGTTGAAGCGGTTCGTCGCCGGTGCCGACCTCGACGGCATCACGCGTCACCAGATCTGGAACTCGAACATCCCTCCGGCTCTTCTGCGCCGTCTCGGCATCGACCCAGTGCCCCTCCCGGGTCCGATTCCCGAGGGACCGGCACTCCTGGACCGGGTCCAGCAGCTGGATCTTGAGACGAGCCTTGCCGAGGGCCTCCTCACGAAGGCGGACCGGGCCGGCATGAGTTCCGCACTGGAGCTGCGTGCCCCGTTCCTGGACCTCGGGGTCCTGGACTATGCCGCGACCCTCCAGGCCTCGGATCGGGTGAGAGGGCTGACCACGAAAGCCTTTCTCAAGGACTACGCCCTCCGATACCTCCCGCGCTCCATCGTGCACCGCCGCAAGCGGGGGTTGTCGGTACCGCTGGCGGCCTGGCTGCGGGGACCTCTGAAGACCTGGGCCGCAGATCGGCTTTCCGACAGCGCCCTCGACTCGGTGGGCATCTCGCGCAAGGCCGCGCAATCAGTGTTCGAGGAGCACCTTGCGAAGCGTGCCGACCACGGACGGGCCCTTTGGACCCTGATCGTGCTCTCCTTCTGGCTGGAATGGTCGCGGCCGCCAACGCCACAGTTCCCCCCCTCCTGAGGCCTCCTCCCACGGGCTCCAACCTTGGACCCGATACCCCGCCGACGGGTTTCCCGGCGCACCGAATCATCGCCGACCGAGTTCCGCATCAACGACCGAAGCGAGGTCCTGGGCCGCCTTCTCGATCCACTCCTCCAGAGTCCGGATCCGACGACGCCCGCCGCGGAGAGGGCGGCACCGGGGTCGGCGGTTCCGTTGGAGGACGGGGGGTGGATGATGGGCCAATCCAGGCCGTGGTTTTAAAGGGCAGCACATGATCGACTCCGGGTGGGAATCCAGTCGGAACGCCTCAGGCTAGACTGCACGCAGCAGACCACCAGCCACGTTGTTCACAGCTTGTTGGCTGGGCTGCCCTAGGAACCCGACTCTGAGCGGGTTCATGCCCTGGCCGACCTGGCCGGCATCCCGCCATGTCCTCACCTTGGTCCTCGCCCTTTGCCAAACGGCGGGAACTACGTACGGCTCGCTTTCGGACGAGTCCTCGGATGAACCTCAACTGCCACCCGGGATCCCCACCTCATCGCCATCCGTCCCCTCGGCAACGGTTCTTTGGCATCCTCAGACCGGAACGCCGGGACATCGAAGTCCTGCTTCTGTTCTCCCTGATGAACGGCGTGCTGCTCATCGCACAGCCGATGGCTGTGGACGCCGTGGTCAACAACATCGCCTTCGGCGGCCAGCAGAAGGTGTACCTCCAGGCCCTCATCATCATTGCCATCGCCCTGGGGATGTTCCTTGGGGTCAGCGCCCTGATGCGGGGAACCCAGGCCTACGTCATGAAGACGATCGAGCGTCGGCTCTTCGTGCGTGTGGCCGCGGACCTGTCCTACAGGATTCCCCACTGCAGGACCGGGGACTTCGAGCGGTTGCTCGGACCAGAGATGATCAGCCGATTCTTCGAGGTGATCACCCTGCAGAAGGTCACGTCCACGCTGCTGCTGGAAGGTGTTAATGTGGCACTGTCGACCGTGATCGGCCTGTTGGTTCTTTCGTTCTACCACCCCTATCTCCTGGCCTTCTCCCTGGTCCAGATCGCGTGTCTGGTGGCCATCCTGGGCCCTCTGGGGCACAACGGCGTCAAGACCAGCATCGAGAAGTCCTACGCCAAGCACGCCGTCGTGGACTGGCTGGAGCAGCTGGCCCGCTACCCGACCCTGTTCAAGGGCACCGGGGCAGCCGAGTTCGCCTGCAGGAAGGCCGACGCGCTCTCGCAGGACTATCTCCTCAAGCGTGAACGCAATTCAGCATCCTCCTCCGACAGATCATCGGTCTGCTCACCCTCCAGGCCGTCGCCAGCGGAGCGATGTTGACCCTTGGAACGTTCCTGGTCCTCCGTGGGGAACTGACCCTCGGCCAGCTGGTCGCCAGCCAGCTGATCCTGACCGCCATCCTCGACTCGATCGCCAAGCCGAGCAAACAACTGGCAGCATGGTATGACGCCCTCGCGTCCTCGGACAAGCTGGGCCAACTGGTGGACCTGCCGGTCGAGCCACCCCGTCAGACCGCACAGGTGAGGCGGGAACGCCCTGCAGCGGTGGAAGGACGCCACCTCGGGTTCGGCTACCCGGATGCCCCACCGCTGTTCCACGAACCTCTCCTTCCGGTTCCCAGCAGGGTCCAGGGTGGCGATCGTCAGCGCCGCCGGCTATGGATCCAGCACCCTTCTCGACCTGATGTTCGCGCTTCGCCCCATCGACCAGGGGGAGCTGCTGGTGGACGGGGTGGATCTCCGACACTGGCCGCTGAAGGCCCTGCGGGAGGATGTCGCGCTGGTCCGTGGCACAGAGATCATCAGCGGGACGATCCTGGAGAACGTCTCTCTGGGGCGGACGGCCATCGGACCGCCCGAGGTTCGGGACGCACTGGAAGCGGTGGGTCTTCTGCCTGCGATCCTGCAATGGCCCGCCGGCGTCGACACCCCCCCTCGTGGCGGGCGGAAGGCCGCTCACGAGCACCCAGCGGGTCCGTCTCGTCCTGGCGCGGGCCATGGTCGGTCGCCCCCGCCTGCTGGTGCTCGACGAATGCCTCGAGGGTCTCGACAACACATCGGTAGAGCAGTTGGCTCCATTCCTCTTCGCGACCAACAACCCCTGGACCCTGATCCTGGTGACCTGGGATCCCGACCTGATCCAGCGCTGTGACCAGGTCCTTCGGCTGGGGGATGTCCACGGGATCCCGGCCCCTTCCCCCAAGCTCCCCACCGCATGAGCGACCCCGCGCTTGACCCCCATCACCGCGTGGACGATCCGATGCCGTTTCTGTCGGACAGGGCGGGTTTCCATGCGCTAGATCTCCCGAGTTCCCTCCGACGCGTCCGGTTCCTGAGCAAGGCGCTCACTTTCCTGTTCATCCTCTGCATCGTCGCGGTCGCCTTTCTTCCCTGGCGGCAGTTCGTCCAGGGCGGAGGTTGCGTGATCGCCTACAATCCGTTGGAGCGAACCACAACCATCGAGGCCCCCCTTGCCGGAAGGGTTCAGAAATCCCACGTGATGGAGGGGCAGTACGTACGGCAGGGGGACCTATTGTTCGATCTGACGGACAACGATCCGAACCTGCTGGCCAACCTACAGCAGCAGCTCCAGCTGGCCCGTCAGCGCCGGGATGCCGCAAAGGAACGGCTCGAAGCCCTGAACGGGCAGGTCTCCGAGCTTGAACGGGCGATGCCGCTGGGGATCGAGGCCGCCCGTGCACGCCTCGACGTCGCCCGCGTGAGCGCTGCGACGGCCTCGCAGCAGTTCCATCGGATCGAATCGCTCGTCAAGGATCAGCGTGGACTCGCCTCCCAGCGGGACTTCGAGCTGGCCCAGTTGGACCGGGACCGCACCGCCGCGGACCTCGCCCGCTCCGAGATCGAGCTGCGCCGCACCGAGATCGACCTCCGGGCCAGCCATGAACTCCGCCATGGCCTCGCGGGACAGCGCCAAGGCGGACTTCGCCTCGGCCGACCAAGCCTCCATCTCCCTAGAGATCCAGGTCAGCCAGACCCAGAAATAAAAGGTGCTCGCCCCGCGCGACGGCTGCATCATGCGCCTCCAGGCTACCGAGTGTCCATTCCTCAGGGCCGGATCGCCGCTCTGCACCCTGATTCCCCAGACCTCCGAGCCCCGGATCGAGCTCTACGTGAGCGGCAACGACATGCCACTGATCTAGGCCCGGGTTTCGGATGAACGGGGCAATGTGATCTCCTACGGCAGCCCGGTCCGACTCCAATTCGGGGGCTGGCCCGCATTCCAGCTGATCGGCTGGCCCAGCCTCGCGGTGGGCACCTTCGGCGGAGAGGTGATGCTCGTGGATCCAACCGACAACGGTCAGGGAAAGTTCCGGATCCTGGTCGGACCCAAGCCCGACGTCGTGACCCGGGCTGGCAAGGCGATGGAGATCCGGGACTGGCCCGAGAGCCAATGGCTGCGCCAGGGGATCCGGGCCAACAGCTGGGTCCTGCTCCAGGAGGTCCCGCTCTGGTTCGAGATCTGGCGGCAGTTGAACGGCTTCCCACCCGCGCTGACCAAGGACCAGATCGGAGGCCTTAAATGATCCTCCGAATCCTCCTCGTCGCGACCCTGATCTCGACCGGGTGGTTCTCGGGTCCGGCCCGCGGCCAGACCTTTCCCAGCTCCCCCTTTCCCGTCCCGACACCGCTCCGCCTCGAGGATGTCGTCGCCTCGATCCTATCCCAGTACCCGCCGCTCCTCGCCGCCCAGATCGAACAGGATGTCGCCAACGGACGACTCCGCAGTGTCTAGGGAATCTTCGACTTCAACGCCTTTTCCAAGGTCTTCGGCCCCCGGCGGGCTACTACCAATACGGGACGGCCGATATCGGCTTCGAGCAGTTTACCGGCATCTGGGGCAGCACGATCTTCGGCGGCTACCGGTACACGGGCGGCGACACGCTGCCCACCTACTACAACAACCGAACCGAGGGAGATGGCGAGGTCCGGTTCGGCCTCGACTTTCCAATTCTGAAGGACGGGTCCATTGACAAACGCCGCGCCGCGCTTTTCAAGACGCGCCTGGACCAGAAGCTGGCCCAGCCGGTGATCGACCGTCAGCGCCTCGACTTCGCCCGGGCCGGCTCCATGGCCTACTTCAACTGGGCGGCCAACAGCCAAAAGCTGACTATCTCCTCCAACCTGCTTCGGCTCGCCCTCCACCGGAACGTCGCACTCACCAACCAGTTCGAGGCCGGGCTGCTGCCCAGGATCGTTCTCACCGACAACCAGCGGCTCGTGGTCTCCCGCGAACTGAGCCATGTCCAGGCCCGTCGACGCTTCGAGGCCGCATCATTGACTCTGTCGCTGTCCTATCGGGACGGCAATGGGGCTCCCATCGTGGCCCCGATCGACAGCGTTCCTCCCGCCTTTCCAGCGCCCACCGAGCTGGACGAGGCCACCGTCGGCATCGCTTCCCATCGGGCCATGGACCTGCGCCCCGAACTGCGGCGTCTGCAGATCAACCGGCAGAAGCTTGAGGTCGACGTCCGGCTTGCCCGGAACCAAATGCTTCCCAGCCTCAACGCCGGGGCGATGGTGATGAATGACTTTGGGAAACAGATCTATTTCGACCTCGTCGATCCCCAGGTGAAGGCCGGGCTCGAGTTTAAGATCCCCCTTCAGCGTCGCGAGGCCCGTGGACGCCTCGATGAGCTCGCCGGACAGTTGGGCCAGCTCACAAACGATCAGCGCTTCGCCCAAGATCGCATCCGCAACGAGATCTGGGACGCCTTCTCGGCCTACCGGGCCGCCTTTGACCAGACCCGTCAGACTCACCTGAACGTCACGCTCGCTCAGGAATTGCTCTCTGCGGAAGCGTCCCGGTTCGAGCTCGGCATCAGTGACCTGCTGGCGCTTCAGATCCGGGAACAGGCTGCATTCGATGCCCGAATCCTGGATGTCGACGCGTCAGTCGATGTCTTCAGGGCGCTGGCCGACTACCGTGCTGCGACCGCGTCCGACCTCTCCGGGGACAAGCTGTCCCACGACGGCAAATCACCATAGGCCGATTGGACTCACGGAAAGCCCGCAGGCTGAAATGGACCGCCTCGTGGGATCCCTGCAGGCTCCCGTCATGACCTCCCTGCACCCCGGCCAGGATCCACTGTCCCGTCGTGACTTCCTCAGCCGGGCCCTCGCCGCCGGCCCGATTTTCCTGGGTTTCTCTTGTGCACACACCCCTTGGGCGGATCGACAACCACCCCGACTCGCCTTTGTGACGCGCGGACGGACCGAACTGATCCGTGCGGACGGCACGGGGCGACGTCCGCTCACCTTCGACGTCCCAAATCAAGCTACCTGGCAGCCCTCGGCATTCTTTCCTGACGGCAGACGGATCCTGCTTCTGAGCATGGAACCGCGTCGGGACGGGCCCGGACGACCATCGAGGAATTCTACACCCAGACCCCCACCCACCTGTGGACCTTTGACCTGGATTCAGGGGATCTCGTCGAGGTTGCCCATCGGGATCGACTCGCCGTCTTCTACACCCCCCAGCTTCTGCTCCGAGATGGACGGCTTCTCGTTCAGGTCGTGCGGGGGAAGGTCGGACAGATCTACAACATGGACCTCGACGGGTCGGATGCCCGTCCTTTCACGCGGGAGGGAGAGGGATTGCCCTACGGCTTCTCGGCGAGCCCGGATGGGGGCCGCATCGCGTTCCACCTTGCCAGCCCCAGAGGCTACGAGATCTGGACCAGCGATCCTTGGGGTGGGCATCGGATCCGGGTGGCCGGCGATGCGGGGCATCTGTTCTTTGGTCCGCAGTGGTCCCCCGATGGCGAGTGGCTGGCCTACGCGGATTGCCTTCCGGAAAAGGACCCGGGACACGACTGGTGTGACGTCTGGGTGGGGCGTCCCGACGGCCGGGAAAGCCGGGCCCTCACCACCGGGCAGGCGATGTGGTTCGCCGCCACCTACGGCAATGCCCGCCATCATGGTGGCGGGTCGAACGTGGTCGCCTGGACCCGCGACAGTCGACTTCTGATCCCTCGACGCATTCCCGGATCGAAGGTGCCGTGGCCGTTCCAACCCAACCGGCCGGACACGGATCATTTCAACCGTAGTTTCCAACCCGACGCGGCCCAGGGAGGCACCTCGATCGCTCGAATCGACCCGTGGACCGGGGACTCCGAGCCTGTCACAAAACCCGCGGAGGGAGTTTGGGACTTCCGCTGCAGCGAGTCGGAGGACGGCCACTGGATCACCTTCTGTCGAGCGGCCACCGGGAGCCTGCCATCGTTGTGGATCCAAGCCTCCCAAGGCAGCGCCGCCCAAGAGATCGTCGCGGATCCAGACGGAACCGGCATCGACCATCCGCGTTGGCTTCCAGCCCTCTCCAAGGCAACCGGCTAGAGATTGTAGTCCGCCAAACGGGCCAGGACTTCCTGCAACAACTCACGGTAGCTCTCCTCAATCCCGACACCGCACGTGCGGATTGTCAGACCCCGTTCGTCCTGCCGTGGGGCGTCAAACGGGTATTCGAGAAAGCCCCTCACCTGCCCCTCCTTGGCCCTCTGGTAAAGTCCCTTCGGATCCCTTCGCAGACACTCATCGAGTGGTGCGTCCACGAAGATCCAGACGATGCGCTCTCCGAGGGTACGGCTCACCACATCTCGCTGCGCATGCTCCGGGGCCATGGTGGCCACGATTGGGACAATGCCTTGCCTCGACGCCAAGCGCGCCACCTCGGCAACCCGCCGATGGTTTTCCGTGCGGGCATCGGACCCAAACCCGAGATCTGAACTCAGCCCGCCCCGGGCCTCATCGCCATCGATGAAGAACACAGCAAGACCCCGATTCCGCAAACCCTGCCGAAGACAGTTCGCCAAGGTCGTCTTGCCGGCACCCGAACGACCAAACAACCAGAAGATAGGGTTCATGAAGCCTCCCTTAGGTCCCCATCCAGGGAAGACCACCCCGATTCACGACAGACCTCGGCCAAGACAAATCCCCGGAAACAATCCGGTGACCCCACACACTTTCTTGAGAGCCCCACGTCAGCA
>Ga0194110_10004169_pt1 | contig 17580 bp, 15 predicted proteins | sample TA2Kig1200mmetaG_FD_146192 | JGI IMG/M metagenome (GOLD analysis project Ga0194110, IMG submission 146192) | Freshwater microbial communities from Lake Tanganyika, Tanzania - TA2015032 Kigoma Deep Cast 1200m | ecosystem: Environmental > Aquatic > Freshwater > Lake | place: Tanzania: Lake... | reverse complement strand
GGATTTGTTCGGGACCCTGGTCGGTTGCGGTAAAAGAGGCTCCACCCGCTTCCAAAAAGCATCGGAAACAACCCACGACGGCAACTTTGGCATGCGAACCTCCTTTAAGCCTTTTTCGGTTATACATGCCATATTATTTTATAAATGTCAAGTTATTTACGGATAAGCTCTAAGTATGCTTCCAACTTCCAGGCCCGTATCGACCGCCGGGATGTCAAAGATCAGGACGCCGACCTTACCCATGAGGCGGAGCAGATTAGGGCTTACCGGGATACCTGGAAGCTGGGGATTCATTCCTACCTGAGCTACTTGCGGGACCGCCTCTTGATTGCCCGTGAACTCCTTTCCGATAACGGCTCAATATTTGCCCAGATTAACGATGAGAATTTACATCTGGTTAGAAGCCTTATGGATGAGGTTTTTGAGAGAGATAACTTTATTGCTATCATAGCCTTCAAAAAAACAGGAGGGTTCCCATCCAGACTTATATCAAGTGTGTATGATTATCTCCTATGGTATGGAAAAAATAAAAGCCAAACAAGATATAGGGAATATTACATTCATAAATCAGAGGCTGGAACTATTGATGATTATAAAAATGTTGATGAAAATGGGAGTCTATTTGAACCAACATCACTATTTTCATCAGGTGCCACTGAAAGTGGTAGTTCATCGGTTACTTATTGTGGTCGGAATTTTTCAGCACCCTCTAATAGTCATTGGAAAACTTCATCAGAAGGTTTAGAAAGATTAAGACATGCATCGCGAATATGGCTTTCAAAAAACACACTTCGTTATGTTAGATATCTAAATGATTTTCCGTATAACGCCATAAACAACGTGTGGGACGACACTATGGGCGAACGAGAAATGGTCTATGCAGTTCAAACCAATACAAAGGTAGTAGAACGTTGCCTCCTCATGACCACGGATTCCGGCGACTTAGTGTTAGACCCCACTTGTGGTTCAGGCACGACAGCCTTTTGCGCCGAGAAGTGGGGGCGGCGCTGGATTACCTTTGACACCTCTCGGGTGGCCCTGGCCATTGCCCGGCAACGCCTCCTCACCGCCAAGTACGACTATTACGAACTGAAAGACCCGGCCAAAGGCCCGGCGGGGGGCTTCGATTATGAGGAGGTGCCTCACATCACCCTGGAGAGCATCGCCAAGAACCTGGAAATCGACGCCATCGCCGAGCGCTTCAACCCTCAGATTGAGGCGGCCCTGGGGGACCTGAACCGGGCCTTGGGCCAAACGTTCCGGGAGTGGGAGGTCCCCAGGGAGGCGGGTGAGGAGTGGCCGCCAGGAGCCGGGGAGGCCCACGCCCGCTTCTTGAGCCTCAAGCAGGACAAGCGCCGGGAGATAGACGAGAGCATTGCCCTTAATGCCAAGCCCGAAACCCTGTATGACCGGCCCAAGAAGCGCTCCGGGGTGGTGAGGGTGTCCGGCCCTTTCACCGTGGAGGCGATTCCTGCCCCCATGGTCACCGACCCGGCTGAGGCCCCTATCCCTCAGTTCGAAGAGGAAGAGGCCAGGGCACGGCTGAACGACCGGGGCGGGGACTACCTGGCCGACATGATTAACCTTCTCCAGGGCCAGGGCGGGGTGCTCTTCCCCGGCGGCAAGAAGCTGGCCTTGCAGAACCTGAGAAGGCTCTCCCTGGGGCTGCTCCACGGCGAAGGGGAGACGGGGCAGAACGGCAAGACCGCAAGGGTGGCCCTGAGCTTCGGCCCCCAATACGGGCCGCTCACGGCCTTCCAGGTGCAAGAGGCCGTCCCCACGGCCAAGATGAACGGTTTCGGGATGCTCATTTTCGCCGGGTTCAGTTTCGACCCTGAGGCCCAAGCCTTTATCCAGAGAGCGCCCGTGGCCGGAATGGAGGTGCATTTTGCCCACATCGCCCCGGACGTGCTGGTGGGGGACCTCCTCAAGACGAACCGGGCAAGCCAAATCTTCACGGTCTTCGGGCAGCCCGACGTGAAGCCGGTGAAGCACAAGGACGGGACCTACACCGTGGAACTCCAGGGCGTGGATATTTACGACCCCTTGACCGGCGAGACGCACCATGCCAGGGGCAATCAGGCGGCGGCCTGGTTCCTGGATACCGACTATGACGGCCAGACCTTTCACATCTGCCAGGCGTTCTTCCCCGGCGACGCCGACGCCTGGAAAAAGCTGGAGCGGGCCTTGAAGGCCCGGATAGACCCGGAAGCCTTTGAGCGCATGCGGGGCACCGTCTCCTTCCCCTTCAAGCCGGGGAAGCACGGGCGCATAGCCGTCAAGGTGATAGATTTTCGGGGGAATGAGGTGGTAAAGGTATTGAAGCTCGGTTCTGAGGGGGTAACCTATGGCGATTGAACAGTTGACCATCGAAGAAATAGTAAAGAGAGCGGTGAACAAGAGCCTTGATATACCTGAGTTTCAGCGAGAATTTGTGTGGGGAACTGACCAAGTGAAATCCTTGGTTGATTCTCTTTACAAGGATTACCCGGTGGGTTCTTTCTTGCTTTGGGATTCATCTGAATACCAAGAGTCTAAAACCGCTCAGGGAAGTCAAGCGTCTCTTTGGATAGTTGACGGTCAGCAGCGCACTACTGCCCTAAGCCTCATTTTGGGCCACAAGCCCTATTGGTGGGATGATAACGAAAAATGGAATAGGAGCCTGGAGGCATATGACGTGATGGTAAACCTCCTGCCGGACGGAGGGGACGCTGGTCTGGATTTTGCTCTCCCCAACCCCATTCGCCGCCATGACCCCCGCTGGGTAAGTGTAAGAGAAGTAGTTAAATTGGAGAAGGTCGAATCATTATCTTCGGTGGCCAGAGAACAGGCCGAAAAAATCTTTAAGTTTCAGAATCCCGAGTCAACCCTCAGCCCCGAAGAAAAAGATAGATTGTTCGACCTCATTCATCCAAGAATAAGCCGCCTCTGGAAAATCCGGGAACGAGATATACCCGTTATCAAAATTAGCCACGAAGTGGAGGATGTGGCAGAAATCTTTGCCCGACTAAATCAAGCCGGAACACGGGTAAAGGAGGCTGATGTTACCCTGGCGCTGGCTGCGGTTCGAAATCCAGGTTGGGTGAGGAATGAATACTTGCCTTTTTGTAAGGCGTTAGAGGAGCATGGCTGGGATTTGGACGCCGGTATCTTTATCCGAACTATGACCGGTATCGGGCATGGCCGGGCTCGACTTGTAGAAGTGCCCAAGGAATTTTGGAGCCCCACGACCCTGCCCATTGTCTGGAGAAAGGCAAAGGAAGTCATTGAGGAAGTAAGGAAACGGTGTGCCGAGTTCGGCATTTTTTCCCCGGCTCTGCTCCCCTCAACCAACAGTTTGATTCCATTTTTCGCCTTGAATTATAAGGCAAGATATTGGTCTGACTATAATTTCAAAAAGGCCCTTTCCTGGTTTCTACTGGCTAATCGGGATGGCAGGTATTCGGGTTCGGCAATCACCAGCTTGAATGAAGATGTAAGGGCGATAAAGGAAGCAGAAACATTTGATGAAGCAATGGAAAATCTATTAAATCGGCTCCAGGTTGATTCCACCATTGCCGATGGTGAGTTTTTGAATAGATACGAGCGGGCCGGTAATAGATTTCTACGGCTTATGGTTTATCTCGTGATGTTCAACCGCCAGGCAAGAGATTGGGTTGATAACACCCGCATAGGTTATGACAAGACAGGTGCACCGGTTGCCACAGGCTTCGAGCCCCAATGGCACCATATTTATCCCCGTAGCATCCTGAGAGACAGATACCAAGATGATGAAATCAATGCCTTGGCGAATATAACGGTCTTGAATGAAAGAACCAATGTCAAAAAACTATCGGCGAAAGAGCCAATACGCTACCTCCAGGAGTTTAATATCACCCCCGAACTTCTTACGCCCCATGCCGTCTCCGAAAAATACTTGGAGGCAAGAAGACAGGGGGGGGCGGAGTTCGAGGCCCAATGGAGCCTTGATAGTTTCCAGGATTTTATCCAGGAGAGAAATCAGACCTTAGCCCGAGAAGCCAATGAATTTCTCCAGCGAATAGCAGCGGGATGAAAGGGTTCTCGGAGAGGAGTTATCTGCGATGATAGTGGTCGGATGGAAAGCAGCGGAATATGGAGTGAAGTTAGACCCGATTGATAGGGCAGATTTTTTTGAGAAGGACTGGGAAACTGTAACTGTGGTTTTCGATGATGGCACTTCGGCTGAATGTAACTTATCAGAATCCTTTTGGGGCGGCTGTCCCGAATTAAGAAGTGCAAAAATCGGAAGATGGATGGAAAGGAATGGGCTTGCACCCTGGCCTAAAGATAAACCACCGGAACTTAGATTGGAACCCATTGGTAACAGGCGGTTTAAGCTCACCCGTTAAAATCTGAGGCGATATTTCGAGAGCACCATGGCCCTGGTAGTTGATAACCCCATCGTTAACTCGCCCTTTGCGGAGCCGACCCGCTATTGGCATTACCAGGAGGGTCAGCCGGTCCTCATGGACGGGCGGCGACAGGCGGGCTATTTTCTCAAGACCCGGACCCGTGGGCCGCAACTCTCCCTCCTGGAAGAGGAGTTTGTGCCCCTGGAGACGGTCAACGACCTGAGAGAGCGGGTGAGAGTTTGGCGGGGGAAGGGGTATCCGGGGGCCACGGCCCTCACCCGGCAACTCCTGCGGCATTGGCAGGACCCGGACCGGGAGCGGGGACTGTTTTTCTGCCAACTGGAGGCGGCGGAGACGCTCATCTATTTGGTGGAGGCCTCGGCGGCGGAGAAGCAGGGCCTCACCGTCCCCAAAGATGCACCCAATGACCCGGAGAGCCAAGCCAGGGGTTACCGGGGTTTGACCCGCTATGCCATGAAAATGGCTACGGGGAGCGGTAAGACGGTGGTCATGGGCATGGTGATAGCCTGGCAGGTCCTCAATAAAATCGCCAATCCCCAGGACCGCAAGTTTTCTGACGCCGTTTTAATCCTTTGCCCGAACCTCACCGTCCGGGAACGTCTCCAGGTGCTCCGGCCCGAGCGTCCCGATAACTACTATGACAAATTCGATTTGTTGCCGCCGGGCTTCAAGGAGGGTCTAACCCAGGGACGCTACTTCATCACGAACTGGCACAGGTTTCAGCCTCAGGATGATTCCCGCTCCCGGAGCGTGGTGCAACGGGGACCGGAAAGCGACCGGGCCTTTTGCCGCCGGGTTCTCAAAGAGTTGGGCACCAAACAGAACCTCCTGGTCATCAATGATGAGGCCCACCACGCCTACCGGCCCGGCCAAGCCCTCACCCCGGAAGAACTAAAGCAGTTGCCCAAAGAAGAGCGTGACAGGCTCCTGGAGGATTTCCGGGAGGCCACGGTTTGGGTGCAGGGCCTTGACCGGATTCATGCGGTCCGGGGCGTCAACCTCTTTGCCGACTTCTCCGCCACACCTTTTTATCTCAAGGGAAGCGGCCATGAAGAAGGACGGCCCTTCACCTGGGTAATCTCCGATTTTGGCCTGGTGGATGCTATTGAGGCGGGTATCGTGAAAATCCCCCGAGTGCCCGTGGATGATAACACCGGGGCGATTATTCCCCAATACTTCCGGCTTTGGGAATATATCAACCAGAAGTTGCCCACCTCCGAGCGCCAAACCGCCCGCCGCCGGGCCAAGCCGGAATCAGTTCTTCGGGAGGCTGAGGGTGCTCTGGCAATGCTGGCCTCAGAGTGGAAGAGGACCTTTGATGATTGGCAAGCGGGCGGCTCCCCGGTGCCCCCCGCTCTCATTGCGGTCTGCGACAATACGGACCTCTCCAAGCTGGTTTTTGAGCACGTCGCCCGTGGGCAGATTATGCCGGAACTGGAGAATGCCGACGGCGAAGAGCGCACCATGCGGATTGACACGAAGCTCCTGAACGAGGCCGAGAGCGCCGGAGAGGGGGAAACCAAACAACAGGCCGCCGAGCGCCTGCGCCGCCAGGTGGATACCGTGGGCAAGACCCAATGGCAGGGCATGGGGGACCCGCCGGGGAAAGACCTGCGGTGTGTAGTCTCGGTAGGGATGCTCTCCGAAGGGTGGGACGCCCCCAATGTCAAGCAAATCTTAGGACTCCGGGCCTTCTCCTCCCAACTCCTGTGTGAGCAGGTAGTGGGGCGGGGTCTTCGCCGGATGAACTATGACGACTTCAGCGAACCCGAATATGTAGATGTTTATGGCGTCCCCTTCGAGGTTATCCCGGTCAAGAAGAAGTCAACGAAGACGGGCGGCGGGGACAAAATCTCCACGTTGATTCGAGCCTTGCCGGAGCGCCTCCATCTGGAAGTCACCTTCCCCAGGGTGGAGGGCTATATCTTCGATGTGCGCCAAAAGATTCAGGTGAACCTGGAGGGCCTGCCATATCTGATGATAGACCCCATAAGCGAACCCACAGAGGTCATCGCCAAGCCCGCCGTGGGGTATCGCATTGGCCGTCCAGACCGCCTGGGGCCGGGGAAAGAGGTGCTCCATGACCGCAACCCCTTTCACCGGGAGAAGCGGCTCCAGGCCACGGTTTATGAGATTGCCGCCGCCCTGACGCACCGCCTCAAGGAGAAAAGGGATGATTGGAGCGCCCGGCATATCCTTTTTCCTCAGGTTTTGGATTGCGTTTGGAAATATTTAGAGGAACGGGTCATAGTAGCGGAAGATGCAGTTCTGGAAGAAATAGCCCTTTTGACCTACAAGCAGAAAATAATCGAACGCCTTACCGAGGCCATTGAACCCGATACTGAGGCTGGGGAGGCCCCCGTCTTGCCCGTTATTGAGAAGTTCCGGCCCCGAGGTTCCACTAAAGAGGTTTTGTTCAGGACGTTACGGCCCGCCGTGGGGACAGCAAAGAGCCACGTTAGCCATGTGGTATTGGACGCCCCAAAATGGGAGCATAGTGCGGCATTTCAACTGGAGCGGGTAGGGGCGGTCGTTTCTTACGCCCGTAATTACCATCTTGACTTCACCATCCCCTATGAGTGGCAGGGGCTTCGGCATGAATACCGCCCGGACTATCTCGTGCGCCTCCAGGGCGGCGACGGCCAGGAAACTAAGCTCATTTTAGAGATAAAAGGGTTTGAGACAGAGCAAGACCGGCAAAAGGAGGCCGCCGCCCAGAGGTGGGTTCGGGCCGTGAACCATCACGGCGAGTTCGGAAGGTGGGCCTTCCGGGTATGCCGCAACCCTCAGGCCCTCAAGACCATCCTCAAGGAATTGTAAGTTCAACTTCATTTCCAACCCTTCCTTTGTTGACTGGGTTTTTTCGTTTTTGAAATCATTTGCGCCAGAGGAGGGTAACTAAATGAATAACTGGCGAAATTGGTTCAATGTACTTTTATGGATTCTTTTGTTTTGGTGGTGGAGCCGGGGCGGAGGGTGAGGGAAGAAAGGGAGATAAATCACTCTTGAAATGTCTCTAACACAGGCGTCTGGAGACCTGCTAAAAATATTATTTCGAGTAACTACTGGCCAATGGGTTCCTGATTCCAATCTTTCCGGAACACCTGGGGGCTCTCAGATCCAGCTCAGAGGAGGGGATAACTTGGCAGGCCAGCTTACCATCTTCGGGAAGGGCGGGAAAACCCGCGTGGTGCTCCTGTCCCCCGATACCTGGGGGGAGTTAACCACACTTCGGGGCCAGGCCGGGCCGGATCAGCCGGTGTTTGTCAGCCGGAAGGGGGGGGCCACCTGCACCCTTCCCAGGCATGGCGCATTGTCAAAGCCGCCGCCGCCCGTGCCGGGGTGCAGGGCCAGGTTTCCCCACATTGGTTTCGCCATTGCCACGCTTCCCATGCCCTTGACAGAGGCGCCCCGATTCACCTGGTGCAGGCCACCCTGGGCCATGCGTCCGTCGCCACCACGGGCCGTTATCTCCACGCCCGCCCTGGGGACAGCAGCGCCCGTTACCTGGGGGTGTAGGGGAAGCAAACAAGGTGGGGGGAAAGCAAACCCCGCGACGTGGGACTCCGCCCCCCCTTTGTCCTTTTAAGTACCCCCACGGAGACTTTCCCCCGATTCTTTTTGGGGCAGGCCAAAACTGCCCCCCCCTTCTTGATATTGCCCGCCATAAATATTTTTTGCAAAAACCGCATGGTTAAGCCATTTCCCCGTTATCCGCTCCGGTTACCGATACCCGTGGTAATCAAGGTACCCACAAAGGTTGGGGAAATATCCCCTGTTGACGGTTTTGGTCATGGGTAGGACACCGAAAAAGCCGCTATGCTACTGGATATTCAGGCGGGCGGACGCATGGGTGGAATGAAAGGAAGGGGCGGGAAAGGCATGAAACCCCTGGGCCAGGAGGCTTAAAACAAATCATCTACTTCCATTGGGAGGCGGTCGTAGTCCAGGGAGAGGGGAAAGATGGTGTGCCAGAATTCGGGGTGTTGCTCAACTGCGTTCTGATCCTCCGGGTTGCGGGTAACCAAGAAACCCTGATGAAAGCTCCCCACGCCTTGTATGTGAAGGTTTGGGTATCGGATGGAAAAGTAAAGCCTCACTTCCCTCAAGGCGGCGGTTGCCTTCTGGAAAGCACGTGCCCGCCGCTTGCGGAGGCGGTCGAACTCGCGGCGTTCTGAAATGTCTTTGAATGGCATTTTTTGCTCTCCCTGGCACAGTCTTAACTGAGATTATGCGGCAGTCTGAGTCCCCGCAGTCAAAAAACGGTTTTGAGGGCCTCGTTGCCCAGGGAAAATAGCACAGGGGTTCTGGTTTGAATTTCAATTACCCCGCTGGGTGATATGATGGGGCGCCCCATGAAAAACGACCCTGGCTTGGCGGCCCATAATGGCGACAACCTATTAATAAGAACCGTTCCTGCCAAGAAAATTAGTGTCTGTCCCTATTTTCTTGAGAGGTTAGCGACACGTTCCAGAGACTGGATATTAATAAAGTTTAAACAATCGCTTCTTTTATTTCTACCTCCATTTTTTAGGAAGGCCGCCTCCTTTTTTTCTTAGTAAACCACCTCCTTCATCTGAGCCGCCTTCTCTCGTCTCTATTCGGCTGGGGCTATTGTAAATATTAACGTTATATGTTTTTGAAGGTCTCTTTTCCCCCCTAGTGTGAGGATTAATCCAGACCTCGTCGCCGCGGGAAGTGGTTCCGATAAATTCAGAATGACGTTTCCTCTTTCCTAAATCAGTGGTGGTACTTTCCTTCATTAATCCTTCCACAAGGGTTGACGGGCCTGACAGCGCCGGGGTTACATAACCCAGAAAAATCATCAATAAAACAGGAAAGATTGTCCTTTTCATAACGCACTCCTTATTTATAAGCATGAATGAATGTATTATCTTCTTAAATTAACCAACATGATTCAATTTAAGGAATGGTAAAGACCTTTACGGCCTCACCCTTTTCATAAGACAGGTACAAACCGGGCGCACCGTCCATTGACATTCTCAGCCAAGCGCGCAACTTGCCCTTTCATCACGCAGAAATTAGGGACAGACACCTTTTTCGAGCTTTTATAGGGGATGTCCCGGGGAGCGAAGACCCTCTTAAAAAATCTTCTTAAAAGCCAGGTAAACCCCGTAACCCAGATAAAATATTGCCACTCCCAGCGCAATTATGATTTCAGGTTTTTCACGAGCCATATAGCTAGTCAGGGTTACTCCACACCAAAGCGCTACAATGATAAAAAGGGGAGTATACCTCCAGGAAATGAGGTATTGCCACAGGGGGGTTAAGTTTCTCATGGTTTTTCTCTTCTGCTCAAAAAACCCGAGTGTTGTCAAGGCCATAGTCAGGCCCCCCGGGCCTCACAGCCACGGGGACACTCGGGGATGTTTCACTGGTCTGGAAATAAAAAATGACTTCATGCCGGGGAAGCCTCCCGGTGACGTTTTGTGACACCTTCACCATACCACAGGTGGGGGGGGGGATGTAAAACTATTTTGCGCCCCCTGCCATACCCCCCCACCTGTGCTAAGTGCCTGATCTATGGTGAAGGGTAACCTTGCCCCTCACCTTTCCGGGCCGTGGTGGGCTTCTCAGCGCTCCAGGTGCTCCGAAAAAGCAAGAGTTTTGCGTAATTTTTGCATAAAAAAGGGGTGGCGATTCAGAAAGCTGCCTCCAGGTCCTCAGCGTGCTCCGCAGCAGCTTTTAGATTTTTTGGCAAGTTTGCCATAATATCCGAAATTGCATCTTTTACAGGCTGAACAGAAACCCCCTCCCGCTCGCCGATCTCCCCCTGTCCGGTGTGGGGATCAGAACGCAGGCGACTGCAAGTCCTCAACGTCAAGCACCCCCTCTTCCACCATCACCCGCTCCGCCTCTGCCAGGGCCTGCTTGAAGGTGGGGTAGAGTTCCACGGCCAGGGTGAGGCCCTTCTTGGTGGGCAGCATCTCCCCGCCGTTCTCCGGGGTGATAAAGGTGCGCACGTCCAGGTATCGCTTGCCCTTGAAGGTGGACAGGGTGAACCTCACCAGCTCCCTGGAATTCTTGGGCATCTCGTGAATCAGTTTATTCATGGTTTGTCTCCTTGCTCAGGGCCGGTTCCCCCCAGGCTCATCCCTTACCCATGAACCAAACGCCCCGTGGTGGGCGTCTCCTGCATGCTGAAGCGGTCGCAGGGCATGGCGCAACCGTAGCGCCCCTTGCCCCGGTCCAGGCACCGCCCCCAGGCTTGGGTGGGGTTAGGTGAGACAGCCGGGCGGAAGTGGCCGCAGTCATGGCAGGTAAGCATCCGCTCCAGGGTCGAGGCCGCCGCTCCCCCCGTCTGGGCTTGGGAGAGATACCGCCGCACCTCGTCTTTATGCTCCCGCAGCAGTTCGATGAGCGGGGCCACTTGGTCCGGGTCTGGGTCGCCGGGGCCTTCATACTTGGCTTTGATCTTGTCGCCGTCCAGGGTGAAGCGGTATCCCATATGCGCCAGCCGCCGCGCCGCTTCTACGCCGGGGTTGGGAGTCGTCATAATTCCACCTCCCGCAAAACGTCGGGTGTTGCGGGTTCATCTTCAAAAAAAGTTTTCTGCTTATCTCCCGGAAAACCGTGAAAACGTGAAAACGCAGCATCCTTTTCTTGTGATTCCGATAGGTTATCATTTTCATAAGTGGGTGAAAACGGTGTGAAACCGGCTTCATCAGGGTGAACACCGGGGGGTGTATCGGTGGCGTTTTCAAGCGTTTTCATAGGGGGGTGAAAACGAGAACCTTCTGATATATCTTGTGAATCACTTTCCTTTTTCACGTTTTCACCGTTTTCGGGGGGGTATTGCCGCAGAATTTTTTCAGGCGAGGGCAGTACGGCACCATCGGGGGGGATAGGGTCGCCCACTACCAGGCGGGCGGGCTGGCGCTTGCGGGTCTCCAGGTTCCGAAGAAATTCATCTTTCAGGGCCTTTTGCACAAGTCGCCACGTCCGCAGATGGTAGAAGCCCATTTCCTGCGCAATAACCTTCACCGATATTCCCTCGTCATCCGCCAGGCGCTCCACCACGGCCACCAGGTCCCTAACCTTGGGGTCAGCTTTGGCCCCGTGGCCGTAAGAGACAATGTCGGCTACCAGGTCATAAACCGCTTCGTAGTCTCCCGGTTCTGCGATGATGCGCCCTTGCTCATCCTTCCGCCGATGGGCCGCATGGAGAACCGCATGGGCCTTAACCAGGTTTAGCACCGTGGGGAAGTCCCGGCGCAGCCGCACCGCCTGGGGGTTGCAACCGATGGCCAGAGGGGTCGCGTAGGGTATCGTAACCTCTGGCCGGGTGATTTCCAAAATACGTTGCAAGGCATGGAACGGGGCCAGGTCCGGGGCTAAGTCTGGGGCAGGGCCGCCGGATTCCTGTGCCGCCTGGGACAGGAGCACGGCGCGGGTCTGCTCAGGGGAATCATCAATCTCAATGCTCAGTAACCTTGTCTCATTCTCACCGTGCAGGCTCACTCTTGTGGTGGTCGTGATGAACCCGGTAGGGCCTTCACGTTCGATGAGTCGAGGTTTCAGGCCGTCTCTGGTATTTTCCACGGTCTCATACCGCACCCGGCCCTCGGATAGCAGGCTTCGAAAAAGGTATTGGGCGAATTCACTCCCAAGCCCGGCAGCCTCATATATTATCAGGAACCGATGGCAAAGGGGCTCCTGGGAATAGGCCAGGGCTTTCTCGCTCATGGCGCTTAGGGCATAGTAGGCCTGGGCTGGGAAAAGTTTCAAGGTAGTCTCAACGGTGGTATTCTTCCCCCCGGAAGACGCCCCTTTCACGGCCACGTTTACGGGCTTATTGAAATTTCGTGTTGTCAGGGCCAGGAAAAGGAGCTTGGCCTCCCGCTCCTGCCCGGCCAGGCCAAGGCTGCGTAGTGCCTTCACCACCTCCCACAGGATGTCGGGGGAAGCGGCCAGGGGGGCGGCCAAGGGTTGCAGCTCCTTCAGCTCTTCTTCGGGTGTGGGGCCGCTGTCCGGGGCCGGGGGAGGGTTTTTCTTCTGGGCCTCGCGGGTATCCTTCACCTCACGGCGCAGGGCCTTGAGCCAGTTCTTTGGTAAAGGGGCGCGGGCCTCAAGGTCTGCGAACGCATCCTCAAGCTCCGTCGGGCTCAAGTCCACCAGCAGGGGGAGGGCCTGCCGCAGCAGGGTCTTGGCTTGGTCTGCGGGGGTGTCCGGGCCGATGCTCGCCGTCGCCGCCTGGAATGCCACCAGCTTAGGCATGGTGAACCTCCCGCCCAGCATTCATGCCGCTTCTCAGCGTTCTCTCCACCTCCTGCGGCAATAGGCCAGCTTTCTCTGCCACGGTTGCCAGGAGCCCGCGCACGGTGTCCCCGGGCAGGTGCCCCGCCGCCACAAGCCGCCCCAAGGAATAGCCCGCCCGGTTCAGCGCGTTGTTGCGGTCGCCCTCCGGGGCCTGGGCCAGGCGGGTCAGTTCCGCTCGCAAGGCCGCCCGCCCGTAAGCGGTTCCATGATTGCCGACATGCACCGCCGGGGGTGTGACCGTGGGGTTCGGGTCGGGTCGCTTCGCAGCATTTAGGAGCCAATCAGGGCATGGGGCAAGGATGTGAGTCGGGGGAGTATCCCAGGAGTACCGCCGCCCGGAGACGTGCAGGGAGGGCGGGGCCAGCACATAGCCGCCTCCTCCCTTGATGTCCGCCCCAGGGCAGCCGGGCAGCTTGGGAGGAAACTTCAAGCCGTCCCCAGGGTGGGCCAGGTAGTAATGCCACCCTCCCCCGCCGGTCCGGGCGGTGGGGGTTGTGGGCAGGGGTCCGGGCAGACGGTCCGGCTGGCCGCCGTTCCGCGGGTCCAGGTCCACCACCACCAGGCCGGATTCCGGGCCGGTCGCAATCCCGATGTTGGCCAAGGGTGCCCGCCCCCACCACAACCGGATGGTCTGCGAGTCGGTTGTGGCGTCCTTGACGCCATGGGGGGCCAGGGTCCCCAGGGGGTGCTTGGCCGGATGCTGGCAGTCAGGCTTCCCGCAGGCGCAGCGTCCGTTCACCGGCCACCAAAGCGGGAACACCGGCCACTCGCTAGCCGCGTAGCTCAGGGCCGCGTCCAGGCGGGGGTGGGCGCTCATCGGCAGCCCCCACGGGGCCGTGATTGGCCTTTCAGAAGTTCCTCCAAGGCCTGAACGTCAATCAAAACCATCCCTCCCAACTTCTTGAAAATCTGGGAGAATTTCCTCTGCGTTCTCCATTTGTAAATTGTGGACGGCTTTACCGGCAGGATGGACTCAACTTGGGAGATTCTGATAAATCGCATGGCAGTTCTTCCCCGCTCAAGACTTGATAGGTTAAATCTGCCCCAATATTAGTTTTCGCTAGAAAATATGTCAACAACAGGACGGGGTATCTTACTTACCAGAAAACAACTTCAAAATAAGCATTGTTAAACGATTTTCCGGTATGTAAGTTTTACTTCCCGATTTTAAAACAAAAAACCCCCATTTCAGGGGGTAATTCCGGTAAGTAAAATGAGAGGGGATAAAGGGATAATCTTGGGGAAGCAATCAGTATCTAATCTGAATCCCTTTTTTCTGGTGGGTGTGATAATTTTCTCCTGCCGCTGTTATCCTTTCCTTTTCCTCTTCCTGTCGCTTTTTAACGTAATCGCTGAGGCTGGACTTGCTGAGAGGTTTTTGATCCAGGCTTTTAAGGATGGCATTCACCCAATCGGCAATTCTGGAGGGGGGAGCCGATAAGCAATGGGAAAGGAAAATGTCGGCAAAAACATAACCCAATTTTTGTGGGCGGCAGCGCCCCCCGAAAATCATTATCTCTATGCCCCAGCGCCAATCGGGAGAGATTCTGCCATTATCAGCCGCATTAGATATTTTCTCCCGCCACTCTTTAGGCCAATTTTCAACCACATCTTTTCTGACTCCGGCAAGCTGGGCTATCGCAGCAACATAAGAGAAATGACGGTCAAACTCACAAAGAATATCCTCTTTTAAAAAAGAAATAGGGGGAGGATTGATATAGCCGCTGTAAACGTTTTCCAGTTCATAAATCAAAGCCGCTAATACTACCTGATAAGTTGTCCTGTGTCTGGCATGTCCCTTTAATACGTTATCCCCGAAGATTCCTGAACGCAGCATGGCAAGTGCGGCTTGCTTTGCAGGTGGGTATTTCCAATGAGGGGATTTTGGATTACAGAAATGATTGAAAAGCCGTTCAGCTTCGAGTGCTTCTGGATTCTTGAGGTCTATAGTAACCATATCCCGCCTCCTGTACGCGGCCCTGGAAGAGTTCCGGGGAAGGCGGCCAGGATATCCGCCGTTCGGGTCGCGCTCCCTATCCCCGGAAATCGGCTTACTGGTTCTCTTGCAGGTTCACCACCCTTAAAGTGGGGTCCTTGGGCCTGAGCAAATCGGCGCTCTTCATCGCCGCGTCTTTGATTGCCCCCGGCTTCAGATGGCAGTACCGCTGGGTAGTCCGGCTATCCTTGTGAGTCAAAAGGGCCTGCACCACACAGAGGTCAACGCCATTGCTCACCAGGGTTGAGGCGAAATGGTGCCTGAGGCCGTGGAAACGGAAGTTTTCGGGCAATCCGGCTGCCTTGCGGATTCGCTTCCAGGGGCCTTTGAAGTCGGTTCGCCGTTGGCCGTTTTTGCCGGGGAAGACAAACGGCGAAGTCATTTCGAGAGTCTTGAGGACTTCAAGGGCCGGGGCACTGACGGGAATGGTCTGAGTCTTGCCGCCTTTGGGTTCTCTGAGAGTGACCATTTCCCGCTCGAAATCCACATCATCCCATTGGAGCTTGAAGAGCTCTCCCCGGCGTATACCCGTTAGGAGAGTAAATTTCACGAATGCTGCGCTTGTCCGGCAGGGCCAAGTCTCAAGAGTCTTGAGGAGCCGTGAAACTTCGGCGTCTTCCATAAACTCGGTAACGTGGTTATCCAGCTTAGGGACCTCAACCCGTTTCATCGGGTTTTCGCCAGCATACAGCCCCCACCGGTGGGCAAGATTGAACAATCGGTTCAGCAGAACCATTTGATGCTTAATGGTAGCCGGGGAGTAGGGCCTTCCATTTTTATTGAGGCCTTTCCTCATCTCCGCCTTCATTCTCTCAATGTCCATGGCAGAGATTGCGTCCAGACGCTTTTTGCCGAACCGAGGTTCAAGGTGTTTGCGGTAGTGGAGCATATCATCATCCCAGGTCTTTTTATGCTCCATAGCCCAGGGGAGAACCTTTGCCCAAACTTCATTGAGGGTAGGGACCTTCTTCGGCTTCTGATTAATATCCAGGTCGCCCCGGAGAAGATCGGCTTTAATGGCCGTTGCCGCTTCCCTAGCAAGGGTCAGATTATCCACCACCCTCGTTACTCGCTTGCCCCGTTGCCTTTTATCAGAGACACAGACCCGGTATTTTCGGCTCCGGCCAAAGGCGATTCCGCATTTGGGGCACTTTTCGGCATCCAGGGTACTGCTAGTCTTGCAATGCGTACAAAAACTATGAATTGCCATGGGGCCTCCCTTTTTGGGGGGTGTGCACATAGTGTGCACACTTTCAGAAAAACCTATCTATAAGTAGGAAAAACAATCTCAAGAGATATGTCGTTAATGTAATGATTTAACAGGTTTTTGTCAAGAATTATCTCAAGGCGGAAAAACTTAGAAAACATTATTTTACCTGAATGGGGTTCAGGGGGTCGGAGGTTCAAATCCTCTCGTCCCGACCAGAAATTATTAATAAAAAAGGCAGGTTGCTGATATATCATCGGACCTGCCTTAATAATTTATGGTTAACGTGCATATAACGTGCATGTTTTCCAGATCGTCCAGGCAGGGCGCACCATGGAGAGCAAATTAACTGGAAATACCAAAAGAACAGGGATGGCCAGCTTTCCCAGAAGGAGGGTACAACCTTGGATCATCCGTATCTTCAGCATACCCGACAAATTTATAACTATCTGAGTTTTTTTAGTATCTGTTCCTCTAAGTCTAAATCAGACTTGATAGCTATTACCTGATACCCCCGATCTCTTAATCTATCCCTTAACGCTTGGTCATGTTCCGCCTGATGCGGCTGGATGTGGACTGGGCCATCGATGAATATGCAGACACCGGGAATCTTATCCCGCTTATAATAAAAATCTGCCTGAACGGGGAGATCAGACTCAGGACAATACTGGGCATAATCAGGCAGTCGCATTTTTTTTGATAAAGGATATCGAGGAACTGCCGTTCCAAGGTAGAGGCAGGGTCGAGGCGTTGACCAAGCCAGTGATACTGGGCTTCATAGTCTCGCCCTTCAGTACTTGTGATAATTTCTGCCTGGGTTAATTGCAGGAAATAGTCTCGTACTTTCCAGCGGTCAAGATAACGGTGCTCCGTCTGGTTGGCGTAACTAAGCAAGCAGTCGTAACAGGCGGGGCCGCACCGACCTATCCAATCCTTTTCCTCTTCACCGGTTAAGGGATTAAAATGGCAAATAATTAAGGCCTCACGCGCAATCTCTGCGAATGCTTGTTTATCTTGAAGTAAGCGCTCCCAAACTCCCGTACCTCCTTCGGCGGCCTCCCATAGCAAGAGACGTTGGTGGCCCCCTGTCCGATGAGTTCTACAGCGACTTCTTGTTCCTCGACCTGATAAATTACTTGGATTCCTTTCTGTAAAGCATAAGCCAATGTCTTGAGGAAGGAGAGATCGCTCGCTTTTTCAGTTAAAGGACGAAGAAGTAAGATATTTCGGTTATCTGTGACATAGGGTTTCACTCCTGAGATTACTGTGCCGGTCTGGCGCTCTGGCCGTTCTCCATTATTGGCGTCGTCCTCTTCACGTCGACGCCAGATGCCGGTGTTCTGTTTAAGGGCAAAACCTTGACGTTCGCCGGCGCGCCGCCACCCATGGTTGATGCGCCAAAGTTTGGCTTGCGGGATAAAATTCACTTCCATAAGAGGCGAAGCATCCGTTTTTGACAAAACTGAAACAATCTGGGACGTCGAGCCAGGAGCAACCCAGAAATGAGTGGTGAGATGATACCCTTCCCTAACCCGCTCCTCTTCTTCGGAAGAAATACGAGCCCACCTGGAACCTCTAACGGTTGAGCCTCTTGCAAAAGTCATTTTTTAGGCTGATTTTCTGAAAAAATTAAGCCTCATCGGCGCGCCTGTGCTAAAGTAATTTTGACAGTAAAACAATACTTGGGGGAGCCGATGAAGCTT
>Ga0194110_10004154_pt1 | contig 17626 bp, 8 predicted proteins | sample TA2Kig1200mmetaG_FD_146192 | JGI IMG/M metagenome (GOLD analysis project Ga0194110, IMG submission 146192) | Freshwater microbial communities from Lake Tanganyika, Tanzania - TA2015032 Kigoma Deep Cast 1200m | ecosystem: Environmental > Aquatic > Freshwater > Lake | place: Tanzania: Lake... | reverse complement strand
CGCGTTGTCAACAGACTTCTTGGCGATCTCGTCAGAGACGCCTGGGGTATAGTAGGAAAACTCGTGGCGACCTCCGATATTCCACCCCGCCTGCTCCCGTTTTCCCTTCCTCTCCGCAACGACGAAGCCGCCGAGGTAGTTTCTCGGCTGGAGATCTTCAGCCTTCACACCGGCACTTGTCACCACCATGATCCTCTTCTGCTGATCATGGAAATTCGCGTTGACCTTGACGATTTCTGAAGAATGAGCGAAACACTTGTCGTTGATAGATTGAACCAGAGGGAGCTTGGACTCCAGAGAGACGAGCGTGAGCAGTTTTTCCAGCGGGTAGTAGTTCTTGGCGTCAAGCCACGTGAACTTCCCGGTAGGTTTTGCGGCTTGCGCACTGGCGATGGTGGCAGCGGTCGCAGCTGCATCCATCATCGGTTTTTCCGTCAGCTCCTGCGTGAATCCGTAGCCAACCTGATCGCCTTTGACGGTCCGGATACCGACACCCAGCGCGACGTCGCTATACGCCCTGCTCACCTTCCCGTCTTCCAGAATGATCCAGTTACTGATGGTGTGTTCGAAATACAGATCGGCGAAATCACCTCCCTTGGATAATGCTCTGGCCAGAACTTTCTGGCACAGGGGATCGGTGATGCCGAACTCGTTCTCGAAATACCCGGGCTGGTCCGCGCGAGCGAGGCTGTACCATCCCTTGGGCAAAGCTGGTACAGCCAGGCCGATAGCGGCAACCTTGGCCGAGGCTTCGAGAAATGTGCGTCTGGTTATTCTTCCCATAAGAACCTCCTGATTTTAAGGCGGGTAAATACAGCATCTTTCGGAAGATACAAAGCGCGGTTCGAGGAGTGCGCATGCTCATGAGGACGGAATCCATGCGTGCTGAGTTTCAGAATCGTCGCTTGAAAACCCCATTCTCAGAAATGGCACTGGCGCACAGCAGCGCGATCTCCAATAGCCCATCGAACAGGACGGCCCGTCTACCCTCGACGTGCGGTTTGTAGTTCTTTTGCTGCCGGCGCGCCTGTACCGACGCTCAAGAAGAGAGGCGTGCTGCGGAGTGTGAGAAATTCAGAATGGCCAGCCCTGAGCATCCAGATTCGTCAATCCGGCCTCCCGGGCCCACCTCACAGCGTTGGCATATTCCTCGCGGGTGAGCCGGCGCGCGATCTCCGGATAATCGAACGCCTTGTACATCGGTCGATACTGCGACATGATGTTCAGGTACGTGTCCTTCGGAAGGTTCGATGCAATCCACTCTATGACCTCCTTCGTTCCAGACACGTCGTTGGGCATCACGAGGTGACGGATCATCAGGCCGCGGTACATCAACCCGTCGCGGGCCGGCCGCGCCACCCCGACCTGCCGGTGCATCTCGAGCAGGGCCGACTTTGTAAACTCCGCATATGTATCGGCGCCTGAGGAGTACTTCGAAGCCATCTCAGACCTGGCGTACTTGAAGTCGGGCAGATAGATGTCGACAACTCCGTCCAGCACCTTGAGAACATCCAGCCGTTCCCAGCCGCACGTGTTGTAAACCAGAGGAAGCCGTAACCCCTTCGCCGCGGCGATGTCCAGCGCGAGAAGAATGTGCGCCGGATAGTGCGTCGGGGTCACGATGTTGATGTTGTGACACCCTCTCCGCTGCAGATCAAGCATCATGTTGGCAAACTCCTCCACACTCCTTGCAGTCCCTTCCCCACCCTGACTGATCTCCCAATTGATGCAGAAGACACAGCGAAGACTGCAGTTGGTGAAGAAGATCGTTCCGGACCCACCAGTACCAACAAGAGGTCTCTCCTCGCCAAAATGAGGATGATACGATGCAATCTCCAGCTGCGACGATGCTTGACACAAACCCCTTTCTCCTTTCAGCCGGTTGGCCCCGCACTCCCGGGGGCAGAGCCTGCACTCCTCCATCACCTTCCAGAGCTTTTCGCCTCGCCTCTTCAGCTCGCCGGTCTTGTGGAGTTTCAGGTAGCCCGCTTCGAATTTGGGATCGATAGCCGCAGTACTTCTCTCCTGCACCCCTTCTGCCTGCGCATCGCTGATCTCATTTTGTCGACGTGTCGCGTTCCTCCCGTCCCCGCACCCGGGAAGGAACAACCCTCTCACACAGGGAACAGCAGTGAGCGCAAGGCACACGCACGACTTCACGAACTCTCTTCTCGACTTGATCTTCATACGAACCTCTCAACGATTTTGGTGGAGCCTATTCGCACTACCGCTCAAGCTTTCTCACCTGCGCCCGAGCTCCGATGTGATTCCTGTTGATTCTTAACGTGTTCTCGAATTCCTGCTTTGCATCGGCCGTGTTCCCGTTCCCCAGATGTCCCAGGCCAACGAGATAGTGAGCGTGGGCCAGACGGAGGGATTGCGACTGCCTCTCGCCGAACTTCGCAAAGTAATCAAGACCGGAGCTTGCTGCGAGCATCTCTTTGCCATGCTTGATGAGGCCATCAAATAACTGCTTCGCATCGGCCTCCCGACCGAGTTTTCGGAACGCCAATCCCTGGTGAAAAGAGATCTCAGACCAGCCATGCTTCTCTTCGACCGACTGTCTGAAGTACTCCATTGCCCGGTCGCGATTCCCGAGCGCTTCGTGCGCTTTTCCGATGAAGTAGTAGATCTGAGAGAACCTCCCTCCGCGAAAGGGCTTGCCTACTTCAAGATTCTCCGGATACTCGAGCGCGGCTGCATAATCGCGTAGCGCATCCCGGAATTCCCCGGCTTTGAATCGTTCCTCGCCTCGGAGCAGATGGGCAGTCACGTAAACGTCGTGGATCGCCCCGCCACCCTCCCAGATATGAAAGTGGTGTCCACCGAGCAGCTCAATCGCTCGGTCGTATTGTCCAACCACGACGTAAAGCCCGATTTCCCGAGCCAGCGCATCATCGTACCTCAGGACACACTCTTGGTTCCTTTCGAGGAGCGCGAGCCGCTTCTCCGCCGGAGCCCCTGCGGCTTCGTAGAGCTGATCGAGCTCAAGATACAGCCGGGGATCCTTCGGATTGCATGCAACCGCACGTTCGAGACTAGCGACAGCCTTCTGGACATCGTTTTCGACCCGGGCATATGCGAGTCCGAGGTTCCTGTGAACAATAGAGAAGGTGCTGTCCAATCCTCTCGAACGCTCCCACTCTTTGATCGCCTGTTCAGGTTGATAATCGTACAGGAGATTTCCAAGATAGTAGGGGGCACGAGCATCGTACGGACTCATAGCCGATGCGTGACGCAAGATCTCGACCGACTCCATCTGGAACGGGAAGCAATAGTCCGGCGGCATTGCACTTGCGATCTTGTAGTTCTTCTGAGCCTGCTCCGCGTCCCCCTTCATCGCCCAATAATATCCAATGTGATAATACACAAGCGGAAACGATGTAGGTTTTCCGCTCGCCGGGTTCGCGAGACGCGAAAGCACATCAATGGATTCATCCCACATTCCGCAGTTTGCGTAGTCTGCGGCGAGCTCCAAGTAGGAATGGGCAGCACTCCGCATCGTCGTGTTAAGTGTCGTGAGCTCCTTGGCTGCTTCCGCGGTTCTTCCCAGGTTGGACTGCGCAAGGTAGAGCTCGTTGGCAGCCCAGAAGTCGAGAGGATCCATTGCCAGCGCTACATTCGCCGCACTCTCCGCCTCTTCATGACGACCCAGTTTCTTGAGAAGGACGGCCTTGAGATCGAGTGAGCTCGCACTGAGTGCATTTGTGGTCAGCGAGCGCTCGACAAGCTGGAGCGCATTGGCGTAATCCTCCCTCGTGCACTCGAGCTCAGCCAAGGCGAAGTAGCTCGCCGACTGCCAGGCAGAGCTCCAGGCAGCTTTCTGCAGTGCATCAACCGCAGAACCGAGTTTTCCCTGCGCCCTGAGGGCGACACTAAGATAGTAGTACGCCTCACCATCCTTCGGGCTTGTGAAGTTCCGCGACGAGCGCTCAATGGCGCGGCTGAGCTTCTCTTCGGCTTCCTGGAACATCCCGCGCTTGCAGTAGAGGATGCCGAGTGCGGTATTCGCCCCGACGTTCCCAGGATCTCTTCGCAGCGCTTCCTCGTAGTACGGATACGGCTCGAGCGCGGGATTGTAGAACTGCTCAAGCCGAAGTCCCGTGAGACACAGCTCCTCGACCGTCTTGATCTCCTGAGGAGCCGGCGGTGGCTTCACCGGTTCCGGCTCGGGCCCCGGCTCCTTCTTTAGCAGCCTGTAGCTTATGAGCTCTTTGCCATCAGAGGATGTTACGCTGAGGGCGAGGTTCTCTTCTTTGATGCTCCGCCGAAGCGCGACCTCCGTCGCGAACGGATGCGCCGGATCGATGGTGACGGTCTGCGTGTGGATGGATTTCCCATCTTCAGTAAGGCGGACTTTCGCTGCCTCGTAGCGCGAGGTGGTGTTGATTCCAAGACGGACTCGTTCTCTTGAAATCACCTGCAGATTGAGGGCAGCGTGTTGGTTTGCGTGTTTCACCGTCCCGATCTGCCGGATCGGATACCAGTACATCGAGAATGTCTTGACCTCGTAGGGTTGACACCAGCTGTAGTCCGGCTGGTTGTCCGAGTACGCGCCCATCATCAACTCAAGGTATGGTCCGTCAGTGTCGGTAAGGATCTTATCCCACATCTCGCCCTGACTTCCTCTTCCCCATTCGAAGAACTTCTTCCCCGGAACCGCGTGATGGTCGGCCACAAGCATGATGCCGGCCTGTTTGCCGTGGTCGTAGCCTCCGAAGAAGTCGTCTTCATAGTTCCAGGCAAAGAAGGAGATCGGCGAGGGGTGATTCTTCCACCAGCTCATGTCGACGCCGTTGTAGTCGATCCCGCTGAACGAGCGATCCCCGATCGGCCATCGGATGAACTGGTTCTTGCCGTGATAGGTCGCGTACTGCGTACCGGGAGGGAAAACAACCTGATACGAATCGTTGGCGTGGACTCCTATGTTTGCAAAGAAGAGCATTGAATGAGCATAAGGTGTGCGGTTGAAGACCTTGCCGGTAACCTCAATGAATGACTTACCGGGATGCAGTGTGAGTCCGACGATCCACTTCATACGGTGGCGGAGCTCGATCTCCCCGACCCAGATCGTCTTGCTGCCGTCGGGATTCCCGGTCATCGTATAGTCAACCGTCATGAATGTCGACGCCCGATGATGATGCGGCACGTTCCACTCGACGCCCCCGGAAATCCAGGCGCCAAGCATACCAATGAGCGCCGGCTTGATGACGTGTTGATGGTAGATGAAGTCGTAGTTGTTCGTCTTGTCCACCGCAGAGAAGATACGTCCGCCGACCTCGGGCAACACGCAGATCTTCACGTACTCATTCTCAAGGTAGACGGCCTTGTACGTCTTGCCTTCCTTGATGTCCGTCAGCCGATCAATGAGGGGATAGGGATAGATGGGGCCTTTTGCGCCCTGGTAAGCTCTGCCCGCGTAGAACAGCGGGTTGGGCTCAGGAGCGAGCACCTGATAAGTGGGGATAACAAGAGGTTCTTCCCAGACGCGAACGGATTCCTGCGCTAAAACCGATACGAGAGGCAAGCAAGAGACGGTTGCCAGCTTCAAGACCGATGTGATCGATTGAAGATACTTGCTCATCATTCGAGTGCGTGCTCCTTCTACTGGTCATAGATCGACCTCACCCTGGCCCTCTCGTGGGAAGATAGGGAATTTGTTTGCCAATTCCTTACATCTTCTTTAGCTTCGCCAACCGTGCTCGAGCATCCTTCGGCTCAGGACGATCGGCATCGGCGTTCTTCCAGAGGGTAAGGAATTTTTCGTATTGTTCAATCGCCTTCTCTTTCAATCCCTTTTTCTCATACAATTTCGCCAGCTCGTAGCGATGCAGAGGATCGATCAGCCTTCTGTCCTGGCTTGCCGCGTCGAATGTTGTGATCCGTTCATATTCCTTGATCGCCGCATCAACATCTCCCTTCTGCACATATGCTTTGGCCAGCACGTCACGAGGAAATGCGATGGCCGCATTGTGTGCGAATCCGTTCGAGATCTCCTGTCTCGGCATTTCGATCGGCTGAGTCAGGTGACGGATCGCTTCATCAGTTTTCCCCTGCGCCAGCAACAGTTCGCCATAGACCTGGAAGTGAAGAAACCCTAGCCAGACTTTCAAATAGCCACTCAGTTTCGGCAGCGTGGACAGGGCAAGAGCGACCGCCTCCTCCGCCGGTTTGGTCTGACCTTCCTTCAAATAGAGCCTTGCCTGTGTGAGGCCGGAAAACGCGTCCCAGTAATCGGCCTGCGTCGGAGACCACTGCTTCGCCAGGGTATTCCAGCGTGCGAAGGTCTTTCTTGCTTGCCCGAAATGTCCTTGATCTGCCAGAACGCGGGCGTTTATCCAGGACGCGAATGCCTCCCACCATGGAACCTGACCTCCGCGAGAGACCTCAGCCGCTGTGGCGGTACTGCGCAAGCACTGCGATATCCTGCCCGTCCAGTATTCGTACGACGCACGATAGGCAGGCACTTGAAACCTGGCAATCCCACTCTGACCTTGCTGAGGGAGCTTGTTCATCCAATTAATGGCATCCTCATACTGTTCTTTCAAAGCATAAACATAAGAAATCCCCAAGGCGGAACTGAAATCAGGTCGGATGTCCAACGCTTCTTTGTACTTCGCGATTGCGTCATCGAGCCTCCCCATGAGATAGTACATCTCACCCATTGAGTCGTACGGATTCGCGTCTGCAGGATTGACCGCCGTGTACCGTTCGAAAGCTTCAAGGGCTTGTTGATACTCTCCCCTTCGAGCGTACGCATATCCAAGCTCGTTGAGTGCCGCGCCGTACGATGGATCGAGCGCCAATGCTTGCTTCAACCTTACCACAGTATCCTCTCCCGCAAAGAAGGCAAGACGATAGTGGACACGTTTTTCTTTTGGGAACTCCGACTCAAGCTGCTTCAAGAGCTGGTACGCCTTGCCTCGATTTCGCTCAACAGATTGAGCATAATAGGACTCGATGAACAGCGCTTCTTTTCTCGTTGCCCTGTTGCGAAGTCTGTACGCGCGTTCACAAGCGTTTCGCCATGACTCCCGCTCACCCAAAGCAGAATACGTATGTGCCAGTCTGAGATAGGCCATCGCAAACGTGGAATCCAGCTCAACAGCTCTTTCCAGGAATCGACGAGCGTCGACGTGGTACATCTTCTCATAGTCTTGATCGCCCCTGAGAAAGAGATTGTACGCTTGCAGTGATGATGTCGTCACGTCGGCAACTACTTTTTGCTCGCTCGCGACCACATTCGTCGGCAGCCCAATTCCCACGGCAATCTGCTTGCCGAGCTCGTCAATCTGAACCTTGAGGATGCTGCCGACCCCCTCACCCTTGGAGCTTGCACTCTTCAAAAGCGCCTTGCTTTCTACATCCAGCACTTTCACATCCGTCGCAAACATTTCCCCCATTTTCACGAAGCTCCCCGTGACCAGCGCTCTGACGCTATCTTTGCGACACAGCTCAAAGCCCAGATCTGTGTTGATGACCTGGACATCCGCTTTCCCCAGCTGCTTGAGGAGGTCGCGCATGCGCTCCCAGGTAGTCACGCGCAGCGCAGTCGATTGCTCAAGGCTGGTGGTTAAGAGATTGGGAATGGCCGTGCGGAGATAGTCGAATTGGGGGTCGCCTGTTTGGTTCTCGAACGAGATGACGGCAATCGGGATGCGCTCGGTTCGGAAGAGCAGCTCGCGGATCGAAGGCCAGATGAAGAAGTAGAGGACAGCCAGAAGTACCAACCCTCCGGCAGCAATCGCAGATGGGCGAATCCATTTTTTTCTCAGAAGACCTTCCGAAGGTTTCCTTAGCTTTTCGATCAGACCTTCGGAAGGTTCCTCCGCTACCTGAGGCCTCACAACCCTCGTCGTCTCCTTTTTCAATCTTCTCAGGTCAATCACCATCTCGTGAACGTATTGGTAACGATCCTCCGGGTCTTTCTCCAACGCTCGATTCAGAATGTGCACCAGCTCCGATGAGATATCGAGCAAGTACTTCTGTATCGGTGTGGGATCTTCATTCACGATCGAATACACCATCGCCGCTTCGTGCTCTCCCCTGAACGGCAAGTGCCCGGTGAGCATCTCATACAGCACAATCCCAAACGAGAAGATATCCGATCTTGCATCAACCTCTCCTCCCTGTATCTGCTCAGGCGCCATATATGCTAGGGTCCCCACCGTGCTGCTCGTCTTGGTCAGCTTCAGCGATCCCTTCAGCTTGGCCAACCCGAAGTCCATCACCTTCACCTGGTTCTTCGTGTTGACCATGATGTTGTCGGTCTTGACATCACGGTGGACGATCCCCTTGCTGTGGGCTTCCTGAAGTGCTTCGCCAATCTGGATCGCGTAGTCGATGGCCGTTTGCATCTTTTGTACCGGCACCATCTGCCTCAGGGTCTTGCCATCCACGTATTCCATCACAATGAACTGCTGGCCTGCCCCTTTGGGGTCTCCTTCCCCCGCAATATCGTGGATGGTGCAAATATTGGGATGATTGAGGGCGGCCGCAGCTTGTGCCTCCTGAAGGAAGCGTGCTCGCTCCGGCTCGTGGGCTTCGAGTCCGCGGGGGAGGAATTTTAACGCGACGGTGCGTTTAAGTTTGATGTCCTCGGCTTTGTAGACGACACCCATTCCTCCTTCGCCAAGCTTCTCTACGATTCGGAAATGAGCAATTACCTGGCCGATCATATTCAATTCCCTCCCCCGACAAAGAACGTGGGGGTCCTCAAGATCACAACCACTCGCTGAGGAACGCTCGTGGGTGATTTTGGGACTTCGCCAAGCTTCTCGAGAATTCGGAAGGGCGAGATTGTCTGCCCGATCATAAGGACCTCCTATGGCGAGAATCGGAACCTAGAAGATGATGCTTACGGTGTTTCCACGGTAACGGTGGGCAAATTCAACGATACAAAGCTACTGCAGTTCAGACTGAAAGGCAACACCGTGAAAATCATGGGGGTTTCGCGCTGTTTTGGTGTGGCTAGCACGAGGATCATCACAACAGAGTCAACTCACCTCGAGGTTAGGATTTTGGGTATCCTTCTTCGACTCGATGAAGAACACGGGGAGTGACAGGTTAGCTTCCCCTCAAGACGGAAGGCCCTCGCCGACGCATTGATCCATAGCGGGAGGTCGTGAGGCTGACTAAGCTAAGGTAGCGGGCCAACTTCTGGAGAGTCCAAAAACGCTTGAAAACAGGGGATTTCAACCGTGTTCTTATGATAGTCGAGTTCTCTCGCACATCAAGTTCTTTCCATCGAGATGCGGATGTGTACTGCGGCAGGAATCAGGAAATCATCTCAGGAAGGGAACAGCTACTTCGCTATACCGACAGGAAAATCCTGCCCCCTCATATACGCCATTGGATATTGTGCCTGGCCGCGATATCGCTTTGTTAGCTCGGGTATCTGATCGTCCAAGTAGGCCTTGAGTTCTGCAACCGTAACCTTCCCATCCTTTGGGCTCCCATCAGCTTCACCCTGCAGTCCCTCTAAGAGTGCATAGGTAAACACGCCGTGGCCCAGCTGCCTGAACTCCGTAGCAAACTGCTCCGTGCCTGTGGCCGCCAGGACGACAACTCCGGCGCTCCGCGCCAATTGTGCAATCGCCTTCTGCTCGACCGCCCCGCGCACTGCAAACGTTTCCACAGCACCCCCGGCCTGACAGGCGTCTATGATAATCAACTGTTTCTGCGCCGGAATTTTCCTGCAGTACTCTTTCAGAGCCGTGGCAGAAATTGCTTCTGCTGAGAGCATCTGATCATTTCCATAAAGTTGTGTAACACCGGTTGGCACGAGGTAGAAATCTGATTTCGCGCTTGAATCTCCCTCACTCACTACACCATGGCCAGCGTAATAGAAGATAAATCCATCCTGAGCACTGGACCCAAGTATGATTCTGGCAAAGGCGAGCTCGATGGCAGCTCTTGTTGCATCGCTATCATAGATCGCATATGTGAAAATCTCTTTGAAGATCCCTCTTGCCTTTTCCTCCACAACCTCGAGGAAGGCTTCCGCATCCGGTCTGCCATAGTTGAGGCTAAGTCTGGAATTCTTGTATTGATTGATCCCTATCGAAAGGATGTAAAGGTCTGCCACAGATTCTCCGGCCTTGAGTTCGATGGTGAGGATTGCGGGGAGTGACTCCGTCCGATCCATATTGAGCGCCGTCACCTTGAATTCATTGAGTCCTGCCACAAGATTGACGTCGTACTTCTCTACCAGCTTTGCCTCTTTGCTCGGCAAGATCTTCACGCCTCTCTGCTCTTCAGAAATGAGCTTCCCATTCTGATATAACCGGATCTCATCAATGCCGCCACCTTGATCCGTGACTTCGGCAGTAATCTGGACCTCATCAGATGTGAAAGACTGACCTTGGCTCGGTGATACGATCCTAACAAGTGGCGGAAGTTTGATCGTCTGCGAAAAATCAACAGAGGTCTTTGTCGCTGGGTGCGTTCCGCTGCTGAGAACGTGCGCCAAGAGCCCTGGCGTGTAGAATTGTTCGAAGAAGGATTCGAGAGGGAGCACTTCTAGTCCCTGCGCATAATGCATTGACTTCATTCCACCTGGCGATGCATCGAAGCGACCATCCTCCGTAATCACAGCCCAGTCATCTTGGTCCAAGGACACCAACGTGGCAAGCCGCTCTCCTGTAATTAGATTCCAAATGATGGTCTTCGCGTCCCTTCCCCCTGCGACAACACGCCGACCGGTGGCGCTTATGGCAACAGAGTTGATGCTAGATGAATGGCCAGAAAACGTTCGTATCTCACGCCCGCTACTCAAGTCCCAAAGCTTTGCCGTACCGTCACCACTTCCTGTCACGACATATTGACCGTCAGAACTAATGGCGACGGAATTAACCCAATGTGAATGGCCGGAGAACGTTCGTATCTCTTTACCACTGCCCAGATCCCAGAGCTTTGCGGTATTATCCCAACTTCCCGTCACAACATATCGACCATCGGAGCTAATGGCGACAGAGCTAACATGACTTGAATGCCCAGAAAACGTGCGTATCTCACGTCCGCTACTCAGGTCCCAGAGCTTCGCGGTACGGTCATTACTCCCAGTCACAACGTACCGAGCATCGCCGCTGATGGCAACTGAGTTGACCCCCTCTGGATGCCCGTAAAGCGAATGCCCGGAAAACGTCTGTATCTCTTTGCCGCTACCTGCCTCCCAGAGCTTGGCTGTGCCATCATAGCTCCCAGTGACGACGTAACGGCCATCAGCACTGATGGCAACAGAAGTAACGCCTTCTGCGTGCCCGGAAAACGTTCGTATGATTTTACCACTGCCTACATCCCAGAGCTTTGCGGTATTATCCCAGCCTTCTGTGACGACATGTCGACCATCGGCTGTGATGCCAACAGCATCGACTCCATAGATTTTCACTTGATCCGAATGCAAAGAGAATGATCGTACTTGTTGGCCACTCCTCAAGTCCCAGAGCTTCGCTGTACTGCGATCACTCCCTGTCACAGCGTATCTACCATCCTCGCTGATGGCAACGGCATTGACAGAATTTGAATGCCCGGAAAAGGTCTGCACCTGCTCTCGGTTGGTTGTCCTCCACAACCGTGCCGTCATGCCGCTCGCCGTGGCTACGTACTGACCATCTGCGCTGATTGCAATACCCTCGAAGCTAAAAGCTTCATCTGAATATGAATATTCAGAAATCGTCCATATCTGTTGGCCACTGCTGGTCTCCCACATCTTTGCCGTGTAGTCGTCACTTCCGGTCAGAACATATCGGCCGTCGCCGCTGATGGCAACAGAATTGATCCCAGAGGTATGTCCGGTCAACGTCCGTATTTCTTGTCCGCTGCTCAAGTCCCAGAGCTTTGCTGTATGATCACTACTCCCCGTTACAACATATCGACCATCGGCAGAGACAGCAACAGAATTAATCCTAGCTGAATGCCCGGAAAACGTTCGTGTCTCCTCACCACTGCTAATGTCCCAGAGCTTTGCGGTACTATCCCAACTTGCCGTCACGACATATCGACTGTCGGCAGTGATGCCAACAGTACTAACCAATGCTGAATGTCCAGAAAACGTCCGTATCTCTTTACCACTGCTTACATCCCAGAGCTTTGCCGTCTTGTCAAGACCGCCTGTTAGAAGATATCGGCCATCAGCGCTTGTTACAACGGACATAACAGCCTTTGAATGCCCAAGGAAAGTCCGTATCTCCTTGCCACTGCTTATGTCCCAGAGCTTCGCCGTCAAATCATAACTGCAAGTTAGAAGATGACGGCCATCTGCGCTGATCGCAACGGAAGAAACAATGTGCTGATGCCCCATTTGAACGATCAACTCCGGCTTCTGTGCAAATGTAAGAGAAGAGCAAATCAATGCCAGAGTTAGGTGGAACCGAGAAAGTGATCCCATAACACATCCCTCTTTGGTGACCTCTCCGGGCCAATCAAGAATAGTCCCAGCTCGCGGGAATTGTCACACTAAGGGCACAAAACACCCAGAGCATACACGCCGGGTTCACTCCACCTGCCGTAATTCCCACTTCATTTCACTTCTTCGATCGTAAGCTGAATCTTCTGAGGGGGTGGTGTCCCAACTGCCCACTTTCTGATGTACTGGATACCAACCACCTCAGGTTGACCGCTGAGCTCTTCTTTGTAACGATAGGTACCTTTTGTTTCCCTCTCAAGAGTCAGAATAATTACTCGCTTCTCCATATTGTTATCACTCCCTTTCTTTTACGTGCTTCGATGGGACCAGTCGGTTGATCCTAACAGACAAAGCTACTGTAGTTCGGGCTGAAAGGCAACAGGCCGTAAGACAAGAAAATGAGGCGGGATTGTTTCGTAGGTCAGATTACGTATCGAAGTGCCCTGCACCCACCGCAAGCCGACCAAGTTGCGAGAGGAAAGCGGTTAGATGGACTCGCCTTTCATCTTCAAGCTCTGAATTGTTTCAGACGCCACGACATTTGCTATGAGGCGATTCGGCTCACTCTCTGAGATTTGCTTTCGCCTCCGATGTTTGTGAGTTTCCCTCGGTGGGCGCGGGGCATCACCATATTCCAGTTTTTATAGATGTAAACCAAGATCGAATGACCTTTTCCGCAGGCTTGCCGATAAGGGCGGTCCCGGTGAGCCAGCCTGGATCGACCTTATACCAATCCTCGTGCCTGGGAATCCAGTCCTCGACGACCAAACCCACAACCCACGGCTGGTCGGCAAAGGTCTCAAAGATCGCTTCGAAGTAGTCCGCTTGTTCCTGCAAGTCCGGCATTGTGCTATGGCCAACCACCCCCATTCCCCACTTGGTGGCGCCGTCAAGGCTGTATGCGCATGTCTCTGTCACAATCACCGGCTTGTTGAACTTGCTGCTCGTCTGCTGAATGACATCCCTATACTTGTGGACTATGGTGTAATTTCCCACCAGGTCTTTTACGGTCATATCAGTGCCACCTTCTGGGATTTCAAAAAGGCATGTCACACCAATATAGTCCACGGCGTCCCACCAGCTGATGGCGTCAACGACGCCCGGATAATACATAGCGGAATAGACGATGGGGCCTGAAAAAGCCGCTCTCACCGCCTGGATCAGCTGTCTCCAGCTTTGCGCCTTGTCTTCTGTCTTCCGTAATTCAACTCCTATGCAGAAGATCTCCACATGATCCTTCTGCGCGATTTCTGCCAGATGCACGATCTTGGCCTGGTAAGCCTGAAACCATTCCGGACTGCCGGGAATTTGATCCCTCGGTCCGGGAAAGCTTCCAATACAAATCTCCGGATAGAGCATCACTTTGAGACCGAGACTGTGGGCGTATTGAATCTGCCCCTCAAGGTCGGATTCGGCAATAGTGCTCAGCTCACCTCGGACGGTGCTCACTTTTTCGTATATGGTCGTTGCGTCAATATTGTCCTGATAGTAAGCCATGTCGATGGAGACCCAGTTACAGCCCATATGCTGCTTCATCACAGCGATGGAAGGGTTCGCTGCACCGTTGAGTGCAGCCTCTCGCCAGAAGTTGGTAAATCGACACGCGCGCATTTCCGCGCCAAACGTTGGCCCACCGATCGTCACTGCTGCTTCCCCTTCGGATCGATTGCCATGGTTGTCCGAGGCCGTTACCTTCACCTTGAATTCGTAACCCCTCACGGTGTGCCCTTGTCGACCCATCATAGTTGCAGACAGCTCGTTGCCTGTGGCCCCAAGAATCTCATCCTCATTTCTGAACCACTGGTAAGCGAACGTTACTGGATCGCCGTCCGGATCCGTTGCGCTCGCAGTAGCCCGAAGCTTGAGCGTTGAATACTGGTTTTGGAAATCAGATTCCTGTGGACTGCTAGGAGAAATGTTTACGATTGGATTCGAGGGAGGATTATTCGTCGGCGATGCCTGGACGTTCAGCGACTGAGTCTGCAGTTCACCGATCTGACTTCCTCCACCTCCCGGTGGGCCATTCTCCCACGCCGAGTATGCCCAGGAATATAACCCGCCCCCATATGCATGACCCATCGAACTGATAGAAAACCTATATGGAGCTATGAAGGTCTGTGTGTCTGTCGGCGCCAGTGCTAGCCCTTGCCAGCCGAAATCCAGCCCAGCAGAAGGATTCATTGAGGTCCGTGTTTGCTCCACGGTATTCCCGTTCGGATCTCGAATACTCATCCCAAGCCACAGGCTATGGATTGTGTCATTCCCTGTGTTCTTCACCTTGATCCCCACTGTGGTTGATTCTCCCACCATCACCTGTGTCGGACCTAATCCCCAATACGATACGCTCGATACCACCGACCGCTTCTCAGTTGGGGCCACTGGCTGCTTCTCGCCACAACTGTCGGTAAGAAGAGCTAAGTAGGCCGGGATCAAGATCAACAAGATCCGTCCGACGATTCTCCGATCGACTCTTGGATGTTTCATCTCGAACTCCGTTTTCCTCGCTTCACAGGATAGAGACAATCTGACCAATCATCATGTTATCTACCCATTACCGATTCTCATTTGTCGGCAAGTTCATCCGCCGCACCAAGTCTTGGAAACGTGGGTCGTCGCGCAAGGGCGCGAAAGCAGGCTCCTCCAAGAGCCACGGCATGAAGCTATGACGTTCCTTGTAGGCAGCTTCCAACCAGTGGAAAGCCTCATCCTTTTCCCCCAGGGCAACATAAGTCCCAGCCAGAAACCAACCTGCCCAAGCACCCGTTGGCTTGGGTTTCTCCTGCAAAGACTTGGCCAGTATCCTCCGCGCCTCGTCCTTCCGACCAGCCTGAGCATAGGTACGCGCAAGACCCCATCTCCAATCAGGGTCGACTGCCCCGGCCTTTTGATGGGCTGCAATGGCCTCCGCATACATCCCCTTTTCAGCGTATATGCCTCCCAGAACGTAAAGCCCATACGCGAAATTAGAATCCAACTCGAGCCCTTTTCGAGCTTCCTCCAGCGCTTCGTCATACCGTCCCATCCACCAATACTGCCATCCCCGATCTGACGCAAAGAGAGGCGTTAGCGGTTCTACATCTTGCGCGCGTTTCATTTCTGCCAGGGCTTCATCCCTGTGTCCAATCAGAAAGAGATACCACGAATAGTCGCGGTGAGCCTCGCCTATACTCGGGTTGAGCTCCATGGCGCGCCGCAGGTCTTTTGCTGCTCCAGCATAATCCCAGTCTGAGTAGAGTTTTTTCATACCCGAGGCAACGTACATCTCCGCCGGCAGATTCCCACCTAATTCTTCTGCTTTGCGTGTAGTAGCCGTGGCCAGGGCAAAGGCGTCGGGATGCCTCTCGTGGCCGATGATGCTGTAAGCCAGGGCCAGGGCGGCATAGGACTGGGGATTGGTTGAGTCTATCTTGATGGCCTGGTTGAGATGCGCCAGGCCTTTTTCGAACCCGTCCTGGGTCATCTTATTGATGTAGAATTTCCCCTTGAGATATGCTTCGTAGGCTTCAGGATTGACTGGCCGAGCGCCGGCCATGCGGACGCGCTCGGTGGGCGTGAGAACCGCGCGGACTTTCTCAGCAATCGCGCTGGCGATTTCACCCTGCAATGCCAGGACGCTGCGCAGGTCGCGCCGGTAGCTCTCTGCCCACAGGTGCTCGTCGGTTGCGGCTTGAATGAGCTGCGCTGTGATCCGCACCTGACCGCCCTCACGCAGCACCGAACCTTCGACGACCGCGTCCACGTTCAGCTCTTTGGCGATCTGCGGCAAAGGCTTCTTGGTGCCCTTGTACCGCATGATTGAGGTCCGCGAAATGACTTTCAGGGCGCTGATCTGGGCCAAGTTCGTAATCAGCTCTTCGGTCATGCCGTCGGCGAAGTAGTCCTGATCGGGATCTCCTGAGAGATTTGCCAGTGGCAGCACCGCGATGGAATCCATCTTCGCGCTTGTCCCAGTAAAAAGAAACAAGCTCGCAGCGACAATTGCCGCGAGAAGAATGGCAATGGCGCCGAATGCATATGCACGTTTCTTCCGTGGAATCCTGAATCTAATCAGTCGTTGCTTTGCCACCCCTGATCTGATTTCCTCCCTCAGTGACTGCAGCTCTGCAGCTATTTCGCCCGCACACTTGTAGCGCTTCTCAGCACTCTTAGCCAGAGCCTTTTCCACGATTCGCTCCAGCCCCATCGGGATTTTCGCCTGGACGCTTGGGATTGGCTCGGGCTCTTCGTTGACAATTCTGTAAACGATGGCTTGTTCGTAATCTCCGGGAAATGGGAGCCTGCCCGTGATCATCTCATATAGCACAACACCCAAAGACCAGATGTCCGTGCGGTGATCTACTTCCTCACCACGCCCTTGTTCTGGAGACATATACGCTATCGTGCCCACCGTGATGCCTGTCTTGGTCACCTTCGTCCGCCCCGCTAATTTCGCCAAGCCAAAATCCATGATCTTCGCCTGACCTGTCTTCGTCACCATAACGTTGGCGCTCTTGATGTCGCGATGAACAATTCCTTTCTCATGTGCCGCCTGCAAGCCTTGAGCAACCTGAATTGCGATGTCAAGAGCCTCATCTAACTTCAGCGGTCCACATTCAATCTTCTCCTTCAAACTTTGACCTTCAATATACGCCATCGCAATGAAGGTTTGGCCCTCAGCCTCGTCAATCTCATAGACCGTACAAATGTTCGGATGGTCCAGCGCAGCAGCCGCTTGTGCCTCGTGGACAAAGCGAGTCTTCTCAGCTTCGCTTCCTAACATCTGCGGCATGAGAAACTTCAGGGCGACGGGGCGGTCCAGGCGCGTGTCATAGCCTTTGTACACAACACCCATTCCACCCTCGCCCAACTTCTCAAGGATTTTGTAGTGGCTGATAGTAGAGCCAATCATAGCTGCCCCGCTTTGCAGCTCCCGACAAAAAGCATCGGGATTCTGAAAATTGCATCTGCTCGCGCAGGACCGCTCGCAGGCAATTTTCGAACTTCGCCAAGCTTCTCAACGATCTTGTAGTGAGAAATGGTCTGCCCGATCATAGGAACCTCCGACGGTGGGAATCGCAACTTGTGGCAACGGCGGTGCGTCGCTGCAACAGGCGGATAGATTCTACATCACAAAGCTACTGCTGTTCACCTTAGTGGAACACTTAGCTTCATAAGCGTGTCTATTGGAACACCATCTCGTAGGGCCGGCTGATACTTCCATTGAATTACTGATTTCAGGAC
>Ga0194110_10004145_pt1 | contig 17651 bp, 13 predicted proteins | sample TA2Kig1200mmetaG_FD_146192 | JGI IMG/M metagenome (GOLD analysis project Ga0194110, IMG submission 146192) | Freshwater microbial communities from Lake Tanganyika, Tanzania - TA2015032 Kigoma Deep Cast 1200m | ecosystem: Environmental > Aquatic > Freshwater > Lake | place: Tanzania: Lake... | reverse complement strand
CCGCCGCAGTAATGGATTATTATTACGGAGGAATTATTTAATAATACTACCCTAACCACCCACAGAACAATTTTCAAGATCGACGCCTTGATCTTATAGTCCCGGGGTGATTAAATAATCTGAAACGTTCTGATATGAAAGAAAAAAGGCTCATACAATGTCACACGCTTATCAGCCCCTGACAACAGAACAGGAGGCCCGGGTCCGGGACCGCATCGCCCATAACCCGTTCATCGCCTCCATGGACATCGAGGTTCCCGACCTGGGGATAGGCTACGCCAGATTCCTCATGCCTTTTAAGCCTGGGATGGCCAACTCCATCGGCCTGCTCCAGGGAGGGATGATCGCCGCTCTGGCCGATGAGGCGGTGGCCTATGCCCTGTGGTCCCTGGTGCCGGAGGGGGAATTGATCAGCACCGTGGAGCTGAAAATCAACTTCCTGGCCCCGGTGCGCCAGGGTCCCGTCGAAGCCGTGGCTCGCATCGCCAGGCGGGGCCGAACCATCTCTTTGGGGGAAGTGGACGTCCGGGAAAAGGATCAACTTGTAGCCAAGGGGCTGTTTACCTATATCCACCTGCAGCCGCGGTGACGGGTTTCCGGTTTTGAGTTTTCGGCTTTAGCGCGCGAATCTTCCCGTAGGGGCAGGCCCCCGTGCCTGCCGGCGGGAGCCATGTAGTGGCGCCGCCGGAGGAGGAAAAGGCGCGAATCTTCCCGTAGGGGCAGGCCCCCGTGCCTGCCCCCTAATCTACTCGAATTCATAAAACTGCAGACTCTGGTTGAGGATCTGGGCGCCATTCTCCTGGATCAGGATCATATTCTCCAGGCGCACCCCGCCCCATTCCGGCAGATAGATGCCCGGCTCCACGGTGGTCACCATACCGGCCTGCAGTTCCACGGCCCGCTCCGCCACGGGGCTGAGACTGGGATTTTCATGGACGGCCAGGCCGACGCCGTGCCCCAGGGAGTGGCCGAAGGCCTCCCGATAACCCGCGGCTTCGATAACCTCCCGGGCCAGGCCATCCGCCGCATCGGTCTTCATCCCGGCCCGGATGCCGGCCTCGGCCTGTTGTTGGGCCCGGCGCACCACGGTATAGATCTCCTTGAAACGCTCGTCAGGCTCGCCCAGGATAAAGGTCCGGGTCATGTCCGAGCAATAGCCCCCAGAGATTGCCCCCAGATCGAGGATAATAGGCTCCCCGTTTTTCAGGCGCCGCTCTCCCGGATGGTGATGCGGCCGGGCGCTGTTAGGGCCGGAAGCCACCATGGGGGCAAAGGACGGCCCCTCGGCCCCGGCTGCTTTCAGGGCCGTCTCGATCATCCAGGCCACCTCCTGCTCGCTCAGACCGGGCCGCAGACCTGCCCCTACCTCGGCCATAACCTTCTCAGTGATGGCCAAGGATTTTTTGATTAAGTCAATCTCCTCCTGGTCTTTTACAGCCCGCAGGCGTTCCACCATATGCTCCACCGGCTCCCAGACCGCCTGCAAACCCGCAGCCTCGGTCTCCTGGGCGATTCTCTGGTAGGAAGCATAGGTCAGGTAAGCAGCCTCAAAACCGGAGCGCTTCAACCCGTGCCGCTGGAGCAGTTCCGGCAATAACTTGGCCAGCCCCTTGGGGTAGAGCTGCACCTCGAAATGGGGCGCTTCGGCTGTGGCCCAGTCCCGGTAGCGAAAATCCGTCAGCAGATAAGCCGACTCCTGGGTTATGAAAAGACAGCCGCTGGATTCGTTGACATGGGAATCCTTGGCGGTAAAGCCGCTCAGGTAGCACCGGTTTTCAGGACAGAGAACGAGTAGACCGTCCAGGTCGGCATCGGCCAGGAGACACCGCACGGCGACCAGTCGCTCTTTGCTGGGCGTAATGTCTCGTTTCATAAGAGTTCTCTGCTGTCACTCATAGGCCAAGGCCCCTCCCACAAGTCTTGAAGCGGCTGCTGCCCGGTGCCAGTTCAAAGGCGGGATGCGCTATAGTATAAACTTTTCAGGACAGTTCCTCATAGGCCGGGGGCCCACCCGTAAAGCATGAAAAGGTTGTTTGAAGGCGGGATGCGCTACGCTTTCCCGCCCTACAAAGTGAACTTCTCGAAGCAGGAAATGGGAGTATGGCCTTCCCGGAGGAAGCCGAGAGCCTGACTCACCGGCTCCCATGGAATTTATTAACGCTCCACCAGCCGGGGCAGGAGCAGAAAGGCTTTGTCGATGAACAGGCCCGAGGCTTCTGCGGCGAACTCGTTGAAACGACTGGGTCTGGTCCCCAGGGACTGCCGGGAATCGTACAGGGCAAAGGGCACGGGTTCCGGAGAATGGGTTTTCAGGCTCAGGGGCGTCCGGTGATCCGGCATGAGCAGAACCCGGTGCGGCCCCAGGGCTTTCAGACCCTGGAGCATGGGCCCCACCACTTTAGCGTCAAAATCCTCAATAGCCTGGAGTTTGTTCTGCAAGTCGCCGCTGTGGCCGGCCTCATCCGGGGCCTCCACGTGGAGATAGACGAAATCCATGGTCTTGAGAGCATCCAGCGCGGCCGCCACCTTCCCGGCATAGTTGGTGTCCAAATACCCGGTGGCGCCGGGCACCAGAATGGGTTTCAGCCCTGCATAAATTCCTATGCCCCTCATCAGGTCCACCGCCGAAATGACCGCCCCGGTGATGCCATAGAGCTCCTGGAGGGTCGGCACCTGGGGCGCCCGCCCCTGCCCCCAGAGCCAGATGGAGGTGGCCGGTTTCTGGCCCCGCTCTTGCCGCAAACGGTTCACCGGGTGATGGGCCAGATGGGACCAGGAGGACTTGATCAGCTCCAGAAGAGGCTTTTCTTTCCCCTCTTCGGCCAGATAAGACCTCACACTCTGCCCCGTCAGGTCATGGGGCGGGTAGGTCTTCCAGTCCTCCTGTCCCCCTTGCCAGACCAACAGGTGCCGGTAGCTTACCCCGGGGTAGAACCTCCGGGAGCCATTCCCCATGGTCTGGTTGAGGCTTTCGATCAGTTCCCGGGCTTCCTCGCTGCTGATATGGCCGGCGCTGTAATCCTCCATGAGGATATCACCGCCAGGCACATGGCGGAGGGTCACCAGGTTGCACCGAAAAGCCACTTCCTGGATGGCCAGGCTCACCCCCAGGCTGGCGGCTTCCAGGGGCGCCCGCCCGGTGTGATAGACGGTGGGATCATAGCCCATGATGGAGAGGTTCGCCACATCGCTGCCCGGCTCCATCCCCTCGGGAATAGTGCGGGCCAGGCCCAACTCACCCTGAGTCGCCAGGAAATCCATATTGGGAGTATCGGCTGCGGCCAGCGGGGTGCGGTTATGCAATTCCGCCACCGGGTAATCCGCCATGCCGTCACCGATGAGTATGACATATTTCATAATCGGTCAGCTTTCTCTAACTCAAGAAAATTTTTGGGGTTCCTTGTTCCCAAGGGCAACTTGGGAACAAGGAATAAAATGCGGTGGCACAGGCTGCCAGCCTGTGCTACCCTATTAACGGCCTGTAACCATTCTTTAAATCTGGGCTGCGTCGAGATTGGGATCCTCGATGCGGATGAGAATGGCTTGTTCAGTGATGATATCCAGTTGCTGGATTTCGGCCAGGGCCTGCTGGATATGGGCCTCCCTGGCCTCGTGGGTGATCATCACCACCGGAACGGAACTGCGGATTTCTCTTCCCTTTTGGATCACTGCGGCGATGCTGATCTCGTACTTTGCCAGGATGCCGGAAATCTTGGACAACACCCCAGGCCGGTCCCGGGCTGCGAAGCGGATGTAGTAATTTGTTACAATTTCCGCCAGAGGCTTCACCAAACGGCGGTTTTGGGCCGCGTCATTAACCCCCAGGGGCGGCACCCGGCCGGGCACACCGTGGCTGATCTTATAAGCCAGATCGATGAGGTCCGCGGCCACGGCGCTGGCGGTGGGCATCATGCCTGCCCCCCGGCCATAGAGCAGCACCGGGCCCACTGCATCGCCGGTGATGTATACGGCGTTTTGAACCCCGGAAACGCTGGCCATGATATGATCCAGAGGCAGCATGGTGGGATGCACTCGAGCCTCCACCCGCTGCCCATCGTCCCGGGTGATGGCCAGTAGTTTGATCTGGTAGCCGAACTCCCGGGCAAACTGAATATCGATGGGCTTTAAGCGGGTTATCCCTTCGATATGAATGGCGGGAAAATCAATCCGGGTGCCGTAGGCCAAGGCCATGAGAATGGCAAGTTTGTGGGCCGCGTCGATCCCCTCCACATCCAGGGTGGGATCGGCCTCGGCAAACCCCTTTTCCTGGGCCTCTTTCAGGGCGACCTCAAAAGACGCCCCCTCGGAACTCATTTTGGTGAGAATGTAATTCGAAGTGCCGTTGAGGATGCCGAAGAGCTCGGAGATGGCATTGGCCGCCAAACCCTGGCGCAGGGCCAGGATCAGGGGGATGCCGCCGCAGACGCTGGCCTCAAAACCGATTTCCACCCCAACCTGGGACGCTTTCTGAAAAACTTCATTGCCATGGTGGGCCAGCAGGGCCTTATTGGCCGTCACCACGTGTTTGCCCCGCTCCAGGGCAGTCATCACCAGTTCATAGGCATCCGTGACGCCGCCGATGAGCTCCACCACGATGTCTATTTCTGGATCAGCCAAAATTTCCTGGACGTTTTGGGTGAGCAAGGCCGGGGCCACGGCCACGGGGCGGGGCCGGTCCAGATCGATATCCGCCACTTTTTTGAGCACCAGGGGCGCCCCGAGTCTCCGCTGGAATCTCTCGGCGTGCTCCAGGAGCAGGCGGACCACGCCGCTGCCCACGGTTCCGAAACCTATGAGGCCGACCTGAACGGGTCTCACTCTTTTTTCCCCTGTATGACGTGCCGGAAACCGCGGATGGCCTGATTGATTCTATGAGAGTTTTCCACCAGAGCGAAGCGGACATAGTCATCGCCGTATTCACCGAATCCCAGTCCCGGCGACACCGCCACTTTGGCCTCCCGGATGAGCATCTTGCAGAATTCCACCGACTTGAGATGGCGGAATTTTTTGGGAATCTTGGCCCAGACAAACATGGTCCCCTTGGGCGGTTCCACCCGCCAACCGATGCGGTTCATCCCCCGGCACAGGGCGTCCCGGCGCTCTTTGTAGACATTAACGATCTCTTCCACACAGTCATAAGGACCGTTGAGGGCAATAATACTGGCAATCTGGATCGGTTGAAACACGCCATAATCCAGGTAGCTCTTGATGCGGGTCAAGGCATGCACCAGCCGCTTATTGCCGCAGACAAATCCCAGGCGCCATCCCGGCATACTGTAGCTTTTGGAAAGGGAGAACAACTCCACCCCTACTTCTTTGGCCCCCGGAACCTGCAGAAAGCTGGGCGCCACGTAGCCGTCGAAGACCAGGTCGGCATAAGCGAAGTCGTGCACCACCAGGATCTGATTCTCCTGGGCAAAGGCCACGATCTTCTTGAAAAATTCCAGGTCCACCACTGCGGTCGTGGGGTTGTGGGGATAGGAGATAATGAGCATCTTGGGCCGGGGGCGGATCAGTCGGGTAATGGTGGACATATCCTCAAAAAAGTCCCGGTCCGGGTCCAGGGGAATACTCACCAGGTCGGCCCCCGCGATAACCACCGAATAGGCATGAATAGGATAGGTGGGATTGGGCACCAGCACCACGTTGCCGGGTCCGGTGGTGGCCAGCACCAGGTGCGACAGCCCCTCCTTGGCCCCGATGGTGGCGATGGCCTCGGTTTCCGGGTCTATGTCCACATCGAAGCGCCGTTTATACCAGCTGGAAATGGCCTCCCTCAGCTTCGGTATCCCCCGGGAGGCGGAATAGCGGTGGTTGTGCCCCAACTTAGCCGCTTCAATCAGCTTGTCCACCACATGCTGGGGGGTTGGCAGATCAGGGTTGCCCATCCCCAGGTCAATAATATCCTCACCTCTGCGCCGGGCTTCCATTTTTAGCGCGTTGACCGTGGCAAAAACGTATTCCGGCAACCGTTGTAATCGGGGGAATTCTTCCATATACAGGTCCCTTTCTGGTGGGTATCGAGCCCCTCATGGTATGCTAACTTCTTTCATTACACCAAAAAACCCGATTTTTGTCAAACGTATTGATGTCTAAGAGAATATTTCCTGTAAGCGTTCAGCGGTTTGCTTTCAGCCGTCAGCTACAGAAGTAACTCTGGATAGTTAGCATGATATACACGCTTCCCGGCCTTTTCGAAAAATTGCCTTGACTCATTGTTTTTCCTGAAAGCTGAATACTGACAGCTGAACGCCCCCTGTTGACGTAATCGGGAGGATTGTGCGGTGATCACCCAAAAAACCTTTTCCCCCAGCCAGGAGCGAGAATTATATTTGACAAATCAATTAACTCGTGGTATTTAGATCGAATTTATATTCTTGGCTAGTGAGTAACGGCATGACGTAATGGAGGTGATGAAAGGGAAAAGCGATTTTTCCCTTTGGACAGCCGATGGCCCTGGTCCTTGCCCTAGCCAAAACTTTATAAGCCGGCAATGGTTTTACGGAGGAGAAGCAATGAAGTATCGAGGCAGAGTTAAGTTCTTCAACGAAAGCAAAGGCTGGGGGTTCATTAAACAGGACGATGGGCCGGAGGTCTTTGTGCATTACTCCAACATTCAATCCCAGGGGTTTCGCACCCTGAAGGAGAATGATGAAGTGGAGTTCGAACTGAGCGAAGGCGCCAAAGGGCCACAGGCGACGAAGGTCACCAAACTTTAATGACAGGCAAGCATATGTTGCCAGGGGCGCCGGCGGGCGCCCTTTTTGTTTCAGGGCGGCCACGGCCAGGCGGCGGCCAGGAACTGCAGGGATGGCAGGAGGCTGCCTTCGTGGTGCGGCTCCAGGGTAATCACCGGGACAGACTCCTGCTGCGCCAGGAAGGACATAATCAGGGGAAAGGGAATGACGCCCTGGCCTAAAGCCAGGTGCTCGTCCTGGTGGCCGTTATTGTCATGGAGGTGCAGCTGCCCCACGAGATGGCCCACCTCGTGCAACCATGCCGGAAAATTCCCGCCGCCAAAGGCCTGAAGATGGCCCACATCCAGGCAGAGGCGGATAGTGGGGGCCTGGAACCGGGAAAACAGCTCCCTTATGAGTTCCGGGCGGGTTTCATAGACATTCTCCAGGGCCAGCATGGTCCCACTGCGGGCCGCCAGCTCGGCCAGAGGTTCCCAGGTGGCCAGGCTCTGGGCCAGCCAGAGTTCCTCCACCCCGTGGTAGTGCCGGTCCTCGTAGCCGATGTGGCAGACGATACTCCGGGGCTGAAAGATTTCCACCAGATCAAAGGCGTCTTGCAGGCGGGCACGGGTCGCAGCGGCAATCCTGGCATCCAGGGCCCCCGGCAGCAGGTCCTGGAACGGGGCGTGCAGGGTGACGTTTAAACCGGCCCGGTGCAGCCGGTCCGCCACCTGGACAAAGTCCCGGCGGGAGAATCGGTCCAGACTGGCCGCGTCCAGACCGATTTCCGGGTTCAGGCGCTGCTCCAGAAAAAGGGGGAGATACTGTTCCCACAACATGCCAAAGGGTGCATTAACATGTACCTGAGCTTTGATGTCCGTCAGCAAGCTCTCCCCCGGGCCCGTGCTTCTCATCTGCGGTTAATGAGAGTGGGCGTGCTGACACAGTTCGATGAGCACCCCATGGGTGGACTTGGGATGGATAAAGGCGATGCGGGCGCCGTGAGCCCCTTCCCGGGGTTTTTCATCGATCATGCGAACCCCGGCGGCCTTAAGCTCTTCCACCGCGGCGTCGATATCCTCCACCTCAAATGCGATGTGGTGGATGCCCTCGCCGTTTTTGTCCACATACTTGGCCACCGGGCTTTCCGGACTGGTGGCCAGCAGAAGCTCGATATTGGTCTCCCCCACCTTGAAAAAGCTTACTTTTACTTTCTGGGATTCCACCACCTCTTCATGGTGCCCATGCAGATTGAGGGCTTCGCCGTAAAGTTTCTTAACCGGCTCCAGTTCCTTGACCGCAATGCCTAAATGAGAAATGCGTTTGATTTTCATTAATGCCATCCTCCTCGAAGAATTATCACCTTAGTTTGCCCCAAGGTATGTTAGCGCCGCTCAGGGCTCTCGAAAAATTGCTGGCAAAGGGTTAAATTTCCTTCCCGGCAGATTTAAGCGAGGTTGATATCTTGCATTTTTGCCATAACGACAGTATTATGTGCCTAAGAAGCCTGAGCTTGGCCGGGGGCGATGCCTGGGTGGTCGCATGACCTCCCTGATTTTCTGAAATTATACACCAAGGGAGGGAATGTTTCAGCATTAAAAAGGCCCGGGTCTCAGGATTTCTCCCCCGTCTGAAGCAGCGCCACTTATGTCTCATCCCCATACCAGATTTGAGCACCTGCGGGCGGCAGTGACCCAGGGAGCCAGCCCCTTGGAGCTGTACGGCTTATCTCCGGCGGCCGCGGCCTGGTCTCTGGCCCGGCTATGGTTTGAGCTGCGTCGCCCCCTGGTGCTGGTTACTCCCGGGGCAGGGCCGCAGACCGGCTTTTTGAGGGATCTACACTTCTTCCTGGCCGGATATCAAGAGACCTTCCACCCGGATGACCGCCCCACCGACCTCTATACCTTCCCGGCCTATGAGAATTTATCCTTTGTGGAATTGACTCCCGACCTCCAGACTGCCAGCGCCCGCCTGGAAACGGCTTATGCCCTGGCCACCAGAACGGGGCGGCCCATGATTGTCACCAGCGGGATCGCCCTGGCGCAATCCCTCCCCCCCCGGGACCGGCTGGCAGCCGTAACCGAATACCTGGTGGTGGGCCAGGAGCTTGACCGGGAGAAGTTTCTAGGCCATCTTGCCGCCGGAGGCTATACCCGACGCCCTCTGGTGGAAGAAAAAGGCGACTTCAGCGTCCGGGGTGGAGTCATAGATTTCTTTCCGCCCTTAAGCGATTATCCCGTGCGATTGGAGTTTTGGGGCGATACCATAGAATCCATCCGCCAGTTCAATCCGGCCAGTCAGCGTTCCGCCAAACACCTGGAAGACGTCATAGTCCTGCCGGTGAGCGAAGTCTACCTGGACCGCCAGACCCAGAAAATGGCCAGCCACCGCTTGCGTTCCGTCAAAAGCGCCAAAGTCCTGGAATACCTCCAGCGCCGGGAGCATTTCCCCGGAATTGAACGCTATCTGCCGTATTTTCACGAAAGAACCGAAACCCTGGGGGACTATCTGCCCGATAATTGCCTGGTGGCCCTCTGGGACCCGCTCAATCTAAAACAGGAACTGGACGCCTATCTGGCCAGGGCAGACCAGGAAAGGCCGGAGGAGGAAGAGGCCTGGGTAAACTGCTTGGAGGTCATGTCACGTTTTCAAACCCTGCGCTGCCACGCGGTGCCTTTTACGGACCAGACGTCGGCCGGAGCTCGGGTGTTTTATTTCGCCGTTACGGGCAACCGGGAGCTGGCGGCCTCCCTGGCCGCGGCCGCTGCAGAACCGGGACGGATAACCGCTCCCCTGGCCGCCCGCATGCAGGAGTGGCGGGCAAGCGGCTTTCAAGTGGTGTTAGTCTGTCGCAGCCGTTCGCAGGCGGAGCGTTTAAGTCTCCTGTTGGCCGACCGCCGGGTCCAGTGCGAGCTCAGCCCCACCCCCCGCTGGCAGCGCCCCGGGACCATTCAGTTAACCTGGGATGGCCTCTCCGCCGGATTCCAATGGCTGACAGAAGCCTTGATCATCCTCACCGAAGAAGAAGTCCTGGGCGCGGCCAAGGAAACCCCCAAGCGGCGCAGCAGCCGCCCTTTGCAATTTTTCACCTCTCTGAACGACCTCAAAGTGGGGGACCCCATCGTTCATCTGGACCACGGCATCGGCCTGTATCGGGGCCTGGTGAAGCTTTCCGTGGGCCACGAAATCAATGACTTCCTCTATCTGGAATATCTGGGCGGCGACAAACTGTATCTGCCGGTGGACCGCCTGCACCTGGTGCAGAAATACATGGGAGTGGACGATGCTGTTCCCCCCCTGGAGAAATTGGGGGGCAAATCCTGGGAGAGAACCAAAAAAAAGGTCCGCCGGGCCGTGGAAAAGATTGCCCGGGAACTGGTGGAATTGTATGCCGCCCGCAAGGTGCTGCCGGGCCACCAGTACTCCCCCCCGGACCCGGCCCTGCGGGAATTTGAAGCCACTTTTGAATTTGAGGAGACCCCGGATCAATTAAATGCCATTCAGGATGTCTGGGAGGATATGTTCAGCGACCGCCCCATGGACCGCTTGATTTGCGGCGACGTGGGATACGGCAAAACCGAGGTGGCCTTGCGGGCCGCCTTCAAGGCCGCCATGGACGGCCGCCAGGTGGCCTTTCTGGTGCCCACCACCGTCCTGGCGGAACAGCATTTTGAGACCTTCCGGAAACGCTTCCAGCCTTATCCTCTCGTCATCAAGGTTCTCAGCCGTTTTAAGAGCCCCGGAGAACAGAAGGCCATCCTGGCCGATTTAGCCGCCGGCAAGGTGGATATCGTCATCGGCACCCACCGGCTGCTCCAAAAAGACGTACATTTCAGGGAGCTGGGGCTTCTCATCGTGGATGAGGAGCAGCGCTTCGGGGTCAGCCACAAAGAGAAATTAAAACAGTTCCGGCAGACCGTGGATGTTTTGACCCTCAGCGCCACCCCCATCCCCCGGACCCTGCAGATGGCCATGACCGGGATCCGGGAAATGAGCATCATCAACACCCCGCCGGCGGAACGAACGGCCATCCGCACCTATTTATGCCGGCCGGACGACACTATCATCCGGGAGGCCATTCAGCGGGAATTGCGCCGGGGCGGCCAGGTCTTTTTTGTCCATAACCGGGTCCGCAACCTGCCGGCCTACGCTACCCATATCCAACGCCTGGTCCCGGAGGCCCGGCTGGGTATGGCCCACGGCCAGATGCAGGAGAGAAACCTGGAAGACGTGATGTGGAAGTTCTGGCGGCAGGAAATCGATGTCCTGGTCTGCACCGCCATCATTGAAGCGGGCCTGGACATTCCGGCGGCCAACACCATAATTATCAATCGCGCCCATGCCCTGGGGCTGGCCCAGATCTACCAGTTACGGGGCCGGGTGGGCCGGGGTCGGGAGCAGGCCTATGCCTATCTGCTGGTGCCCGAGGAAGAACACCTGAACCCCGAGGCCCAGAAGCGGCTTAAGGCCCTGATGGAGTTCACCGAATTGGGGTCTGGGTTCAAGATCGCCCTGCACGACCTGCAGATCAGAGGCGCCGGCAATATGTTGGGGGCAGCTCAATCAGGTCATATCGCCGAAGTGGGCTACGAAATGTATTTACAACTCCTGGAAGAAGAAATCAACCGCCTCAAAGGCGAACCCAAGGACCTGACCCCGGACCCCGAACTGCACCTGCCGGTGGCTGCCTATCTGCCCGAAGCTTACATCCCGGATATCGATCAGCGTTTGATTATGTACCGGCGTTTGAGCGGCCGCCTGACTAAAGAAGAGATAGACGCCCTGACCGAAGAATTACTGGATTGTTATGGCCCCTTGACGCCGGAGGCCGCCAATCTCCTGGAGGTGGTGCAGGCCAAGAGCATCCTGCGGCAGATCGGCATCAAACGGCTGGACATGAGCAACGGTCTCATCACCATCACCTTTGCCATGACGCACCACCTGGATCAGGAACGGCTGGTTGCCGCGGCCTTGAAACAGCCCCGCCGATATCGGTTGACTCCCGATAATCAGCTGCGGATTCACCTCCAGGAGGATTGGGCCCCTATGGAGCGTTTGAAAAAAGTCTTGAAAGAGATAGAATTTTTTGTTATTTCGGAAAGAAACGCCCAAAGTCCGGATCGCAGTCCGGCCCCCTAAGGAAGCAACACCATGAGGTTAAGACTTTTACTGGTTCTTTTCGCCTGCCTGGCGCTCCTGCCCCCGGGCATGGTTGCCGCCAAAATCGTGGATCGCATCGTGGCCCAGGTCAACGAAGAAATTATTACCCTGTCGGAACTGGAACAGGCCATGAAATATGTGCAGGCCAATCCCGGCGCCCCCCAGCCCAAGGATAACGATGCCTTCCGCCGCCAGATGCTGGATGTCCTCATCGACCGTAAATTGGCCAAAGAAGAGGCTAAACGGTACGGCATGACGGTTTCGGACAAGGAACTGCAAAAAGCCCTGGACGACATCAAACAAAGAAACGGTTTTGCTGACGATGAAGCTCTGGCCAACGCCCTGGCCAAAGATGGGATGACCCTGGAACAACTCCGCCAACAGATTTCTGAACAGATCATCCAGGACCGTCTCATGTCCGTCACGGTCAAAGCCAGGGTTAAAGTCCCGGAAGCCGAGGCCAGGCGTTATTATGAGGAACACTTCAAGGGAGCGGAAAATCGGGTGCACATCAAGGTCATCAGCCTCCCGGTCCCTCCGGGTAGCAGCGACCTGCAGCAGGAGGAAATCCGGTCCCAGGCCGAAAGGATTCTCCTTGAGGCCAAGCGCGGAGCAGATTTTAATAAACTGGCCCAGGAGCAATCCAAACCTATGCCCGGCATTCCCAGCGGCGATCTGGGTTACGTCCGTCAGGGCGATCTTGATCCCAGATTTTTCGAGTTCCTGGCCAGTCTGCGGCCGGGAGAAGTGGTGCCGCTCAAGACCCCTCAGGGCTTTCAGATTATTAAAATGGTGGATTTAAAAATGGGGCAGGCCCGGAGCTTCGAAGAAGTCAGGGGACAGATCGAACAGATTCTGGGGCGGGAAGAAACGGCTAAACTCTTTTCAGAACACTTGAAAGGCATCCGCCAGCGGGCCCATATTAAGATTCTCCTTTAAGCTACTTAGTTATCCCGAAACCAAACCGCCGTCTCCGAACTTGTGGGTAATGCTCAGGGTCGGGGTGAGGGGTGAAAATGACTTTTTTCAAAAGCATCACCATGAGATTTCTCGCTTCCCTCGCAATAACCCGCGACGTTCAAAACTGCCAGGCCCCTGGCCGCTTTCCAGGTTCACCGAAATGACCAACCTTACCTACATAGAAGACCTGTCCGCCAAGGCGGGCCAGGAGGTCACCCTGCAAGGGTGGCTGTACAACAAGCGCTCCAGCGGCAAGGTGCGGTTTCTCATCCTCCGGGACGGCACCGGATTGGTCCAGAGCGTCATGGTCAAAGGGAAAATCCCTGAGGCCGACTTTGCCGCTTTTGACCGCCTGACCCAGGAATCCTCCCTGTGGGTCACGGGTCTGGTGCGGGCTGAACCCCGGGCTCCGGGCGGCTACGAGCTGGACCTCACCTCGGTCCACCCCTGGCACCTGGCCCAGGACTATCCCATCGCCCCTAAAGAACACGGGGTGGATTTTCTCCTGAACCACCGCCACCTATGGCTGCGCAGCCCCCGGCAACAGGCCATCTTAAGGGTGCGGGACGAAATCATCCGGGCCTGCCGGGATTTTTTCGGGGAGCGCCGCTTTATCCTGGTGGACACCCCCATTTTTACCCCCACCGCCTGCGAAGGCACCACCACCCTGTTCGAGACCGACTATTTCGGGGATCGCAAGGCCTACCTCACCCAGAGCGGCCAGCTCTATCTGGAGGCCGCGGCCATGGCCCTGGGCAAGGTATATTGCTTCGGGCCCACCTTCCGGGCCGAGAAATCCAAGACCCGGCGCCACCTGACGGAGTTCTGGATGCTGGAGACGGAGATTGCCTTTGCCGAACTGGAAGACATCATGGCCCTGGCAGAGGCCCTCATCTGCGCCATTATCCAACGGGTGCTGGCCACCCGGGTTAAGGAACTCACCGCCCTGGAACGCCCCCTGGGACCCCTGGAGGCGATCCAACCTCCCTTCCCCCGCCTGAGCTACACCGCGGCCCTGGAGCGCCTGGCGGCCGGCGGCCATCAGGTTCCCTGGGGAGAGGACCTGGGCGCGCCGGAGGAGTCCTTCCTGTCCGAATCATTCGACCGGCCGGTCCTGATCCACCGTTACCCCAAAAACTGCAAGGCCTTTTATATGAAACCGGACCCCGGGGACCCCCGCACCGTCCTCTGCGTGGACGTCCTGGCCCCGGAAGGGGTAGGGGAAATCGTCGGCGGCTCCCAGCGGGAGGACGACCTGGAGGCCCTCCTGGAACGCCTGGAGGAGCATCACCTCCCCCGGGAGCCTCTCGAATGGTACCTGGACCTGCGCCGCTACGGCAGCGTACCCCACAGCGGCTTCGGCCTGGGCCTGGAACGCCTGGTGGCCTGGATCTGCGGCCTGCACCACGTCCGGGAGGCCATTCCCTTTCCCCGGCTCATGGACCGGCTGGCGCCGTAAGAAAGGGAAGAGGGAAAAGGGAAGAGGGATTAGATAGTAAACCTTGTAGGGCGGGAAAGCGCTGCTCATCCCGCCCTTTGGTTTTTGCGGCCTCGATTCGGATTACCACCATTAGAAGTTTAAGCTGGTCAGCATCTTCACTATATGTTTCGCCAAGGAATCTTTTATCTCCCTGTGGCGAGGGATGGGCTGGGATATTTTAGTTTTCGGGTTCTGATACCAATCATGTCGACCGCCGTGACGGATGAAAAGGCAACCGTTTGCTTCAATTAAACGGATTAAATCCTTCCGCTTCATGCCACGAGAAGCTCCCCGACCCGAAGGATTTTTGGTATATTGCCACTGGATAACTCAGAATAGAGATCCTGCAAATTTTCCTTAAGCTCGGCAAGGGTTTCCCCTTGAGTTTTATAATCGGGGAATTCTTCGAGCCAGCCAACGAACATATCTTCTTCTTGATAGTAGATAAACTTTTTTCTCTCCATGGTTCTCGCCTTTATTAATGTATAATATTAATTATAAAAAACGAAACTTAAGGATTCAACTATAATTTTTACAAGGATTACAAGATAATTTCCTGGAAACAATCACCGTGTGGTGGCGTTGAGGGAATGTAACATGTTTAACTTTCGCACCCTTTAAAGCACGGTAACTGAGATAAGATGGCCTTGTTTGAGGAAAATGATATCGTTTACGACTGTATTGAGGTTGACTTTTCTCTTAAAATCATAGAGTCTTGGGATAGTTCCCGATGTCCGGGCCTTCCCCAACCGACAACCACGAGCTAAGACCATGACTGTGATTTCACTTATTGCCGCCGAACTGAGAAAGTATGCCGCCGCCTTAACCGCCACCTTTGGTCTCCCCGTCTCGTTCCATCCCGAAGATCAGTTGAAAAGTCCCATGGCCGAATTGCTCAGGGGCTGCGGCCAGGCGCTGGGATACGCCACCGAGGTGGCGACGGAGGTCCAGGCTGAGCAAGGGGGGCGCCCTGATCTGGGCGTCACGGTGAAGGGGCTCTTAACCGGCCACGTTGAGTTGAAGGCGCCCGGGAAAGGAGCTGACCCGGAAAAATTCAAGGGCGGGGACCGGGAACAGTGGGAGAGGTTTAAAAATCTGCCCAACCTCATTTATACCGATGGGAACGATTGGACTCTTTTCCGCAATGGGACGAAACAGGGCCAGAGCGTTCGTCTCTCCGGGGATGTTACGCAAGATGGCCAGGAGGCCATCCGGGACCGCGATGCCGAAGACTTAGGAGTGCTGCTGCGCGATTTTCTGGCCTGGCGCCCTATGGTTCCGGCGCTGCCGTCGGCCCTGGCGGAGATTCTGGCCCCGCTGTGCCAACTGCTGCGCCGGGATGTCCTCCGGGCATTGGCAAACCCTGATTCCGACCTGACCCTGCTGGCCTCAGACTGGCGGCGGTACCTCTTCCCCGAAGCCGATGATGGCCAATTTGCCGACGCTTATGCCCAGACCCTTACCTATGCCCTGCTGCTGGCCCGTCTGTCCGGAACAGGCGAGAGGCTGTCCATACCCCAGGCCTCGGAGGCCATCCGCACCGGCCACCGCCTCCTGGCCGATACCCTGAACATCCTGGGGGACCCCAAGGCCAGAGAGGAGATGAAGACCTCCATCGAGGTTTTGGAGCGGGTCATCGGGGCCATCGATCCCGGGGCGGTGGTGCAAAAGAGCAGAGGCGAGCCCTGGCTCTATTTTTACGAAGATTTTCTGGCGGCCTATGATCCGAAGATGCGCAAGGAACGGGGAGTTTATTACACCCCGGTGGAGGTGGTGCAGGCCCAGGTGCGCCTGGTAGCCCAGATCCTGACGGAACGCTTCAACGCGGATTATTCCTTTGTCAGTCCGGAGGTGGTCACCCTGGACCCGGGAGCCGGTACGGGCACCTATGTCCTGGCGGCCTTGCAGCACGGCCTGCAACAGATAGAGGCGGCCAAGGGGCCGGGCCTGCGGGCCCAGGCCGCCACCCAGGCGGCCCGGAATATCCACGCCTTCGAAATCCTGGTGGGCCCCTACGCCGTGGCCCACCTGCGCCTGACCCAGGAAATCCTGGCGGAAGGCGGGCACCTGCCCCCGGACGGCGTCCACGTCTATCTCACCGACACCCTGGAATCCCCCCGCTCCCCCCTGCCCCAGTTTCCTTTTATGTACAAGGAACTGGCCGAGGAGCACAAGCGGGCCCAGCAGGTGAAAGCCGCGGCCCCGGTGCTGGTCTGCCTGGGCAATCCCCCGTATCACCGCCAGCAGATCGACCTGGAGGAAAAGGGTCTCATTAAAAGGAAAGGGGGTTGGGTGAGGTTTGGGGATGAGGCCCTGGGGGAGCGGCCTCTCCTGGCGGATTTCCTTAAGCCTCTGGATGCCTTGGGCCTGGGACTGCACGCCAAGAATCTCTACAACGACTATGTCTATTTCTGGCGCTGGGCCCTGTGGAAGGTCTTTGAAAACAAAGGCGGGGGCGGCATTGTCAGCTTCATCACCGCCGCTTCTTATCTGCGAGGGCCGGGTTTTGCCGGGATGCGGCAGGTAATGCGCCAGATCTTCGACGACCTGTGGATTATCGATCTGGAGGGGGACAACCTGGGGGCCCGCAAAACCGAGAACGTCTTTGCCATCCGGACGCCGGTGGCCATCGCCATCGGGGTGCGCTACGGCGAGGCCCACCCGGAGCAGCCGGCCAGGGTGCGCTATACCCGGATCAGCGGCCGGCGGGAGGAAAAGCTGCGAACTCTGGCCCAGGTAGAGCAGTTCCGGGACCTGCCCTGGCGGGAGTGCCTCAGCGGCTGGCATGAGCCCTTCCTGCCCACCAGCGACAAGCCTTACTGGCGCTGGCCGCTGCTGACCGATCTTTTTCCGTGGCAAATAAGTGGGGTTCAATTTAAGAGAATCTGGCCGATTGGAGAAAATAAGGATGTCTTAAAAAAACGTTGGAGCACTTTTATTAAAGAGGATAACTCAAAAAAAGAAGAACTGTTTCGAACAACCAGAGATCGGAAGATTAATGGAACATATAAGAATCCCATAACAGGAATAACACTTCTTGCTCTGAGAAAGCTGCCAACAGGAGAGCAATGCCCAGATCTCAGTCGCTATGGCTATAGAAGCCTCGATCAGCGATGGGCCATTTTAGATAATCGTCTCTGTGAATTCATTAGACCGGGTATTTTGAGAGCCAACAACAACAGGCAGATTTACTTTACCAGTCTCTTAACAGACGTTTTAGGTCAAGGACCAGCGGCCATGGCAACCTCTTTAATTCCCGACTTACATCATTTCTGCAACCGCGGGGGAAAAGATGTCATCCCCCTGTGGCGGGATGCCGACGCCACGGAACCCAACATCACCCGGGGCGTCCTGGAGAGGCTGGCCCAGACGTA
>Ga0194110_10004142_pt1 | contig 17663 bp, 17 predicted proteins | sample TA2Kig1200mmetaG_FD_146192 | JGI IMG/M metagenome (GOLD analysis project Ga0194110, IMG submission 146192) | Freshwater microbial communities from Lake Tanganyika, Tanzania - TA2015032 Kigoma Deep Cast 1200m | ecosystem: Environmental > Aquatic > Freshwater > Lake | place: Tanzania: Lake... | reverse complement strand
TAATCATATACCATACTATTGGAATTGCAATTAGTGAGGCTAAAATGACAGGTACTGCTTGTTGTGGGATTTGTTGCTCAATGAAATGTCTGTGCTGATGTTGCCCAATATGAAATTCTGGTGGAAGACCAGTCATTGAAACCAAGTTATTCCATCCTATATGGACTATGGTTCCCTCATACCACTCATGACCCCCAGGCAATCCATTGATTATCAAAAATGCGCCCAATGCAATTAACATCCATCCAGTAAGGTTTTCAATTTTTACTCTGTTTTGTGTTATTGATTTTGTTGCATTTATTCCCAAGACTGCAAGAATGGATAGCAAGATTAGCGGTACTGCCCTGCCAATTCCATGTACTGCGCCAAGTGATGCACCGATTTCAAGACTGCCAGTACTTGCAATGTATATCAATAGCCAATAAAACATTGGGTTTGGGCAACCAACTCCTGCATTTCCAAGTAATATTCCCATGAAAAACGATTTTGAATAATCTCCACGATTTTGTATGAACTTGGGTGTTCCAGAATATGTTGGAAGCCTTAGCTCAACAAGTTTTAGTTGTGATAATCCAAAAATAAATGCTGCAACTCCTGCAATCAAAAACATTACGGTTGATACCTGATCAAGTGATGCAGTTTTTCCTAGCATTGCAACAGCAAGTCCATATGCAGTGATCGTGGTTGTAAGTCCTGCACCAAACAAGAGCGCCATGGCAAGACCCTTTTTGTAGCCTTGCCCCATGCTTAATGGAACTATGATAAACACGAGTGGCAAAGTGCAAGGCAAAATAATCATTGATAATCCTGCAAGATATGCTATAACAAGCCATGATGGATATGATGCGCTTTGGCCTGCACCAACTGCGATATCACCTGTTAGTGAAAAAATGATTCCAAGAAATATCAATGAAAATAGTGCAAATGCAGAAAACACTAGAGTCTTTTTTGCAGTAATCTGTAATGACATGAACTAGTATAGTTTTGCCAGATAGATAATTACTGGACTTTACAATTGTAAAATTTTGTGCCTAACTATTTACTTTGAATTTTACTTTGGCTTCCTTGTCGCCTTGTGTTGCAATTATGGTCCATTCACCAGGTTCTGCGTCAGAGGGCAAGATGAAAACTGGTGTAAATGTACCATCACTTAGCGTTGTTGTGTTTGCCATCTGCTCCTTAGAGTCAGGACTAGTCATTTTTAGTACAACAGATTTGTTTGGTTCGCCTTTTCCTGTAACCCAGACTATATCACCTGGAGTATAGCTTGTCTTGTCAAGACTAAAAGACAGCGGATATGCCGATGCAATAGAGTCAGGTTCTTCTGTTTCATCAGGTTGTGTTTCAGTAGATGAAGATCCTGTAACGTTGACAGTAATTTCATCAACGATGTTGTTGTATGTTGCCTTGAGTTTGTAGCTTCCAGCTTTTAGAAATGACGGAAGTGCCATGTCATAGACTAGATTTCCTGTAGAATCAGAAGAAACAATTTTTGTAATAATTAATTCATTGATAGAACTATACAAATCAAGTTTTACAGTTTGCTGTGCTAAAACACCCTTTGCTGTAATTACAATTGACTCTCCAACTTTGTATGTGCTTTTGTCAGTTGTAATATCAAATGTTTGTGTTGGTGGTTTTTGTTCAACTTGTTGTGTTTGCTCTACCTCATCTAATGCGTCCTTTATTGTCTGCAGTTCTGCTATCTCAGATTCTAGGGCTTCAAGTTTTTTGTTTACATCGTTTAGTGATGTTTGGATTGACTCTAGCTCGCCTGTATAGTCTTTTTCTGCAGACACTTGACGTGGTGATGGAGTATCGCTTAGCTCCATTACAGAATAAGCTGCGTAACCTGCTACAAGCAGCGTGATCATGCTTACCGCTAGGATTGCTAACTCCTTTGCCATATCAGATGCTCAAAAGTACGTTTTTGGTATTTTATGTAAAAAAAATAATCAAAGGTGGTCATATTGTCTATACAAGATTTTAAAGTAAGATATCTTGTTTAGTATAGAAAAAATAGCAAGAGTTAAACTGTTAACCTTTTGACGCATAAAGATTTTTTTCTCAACCCAAAGGTAAAATGTGGCAACACCAACAGATCTATAAGCTAGAGTCGATCAGGTTTGAAAAGAAATGGCAGATAAAATGCAGTGGTGGGAAGGGCTGGCAAAAGAGCTTCAAGTAGATATTGAAAAACTTGATGACTAAGTAGGCTTTTTTCCAGACTTTGTGTGTGCCTTTATCATGTGTCGTAGCATTCTCTCAGGAGCAGTAAACTCCATTCCACACTCACGACAAACGGTTTCAGTTACAGTCTTTTCTCTTCTAAAGAGGTTCATCTCTGCGCTGCCATGTCAGGATATTAAAAATGTTGATGCAAAAAATGTTTGATTTTGTGTCATAAATTGTCCCTTTTTTACGAACAGACGGTGCCTGACCCCCCCCAGAAAAAAAATTGTCTAGTCGCGTATAGTTTTCACTAGGGTTTGATAAAATAAATCATCGTGCATAGTCTCTATGTTTGTGACCGAACTGGTGTGTTGGCCTATTAGTAATGGCAGGCTCACCACTCGCCGAAGCTTGTGATTTATACCTCCATTCTATCAACGCAGTCTTCTTCTGCAGGCCTTTATCTTACGAAAGGTTGTCTTTTCTCAGGATGGGATTCGTGCTTAGATGCTTTCAGCACTTAGCCCAAATGGCTTAGCTGCTCGGCCTGCCCTGTCGGACAACCGATAAACCAGTGGCCACGCTGCCCTGTTCCTCTCGTACTCGGGGCAACTTCCCCTCAGACAACCACGCTTCCATTAGGCAGAGACCGACCTGTCTCACGACGGTCTAAACCCAGCTCATGTTCCCTTTTAATAGGCGAGCAGCCTCACCCTTGGCCCCTGCTGCAGGACCAGGATAGGAAAAGCCGACATCGAGGTACCAAACCGCGGGGTCGATAGGAGCTCTCGCCCGCGACGAGCCTGTTATCCCTGGGGTAATTTTTCTGTCACCACCGGGCCCCAATAGAGGGCACACGATGGATCGCTAAGCCCGACTTTCGTCTCTGGATCCCGTGCGTTTGGAGATCCAGTCAGTCCAGTTTTTGGCTTTGCCCTCTTCAGTGGATTTCTGACCCACTTGAACTGAACTTTGGGCCCCTTTGATATCTTTTCAAAGGGGTGCCGCCCCAGCCGAACTGCCCACCTGCACGTGTCCCTGGTCAAGACCAGGTAAGTGATACTGCAAAGATTGTCTGGTGTTACATCGTCGCTTCTTAATTTCCCGAAGAAAATTAAGCATGGCTCCCAGATACGCTATGCAATCCCAACTATACCACAAGCACAAGCTGCAGTAAAACTCCACGGGGTCTTCTCTCCCCAATGGAAGATGATGGACTGTTCGTCCACCTTATGTGGCTTCACCGGGTTGTAGGCGGGGACAGAGGGGCCCTCGTTGTTCCATTCATGCACGTCGGAACTTACCCGACAAGGCATTTGGCTCACTTCTGTTACTTGAGAGTGACCTTATTGTTAGAACAATGAGGCGAGTTTGCAAAATGCAAACTTCCCTGTATCGCTACAGGGGTCGGACTATATCTTAATCGTCTAAAACGATTTCTGGCATATAGTCTCTGAGGATTCTAAAAAATGCGGTTTTATTTTTCTGTTCATTGACCAGCAAAGAGTTGCAATTTCTGTCAAACCTTCAATGGTCAGATGTTTTTTGTGTTCCATTAGTTCTAGTATGTTTGCAAATATTTCCAGATTCTTTTTCTTTTGAGTTTGAAGTTTGTATTTTTTGAAAAACGAAACAACATCTCTGAGTTCGTTTAGTTTTCTTATTCTGAGTTCCTTTCTTGTTCCATGGTTTGTAACGATTTTGCCTGCTCCAAAAAATTTTTGTAACTCTTTTAGGACAGATTCATCACGTTCATGTTGAACAACTCGAAACTCTGGAAGTACTTGCCAACCAACTGACATTTTTGGAACTTTGTTTATGGAAACGTGAAAGCATCCTTCGCCATCAACAAATCCACAAACATACCGCGGATCTAGTCTTTCCTGCTGATTATCTGCAGTCATAGCATTTTCAGGTTTTTCAAAAATTTTAAGTTTTGAAAAATCTAGCTTGACATTCTTTTCAGACTTTCCAGCATTTAGCCAGATTTTACTAAGGCAATCCAAAATTACCTTAAGAGAGTCAGAGTTACTCCCGGCGTTAACTGGCCCTTAGCTCAGTTGAACCCAAGTTTTAGGTACCAGCACCGGCCAGGATTCAGCGACTATACAAATCCTTTCGGACTAGCAGTCGCCTGTGTTTTTATTAAACAGTCGGGACCCCCTTGTCATTGCAACCTGCTGACCCAGTTTCTCACTAGGAAAGCAGGCATCACTTATACCTAAGCTACGTGACTATTTTGCCGAGTTCCCTCGCCATACGGTATACCCGTAGCACCTTAGATTTCTAATCCAGCGCACCTGTGTCGGTTCTCGGTACGATCATCATAGGTAACTCACTACACGGTCTTTCATGGTCTCCAAGACTCAGACAAACTCTGCTAACGCAGAGCCACTCCCACCTTGAGATGGTTCTCGTCATTACGACACTCCCCATCACTTGAGCGGTTAAATGAAACGACGGTTCCACTTGTCTTATCTTGAAGCTCCCGTGTAGATTATAGCGCTTCCTATGAGGTACTGGAATATTAACCAGTTTCCCTTTCGCATAACTCTTTTGAGGTTATACTTAGGATCGACTAACTCCAGGCTGATAGCGCATTGCCTGGAAACCCTTGCGCTTGCGGTGGTAGGGGTTCTCACCCTACTATGCTGTTACTGCCACCAGGATCTGCAATAGTGATCGGTCCACAGGACATCACCGCCCTGCTTCTTTCCAATCATTACGCCAACCTACCACGACTTGTTTTTGCAACAAGTATCCGAAGTATCGGTACTCTACTTTAGCCCCGTCCATTTTCGGGGCATCCACGCTCGGCAGGTAAGTTGTTACACACTTTTTGAAGGATAGCTGCTTCTGAGCTTACCTCCCTGCTGTCTTGGCGTGAATACGCCCTTTAGCTTGACACTTAGTAGAGATTTGGGGACCTTAACTTCAGTCTGGGTTAATCCCCTTTCGGTCGTGAACCTTACGTCACACGAACCCGTCTCCCTACTTCTTTGATGCACATCCCTTCGGAGTTTGAATGGATGGCGAGAAATTTCTTTCCCGTACCGCCCTATCAGTGCTCTACAGGAAATGCTATCTCCATAGAGGACGCCCTGCGAGACGCTTCGGTTGGAACTAGCGAGCGCCAGACTAGATTGGTTTTTGACCCCTATTCCCAAGTCACACAAACAATTTGCACGTTAGTATTGCTTCAGACCTCCAGCGGGCTTTCGCCCGCCTTCATCTTGCTCAGGAATAGATCGTCTGGCTTCTAGCCTTATTGCCATGACTCAACGCGCTTTCACACGCTTCTCCTCACAATGTTGCGAGAACTCGGTTTCCCTTCGCCTCCACCATGAAAGGTTTAGGCTTGCCATGACAATAAGCTCCCTGGCCCGTGTTTCTAGACGGAACACACGACACTGATGATCTGAGAATCAGACCTTTAGCTCTATTGCTAGAACCTCCAGTCTGAAAAAATCATCTTCCATGCCGTGCACGTCTGTAACCAATAGGTTTCATGCACTTTTCACCCCCCTTCCGGGGTACTTTTCAGCTTTCCCTCACGGTACTAGTCCACTATCGGTCTTGAGAAATATTTAGCCTAGGATGCTACTTTCATCCATGTTCGTTGCCCACTGCCAAGGACAACTACTCGGGATATGATAAGATCCCATACCACTTTGTCTACGGGGGTATCACCCTCTGTGCCAGAACTTTTCAGATCACTTCAACTGTGTTCTAGGATCGTAATATCATAACCAAAACACCACATCTCTACTATGTTACCATAATAGATTCAGTTTGGGCTGTTTCCTTTTCGCTCGCCGCTACTTGGGAAATCTCAATTGATTTCTTTTCCACGTAGTACTAAGATGCTTCAATTCCTACGGTTCGATCTCCACTACCATTGTAGTGGAGTGTACTTGCGTACAGGATTCCTATTCGGAAATCTCGGGATCAAAGGCCGCGTGCGCCTACCCCAAGCTTATCGCAGCTTGCCACGTCCTTCTTCTCTTCTCAAGCCTAGCAATCCTCCTATTGGCGTCTTTACACCAGCATTTACGGCCACAAATTACACGACTATGCACGATGATCATTGCGTGTCTTTCGACCCGCTACATCCTTCATCCGTCATTTTCATGACGAATTGCATCCGATGAATTTTTTTTTTGTGAAGATATTGTGCAGCCCTGCACAATTCTTTATACTAAGGAGGTGATCCGACCGCAGGTTCCCCTACGGTCACCTTGTTACGACTTTTCCCTTGTTGCTGACCTCAAGTTCGATAACGCCAACAAGACGTCACCTCGCTAAAGGCCAACTTCAATGAAACGACGGGCGGTGTGTGCAAGGAGCAGGGACGTATTCACCGCGCGGTAGTGACGCGCAGTTACTAGGGATTCCATATTCGTGAGGGCGAGTTGCAGCCCTCAGTCATGACTGAGGTAACGTTTGATGATTGCCTCCCCCTTTAGGGTTCGAAACACATTGTCGTTACCATTGCAGCCCGCGTGTAGCCCCAGGGTTTCGGGGCATACTGACCTGCCGTGGCCCTCTCCTTCCTCCGCATTAACTGCGGCGGTCCCGCTAATTCGCCCCACTACTCCAGAGAGTAATGGTGGCAACTAGAGGCAAGGGTCTCGCTCGTTACCTGACTTAACAGGACATCTCACGGCACGAGCTGGCGACGGCCATGCACCACCTCTCAGCTTGTCTGGTAAAGTCTTCAGCTTGACCTTCATTCTGCTGTCTCCCCGGGTAAGATTTCTGGCGTTGACTCCAATTGAACCGCAGGCTTCACCCCTTGTGGTGCTCCCCCGCCAATTCCTTTAAGTTTCATACTTGCGTACGTACTTCCCAGGCGGCAAACTTAACGGCTTCCCTGCGGCACTGCACTGGCCACAAGCCAATGCATCACCGAGTCTGCATCGTTTACAGCTGGGACTACCCGGGTATCTAATCCGGTTTGCTCCCCCAGCTTTCATCCCTCACCGTCGAACGTGTTCTGGTGGACCGCCTTCGCCACAGGTGGTCATCAATAGATCAAAGGATTTTACCCCTTCCTACCGAGTACCGTCCACCTCTCCCACTCCCTAGCTGAACAGTATTTCCGGCAGCCCATACGTTAAGCGTGTGGATTTAACCGGAAACTTGAACAGCCGGCTACGGATGCTTTAGGCCCAATAAACCTCCTGACCACTCGAGGTGCTGGTATTACCGCGGCGGCTGACACCAGAACTTGCCCACCCCTTATTCATCAGTGGTTTTATGACTAACAAAAGATTTCTTTAGCAGAAATCACTCGGATTAACCTTGTCGTGCTTTCGCACATTGCAAAGGTTTCTCGCCTGCTGCGCCCCATAGGACCTGGGTCCGTGTCTCAGTACCCATCTCCGGGCCCCTCCTCTCAGAGCCCGTATCTGTTATAGCCTTGGTGGGCCATTACCTCACCAACAAGCTGATAGACCGCAGTCCCATCCTATGGCGATAAATCATTTGAACCATAAACCGTTCCAGGTATCATGATCTATCGGGTATTATTCTCAGTTTCCCGAGGTTATCCCCGTCCATAGGTTAGGTTGACTACGTGTTACTGAGCCGTCTGCCTTGCATTGCTGCAACGACTCACATGGCTTAGTACCAATCCGATAGCAGTCAGGTCCGGCAGGATCAACCGGATTCATTTTTTCTTTCGTTGGTTTATTGAAAGTAGTACACTTTTGGAATTGAGCGGATTGCACAATATCTTCACATATCAGAAAAGATCCTTTTGATCAAATCCTCATCTTGTATGCGTAACAGGAGGCCTGTAAATCACAAAATGGTTCAATACCATGCTTTCATTACAAGCGCCGCACTTTTGTCACGTATGCAAAAAATTTTACTTGCACAAATACATATAAACCATGCCTAAAATTTGCAGGGTTTTTCTTGATTTTTCCGATCACAAATATATTTTCATGGTACTGATCGTCGTGGTTGGATAGCAAAAAAAACTATACAAAAAAAACACCAGAGTCTTGCAAGATTTTTGAAAAATCAAAAAGACTTCATGTAAATGGAGTTTCACACAACATTAGATTTTTTGAACCATATCCATTTGTGACAAAATCTGCAAAAGGAAAATTTCTAGTTGATGTTGATTCAAACAAGTATGTTGATTATTGGATGGGTCACTGGTCACTCATCCTTGGTCATGCACCAGTTGAAGTAAAAGAGAGAGTACAAAAACAACTCAATGATGGATGGATGTATGGTACTGTAAACAAAGTAACATCTGAACTATCAGAAAAAATTCAGAGTGCAGTTCCAGTAGCAGAAAAGATTCGTTATGTGACATCAGGGACTGAGGCAACAATGTATGCAGTAAGACTTGCAAGAACCATTACAGGAAAAAATATTATTGCAAAAATTGATGGCGGATGGCACGGCTATACATCAGATTTGCTAAAATCAGTAAACTGGCCATATAATACCGCAGAAGGTAGCGGACTTGTAACTAACAAAAAAATTGTTTCACTGCCATTGAATAATTTAGAAAAATCATTTGCGGTCTTAGATTCTGTAAAAAAAGATCTTGCAGGAGTAATTATCGAGCCAGTACTTGGTGGAGGCGGTGCAATCCCTGCAACAAAAGAATATCTTTATGGAATACAGCAATATGTGCACAAAAATAATTCACTTTTTATTTTAGATGAGATTGTAACTGGATTTCGATTTAGGTATGGATGTCTTTATCAAACCATGAATCTTGATCCTGACATTGTTACACTAGGCAAAATAGTTGGAGGTGGATTTCCAATCGGTGTTATATGTGGCAAAAAAGAATCAATGGAATATGCAAATTCTCATATAAAAACAAAAGAAAACCGAGCTTATATTGGCGGTGGAACATTTTCTGCAAATCCTGTCTCTATGACAGCTGGCAGCACAACGCTTGAAATTCTAAAAAAGAAAAAATCCCTGTATGAAAAAATTAATGGGTTTGGCACAAAGACAAGAAAAGAAATTGATAAAGTATTTTCCGGAAAGACCATAACAACTGGAATTGGATCTCTTTTTCTTACTCATTTTCTAAAAAATGATATCGCCACAATACAAAATGCTACAGATGCTGCAATGTGTGATGTCAGGCTGCTTCACAAGTATCATTTTGATATGATTGCAAATGATGAAATTTTCTTTTTACCAGGCAAGCTTGGTGCATTTTCAGATGCACATTCACAAGCCGATGTAAAGGCACTAGTTTCTGCATCAGAGCGATTTTTACAGAACACAAGATAGGAAACCTCGTTAATTCATGAGTGGTTAATGGAATATTGAAAATACTTTTAGCTTCAATAGTTGCGATAATTCTTGTGCTGCAAGTTACTGATAGTGCATATGCATTAAAAACTTGGACTGTAAAAATTCCAACCGGTGCGGCAGATGAAAATGCCCCATTCTTTTGGGATCCAGCAGAGATAACAATCCAGCAATCAGATTTTGTAGAGTGGGGAAATGGTGATACTGCAGCACATACAATCACTAGTGGAAATCTCAAAGTAGATCCAAATGATGTTGGAACCATATTTGATAGTGGTTTGATTGGACCAGGCAAGTTCTTCAAATATCAATTCACTGAAACTGGAACATTTGATTACTTTTGCATTGTGCATCCATGGATGATTGGCAAGGTCAATGTAGTATCATCATTGACACCTGAGATCAAAATAATCCATAATGTAGGAGCTGAAGTTGATGAGAAAGGTAATGGATATGATGTTCAGTATATGCTAAACAAGAAGCTTCAAAGTGCGAGTGTAGATACTACAAGAAAAACTGTTACGTTTGTTTTAGAAGGAGAGTTTGAAGACGATGTGTTTACAGTAACATTACCTAATGGCTTGATAGAAAATCCAAATTCTGTATGGTTAGATGATGAACAAATAACAAATTTTCAATCAGAGACAAAAAGCGATATCACCACACTGAAAATACCGCTAGAGGCAGATACTGAAGAAGTTGTTATAATGGGAACAGCTGTCATACCAGAGTTTGGCCTAGTTTCTTTGGCAATATTTACAATTGCAATAATTGGTACAATGATTGTTTATGCAAAGACGCAAAGACTTGGAATTAAGGTCTACGCTTAGAATTCTTTTATTTTTGTTTATTAAAATGATATAATGCCTAAAGAAAAATCTGAGAAAATAAAAAGTAATACAGAAGACGATTATAATGATGCACTTGCATCAAAAGATCCTACAAAGATTACAAACAAAGAGATTGAAGATTTGGCAAAAGAAGCAATAAAAAAATTCAAATCGCTTGGCTAGAAAACTAATCTGATACGAAGAATTAATAGTCCAGATACGATTTAGTACAAAATTGCACAATTCTAAATTTGCAAGTGTTGAAAATCTCTATTCTAAGAGAAAAAATCTCAAAATCAATCCTCAATACTTTACAGGTGCTGTAAAAATAAAGGAAATATCTAGTGTAATAAAATCAAAAGAGCAAAAAGTATACCATGTTACTTTTTTTGGCTCAAAAACAAAACTGCATTACCATGAAGGAGGACAGATGCTAATTGTGACAAAGGGTTATGGAAATCTTTCTCTGTATAAAAAAATTGGAAAAGGAAAGACCAAATTTTTAATAAAAAAGATTCAAACTAGAAGGTTAAAACCAAATGATTTGACATACATTCCTGCAAAAATTTTACATACACATGGTGCGATTGGCAAAGCTACATTTTCTCATATTGCACTAAATTCCTATCCGACAAAAAACAAAGAACCAAAAACAACTTGGTTTGAATCAGATTTTGAATCAAATGTAACTAAGATAATACGATAGTAAATGATCATAAAAAAATTACAAAACTTGAACAAAATAGACGGAAGTGAAGGAACTATAATTTCTCAAATATTTCATCCACACAATACACTCAGTGGAATAAGATACAGTATTTCACACTCTACAATAAAACCGAGTAAAAGATCAAAGCGTCACAAGTTGAAAACATCTGAGGTGTACTATATTGTTGAAGGAATTGGTTTGATTCACATTGATAAAGAGTCCCAAACAGTCTCAAAGGATGATGCAGTCTACATTCCTCCCTTTTCGGTTCAGTTTATCGAAAATACTGGTACTGCTGATCTAAAGTTTTTGTGCATAGTTGATCCTGCGTGGAAACAAGAAGACGAAACGATGTTAGAATGATTAATGGTATGAAATTGTTTTTAACATAGGATCTCCATTTTATCTTAATTGAATACAACCCTTGCATACAAGACCCTAAATGTTGGCGATGATGCCTCCTTTGAGGAAATAAAGTATGCATACAGAAAACTTGCGCTACAACTTCATCCTGATAAGAACGACATTGAAAGAGACGGCATAAAGTTCAAGCTTGTAACTTCAGCATATCACCATCTAAAAAATAATCACAAGCACATTAATTCAAAAACGCGAGACTCAAAAAGCCATGAATACACAAACACCAAGACAAAAGACAAGCAAACGTTTTCTGGCAAGGCATCATGGGGTGCAAATTTTGGAAAACCGCCTGAGGAAGACTGGAGCAAATACACCAAAGACTTTGAGTCAAACCAAGACTTTTGGAAAAAATATGAAAAAGAGTTTTGGGAAAAATATGATGCATGGATGAAAGGAGAATACAAGGAAGAAACAAAATTTGAATCTAAAAAACAACAAGAGCAAGAGCCTGATGTTTCTGTAAATGTAGACCCAACATTATGTATTGGTTGCTGCAGCTGTGAAACTATTGCGCCAAGCGTTTTTGCAGTAGACAAGAAAATAAAGATGAACCCAAAATCACATGTGCATAATGAAAAAGGTGCAAGTCTTGAAAAAATTATGGATGCCGCTCAGACCTGTCCTACAAAAGCAATCAATGTTGATGAAAAGAAAACGCAGCGACGGATTTATCCGTGGTAGACTAGTCTTTTATTTTGTCTAGTATTTGATCAAACTCTTTATCAGATAGCTTTGGTCTGTTTCTAAACATGCTATGAACAGCCCCAGCACCATCTCCTGCACTTCGCGGAATTATATGAACATGTACGTGTGGGATCTCTTGTCCGCTTTCCTTCCCATTATGAACCGCAATTAGTTCTGCATTTGTGAGTGCATCAATTTTTTCTGTGACTTGTTGTACTAGATTGAACAGATCATAGTTTTCATCAGCAGGCATTTGTTGAATTTTTTCGTAATGTTTCTTTGGAATCACTAGTGAATGCCCGCTTGCCAATGGAAATGCATCTAAAAATGCCAGAGATTTGTTAGATTCTAAAATAATTCTTGCCGGAATTTTTCCATTAGCTATCTTACAAAAAATACAATCCATGTGATTTAATGTAAATTATAGATAATAAATTATCACGGCTCTACAATTGTTGCCCAAGCAAGACCCTCTCCAAACTTTATCTTGACTTTTGTTCCAGCCTCAAGATAACAATTCTGAATCTTTTTTGGTATGTGATCAGAAGTATTTGCATAGCATAGTCCATCTGCGCTTGAAAGAATTTCAATGTCTTCGTACACATCTGATCTAATAAGATTCCAAAATGGAAAAACTAGAGTTGATAGAATCAGTCCTGCGCCAGCTAGTGCGCCACCAAAAATAAGACCGTGTTTTTTAGAGTCTGACCATTCAGTCAACTACCACATACCTCCTTCTGATACACCTTCTTCTGGCTTTTTTTGTGATGGTCTGCTGTGAGCTTTATTCATGTGACGCTTTAGTCGCTCTGAATCATGTAGCTCAAGGCCGCATTCTTTGCATTTTGTTTCATTTTTTTCTTTTTTGAATAGTCCCAACTTACTTTATGACATTTTAAAATATATTATAAAACCTGCGAATGTGATTATCCGCTTCTACCAGCTCCAAACATACTAAGAATACTGCTTACCATCAAACCAATAGTATATGCATCACCAAATGGTTCTAATGTTGGAATAAAGTGAACCGTCAAAAGTGCGCCAAGCGCTACAAGAGAACCATACTGGGTTATTTTTTTTACAAGAATCATGTCCTTGTCAAAGGGAGCTAAAAGCATACCTAGTATCCAGATTCCATAAAGCCATATCATCACTTTCATTGCTAAAAAATCAGGGGCAGAAAATGCCGCACCAAAATACATTGCTGTAATAATAAAATCAGCTTTTAACATTCGTGCAAAAATTGAATCAAATGTCTTTATTCTAATTACATAATAGCCAAAAAATGCGCCCATTACTGCCACAGCCGCAATGCTGCCCCCAACATACGCCACATTATCAATACAGTTAAAGAAAATATTACGCGGTTCTATACTTCCACAAAATACATGACTTGATACAATTGCCATAAGAAATGACTTTACACTTACACTTGCGATGATTAGAAGGGTTTTATGCTGTAGTTCGATTTTTTGTTCCTTTGTCAAAATTCAACTTCCCTTTTTGAAAACATGTTTGAAATACAATCTAGAATCTATTAACCTTTAATTTTTTTACTTGTAATTATTTTAGGCTTCAAATTCTAATACATTATAAAGGATGTTGTAATCTCGGATCTTGTTGGAAATAAAAAACATAACAGTTCTTGGCTCAGGCATTATGGGGCATGGAATAGCCCAAGTATCTGCAATGTCTGGGTATAATGTTGTCTTACGAGACATTGAGCAAAAGTTTTTGGATAAAGCAATGGAGAAAATAAAGTGGAGTCTAGACAAACTAGTTTCAAAAGAAAAAATTTCACAGTCTCAAGCAGATCAAATCTTTTCTAGAATTAAACCAGTCATTGATCTAAAAGATGCTGTAAAAGATTGCCAGCTTGTTATAGAAGCAGTTCCTGAGATAATGGATCTGAAAAGAAAAGTCTATGATGAGCTAGACAAGGTGGCAGGAAAAGACGTAATATTTGCATCAAATACTAGCACACTACCAATCACAGAGATTGCAGATACAACTAGTCGACCAAACAGGTTCATAGGAATTCATTTTTTTAATCCGCCACAGCTGATGAAACTAGTTGAGGTAATACCTGGAAAACAAACATCTCATGAGATTGTTGAAAAGACAGTAGAGTTTGTAAGGTCGGTAAAAAAAGAGCCAGTTTTGTGCAAAAAAGATGTGCCCGGCTTTATTGTAAATCGCTTGTTTATTCCACTTGTCCATGAAGCATGCTATGTTATGGATAGACAAAAAAATCAGCTAACAGAGATTGATTCTGCAGTAAAGTTCAAGCTTGGGTTTCCAATGGGCATTTTTGAGCTTGCAGACTTTACAGGAATGGATGTTATTCACAAGGCAACAATTGAGATGCATCAAAGAGACAAAAAAGTAATCAATCCACATCCAAAAATCGAACAGCTTTACAATGAGAAAAAGCTAGGACAAAAATCAGGGGAAGGCTTTTACAAATATTCAGATGACAAATACGAAAGAATTCCTCTGTCTGAGGATTTGGCAAAAAAATGTAATCCAATACAGATTGTTGCAAATATACTAAACAATGCTGCGTGGCTTGTAACAAACAAGGCAAGTGACATTCAGGAAATCGAAAAGGCTGCCCAGCTTGGACTCGGTCTTAAAAAGCCACTATTTGAGACTGCAAAAGAGTATGGAATTTCAAACATTGTAAAAGAGCTAGAGGGCCTTGCTGTAAAGTATGGCAAGTTTTACGAGCCAGACTCTTTGCTTGTTTCTATGAAATAAAATAAGATTCTATTTTGAAATTTGTTTTAGAATATACTTTACTGCCTCTTTTGGTGTATCAACACCTACAATTTTTACGTTTTTTCTGTGATCCACATATTTGTCAATAAAGGCATCAACTGTACCACCCATATTTTTGATGGCAACAATTGGTTTGTAGTGCATGTATGACGCACAGGTCTCAGAAAGTGTTCCAGAGCCACCACCAATTATTATGACACCATCTGCAGAAAGTGCTGTAAGAAAGTCTCTTGTCAGTCCCATCCCAGTTGGAATTACAATATCACAGTACTTGTTTGCATGAGATGGATCATCTTGTGGAATTATTCCAACAGTTAGTCCCCCTGCATCATGTGCGCCATGACTTGCTGCCTCCATGACCCCGCCAAGGCCACCTGATATCAGCACTGAATCAGATTTTGCAATTTCTTTTCCTGTCTCATATGCAATTTTTTCATGTTCTGGCGTGCATCCGTTTACATTATGACCAATTACCAAAATTTGTCGCTTTTTTGCCACTTGATTAGATCACAAAACCCATATCAAATATCTTTCCAAATTTAGATCCAACAAAACGTAAAGGATATTAAATCAGACCGAAAAGAACTGACATGGAAAAACGAACAATGCCGATTTGTTTTACAAAAGAACAATACAAGACCATAGAAGAGTTTGCAAAAAAGCACGGAATGGTAAATGCAAGTCAGGCAATAGAGAAAATCCTAGACGAAAACTAATTACCTAATTCTTTCTGTTTTATCTTTATGATATTCAAGTCAAAACCTGAATTTTGCACCGTATGCAAAAAACAGATTACACACAAGCACAAGGCAAAAAAGGAATGGAATGTCAAGTCACCTCTTTGCGGTAACTGTTATGTTGACAAAATGAAGGAATCCTATGACGCAAGTTTGCATCAAAATTGCGTCACATGCGGTACAAGACACAAAGTAACTGATCTTTGGGAGCCTAGATGGCAGTGGGACATGACAGGCCTTTTGTGCAAAAGCTGTTTTGATAAAAAAGAAGAAGACTTTACAAAAATGAAAAACTTTTGTTGTATTTGTGGGGCAAAGCTTGGCTTTCTAAGATACAACCCAAAAGGAAAATGGAACCTTGATGGCCAGTTGTGTAGAAATTGTTGGGATACACAAAAAGCAAAAAATGATTAAAGATGAGGTTTTTTAAAAAATTTCGATGCGATCAGTGTGAAAAGACATTTTCTCAGCAAGAACAACTAATGCAACACATTCAAGTTATCCATAACAAGGATATTCCATATGATTGCAAAGAGTGTAACAAAACTTTTCCTAGCATGGAAGATATGCGAACCCATCTTCAACGTTTTCACAGCTACAAAAAAGACAGATAGTCTAAACAGCTTTTATTGATTTGACTATTGGCGCACGAATTTTTGTAAACACCCTAAAACCACAAATGCACTTTATCTCAGGCAATCTATTTAGCTCAGTATTGCTAACATTTGTTCCACATCTCAAGCACGAATAGTTTACATCAAACTTTGCAGTTTGTGGCTCTTCGGCTTGTAGTTCTTGTGATTCGTTTTCTGATTCGTCTACCATATTTTTTCAGCTACTTTTTCCGATAATTTAAGTCAATGATAGCTCGATATAGACGTCATCTGGGATTTTCAATCTCATAAGCTGTCTTATTGCCTTGTCATCTGCATTTATGTTAATTATTCTTCGATGCATCTTTAGCTCCCACTTTTCATAGGTTTCAGTGCCGTTTCCACAAGGAGATTTTCTTGTAACAACGTTTAATTTTTTTACTGGAAGCGGAGTTGGGCCCTTTATCTTTACACCAGTTTTTTTACCAATTCCCATTATTTCTGAACAAACACCATCTAATTTTGGCAAGCTTGTACTTGTTAATTTAACACGAGCTGTTTGAGTCATAGAAAAACACTTACGGCTTGTGTTCTTCTGTGATTTCTTTTACAACGCCTGCAGCAATTGTTGCACCCATATCACGCAGTGCAAATCTTCCCAGCTCTGGGAAGTCTTTGAATGTTTCAATACATGTTGGTCTGACCGGTCTTATCTTTACAATTGCCGAGTCGCCAACTTTGAGGAATTTTGGATTTTGTTCTTCAACTGCACCAGTTGCTGGATTTATCTTTGCCTCAAACTCTGTTAGTGTTGCTGCAACCTGTGCAGTATGGGCATGCATTACCGGTGTATATCCTGGTGCAATAGCTGTTGGATGATGAATTACTATAATTTGTGCTTTGAATTCTTTTGCAACCTTTGGTGGTGAGTCTGGTGTGCCAAGGACGTCGCCTCGTTTGATATCTTTTTTCTCAACACCTCTCAGGTTAAATCCAATGTTGTCGCCTGCTTCAGCAGATGGCATCTGAGTGTGATGAGTCTCAATTGATTTTATTTCTCCAATTACTCCTGATGGCATGATGATTACTTTGTCGTTTGCTTTCATTTTTCCTGTCTCTACACGACCAACAGGTACTGTTCCTACTCCGGTAATAGAATAAACATCTTGGACTGGAACTCGCAGTGATTTTCCTACCGGCTTTTCTGGAACTGCAAAGTCATCAAATGCTAGAAGCATTGTTTTTCCTTTCCACCATGACATATTTGCTGATGGTTTTACAAGATTATCTCCCTTCCAGCCAGAAATTGGAATTATTGGAACATTTTCTAGTTTGTAGCCTACTGACTTTACTAGTTTTTCTGCCTTGTCTTTTGCAGCTTTGAATACATCTTCTTTGTAATCTGCTGCATCCATTTTGTTAATTACTACAATCAGTTGGC
>Ga0194110_10004141_pt1 | contig 17664 bp, 13 predicted proteins | sample TA2Kig1200mmetaG_FD_146192 | JGI IMG/M metagenome (GOLD analysis project Ga0194110, IMG submission 146192) | Freshwater microbial communities from Lake Tanganyika, Tanzania - TA2015032 Kigoma Deep Cast 1200m | ecosystem: Environmental > Aquatic > Freshwater > Lake | place: Tanzania: Lake... | reverse complement strand
AGATTATGACTGAAGAAAAAATTATCCCCACTTCTGTAGAATTTATGGATAAGCTGTCTGTGCAAGCGTCATGTCAATATTTAAATGAACACTTACCATACCAAAGCTCAGGTGCGATGTTAATAATAGAAGTTGATGGCAATCGTGAAGATTTAGTCAATGATGATTCTGAAGCTATTGGTGAGCTGTGCCTTAAGAATGGTGCAATAGAAGTCTACGTAGCAGATAACTATACTACTCAGGAAAGGATCTGGAGCGTAAGGCGAAATATTGCTGAAGCTTTTATGGTTGTAAGTCCCCATCAGAGTCTAGAAGATATTGTGGTTCCAATATCAGCTATCCCCGATTTGATGCCAGAGCTTGATAGGATTTCTAAAAAATACAATATCAAAATCCCCTGTTATGGTCATGCTGGTGATGGCAACTTACACGCGACCTTAGTAAAGAACCCTGAAAGTAATATGGAAGAGTGGTATGATATAGAAGTCAAAGCCTTAGAAGATTTATATCAGGCAACTAAAAAGCTTGGAGGTACACTCAGTGGTGAACATGGTATTGGTTCTAAGCGAAAAGATTTTATGGGAATTGTAAGCAGTCCGGCTGAAATAGATTTGATGCGTAGAATTAAAAAAGCTTTTGACCCTAATAATATTATGAACCCTGGTAAGATATTTGATGTAAAATAGAAGAAATATTTTTAAAAATTTTTAAAATAATATAAATCATCTAAAAGAAAATGATTAAAATAAAGACAGAACCTGTTGGGAGAAGATATACGCTGGGAAAAGAATGCTATCCCTTTATTATAACCACCGGGGATATTATAAAAACATTTAGTATGAATGGTAACGAGAGAGAGAATGGTTACAGGGAACTGGTTGAACTTACCGGTGATTTTGCAAAAGGAATAAGGTTTTATACCGTAAATAGGATTATTAATAAATTACTGGAAAATTGCCGCCGCAAGCTGGAAAAACCACTAAAAGGTTTCTTGAGGGAAGACAAAGAGACTGGTATTTATAATATCTGGGACAATTCCGAACCTTATATAATAAAATGGTTCGGAGAGGCAGCCCTCAGTATTGGAAAGTCGGTAGACTGGATTAAAAATGGTGCTCTTTTATGTATCAGGCAAGGCAATATATGAAGAATAAGAAATAAAATACAGTGTTTTAATTGAATAAGATAAAGACGGTATTTTCGGTTGAAGGAATTTGGAAAACATTATTGGTTGAAAAGATAAAAAGAGATATTTATAAAGGAAGATTCTAGTTATGAGTAAGGTTTTAATAACATCTTTTTCTTTAGTGCCTTCTTCTTTTCTGCACTGTTTTGGTACAGATAAAAGAGACGCATCACCCAATCCACCGGGAGGTTTAACAGCAGAACAGGTGCCTATGTTTGTTTTTACGTGAAAATAAATATTATAGATGAACTTAAATTATCTCACCATAAAAAGTAATTTTAAATATGCGGGGACAGAGTGATGAAGCAGGCATTAAGTGATAATTGGTTTTTAATTTGCTCAAAAGATATAAATGACTATGGAGAAACCATATCAGCACCGGGTTATGTACATGATAAATGGTATCCCACAAGTATTCCAAATACGGTCATTGCAGCCCTGGTAGATAACAAAATCTATGATGACCCTTATTTTGGACTAAATTTGTTAAAAATTCCCGGTTACAAGAAAAACCGGGATACTAATTTTTCACTACAATACAAGCCAGAAGATAGTCCCTTTAGAAAATCCTGGTGGTACAGAACTGAATTCGTTTTAGATAGTTCCCTGGAGGGGCAACGAATCTGGCTTAACTTTAGCGGAATTAATTATTCTGCAAATATCTGGCTCAATGGTAAAAGAATTGCCAGTACCGATTATGTGAACGGAACCTTTAGACTGTATGATTTTGATATCACTCATTTTGTGCTGGTTGGTAAAAAAAATGCCATGGCTGTTGAAGTCTTTTCACCGGAACCCGATGATCTGGCAATAACTTTTATTGACTGGGCGCCAGGCATGCCGGATGATAACATGGGGATCTGGCAGCCTATAATTTTATATTCTTCTGGACCGGTTGCTTTAAAAAATACATTTGTCCACACCCAGCTCAATACCACTACACTGGATGAAGCAGAACTGACGATTGAAACTGAGATAGTTAATACTCAGGATCACACAATAGAGGCAGAAATCGAATGCACCATAGAAAATATAACGTTTAAGAAACACATTACAGTCGACCCACTATCTACAAACAAACTCATTTTCACTCACCATGAATTCCCCCAATTAAAAATAAGAAATCCCAGCTTATGGTGGCCATATCAGTTAGGGAAACCGGAATTGTACAAACTCAGAATGATTTTAAAAACAAAAGATAATATTTCAGACAGCACAAACATTACTTTTGGAATTCGCGAAATTAAGACAGTCACTAACGAGCATGAAGCACGATTATTTCTCATTAATGGTAAAGAATTACTAATCCGGGGAACTGCATGGTCCCCCGATTTAATGTTACGTCAATCAAAGAGACAGGATGAAATTGATATTGATTTTCTCATTAATTTAAATATGAATGCAGTACGCCTGGAAGGGAAATTGGCTACTGACTATTTCTGGGATCTATGCGATCAAAAAGGTATACTGGTGCTTGCCGGCTGGCCTTGCTGTAATCATTTTGAAAAATGGGATATCTGGAAATATGGTGATATTGATGTCGCTAGAGAATCTGAGAGATCTCAGATTTTGCGTTTACGGAATCATCCCTCATTTGCTGCCTGGTTTTATGGGAGCGATTTTCCGCCTCCTGAAAATGTGGAACGAGTCTATCTGGAAGTTTTACAGGAAACCTATAATAATTTGCCAAGAATTTCAAGTGCATCACATAAACAATCAAAACTTACAGGTGTTACCGGGGTCAAGATGACCGGTCCTTATTCGTATGTGCCTCCGATATACTGGTATGATCAGGAAAGACAGGGGTATGCGGAGCGCTTTAACACTGAAACCTGTCCGGATGTCTGTATTCCCATAATGGAAAGTATAGAAAAGATGCTTCCCAGGGATCAATTGTATGTTGGAAGCGAGGCATGGAATCATCATGCCGGAGTCGGAGACGAGTTTAATAATACTAAAAAAATTGATGAAGCAATTTCAAAACGCTACGGTCAACCAAAAGATCTGTCCGACTATTTGAAAACAGCCCAGGTTCTGGGATATGAAAGCTGGAGAGCAATGTATGAAGCACATAACCGAAATTTTCCGAAAGCAACAGGTATTATCGGCTGGATGCATAATAGTCCCTGGCCAAGTCTTATCTGGCAATTATATGATTATTTTCTAAATCCAACAGGCGCATTTTTCGGTACAAAAAAGGCCTGTGAACCTTTACATATTCAATATTCATATGACGATCATTCAATCTGGATTATTAATAATGAGCTAAAAAGTTATCCAGACTCAAAAGTTTTCATTAAAATCTACAACTCTGATTTGACAGAAAAACTATCTACAGATTTAACAATCAACATCGAAAAGGAAAAGAGGGAGAAAATTTTTACTTTACCCACGATTGATGATCTCTCAGCAGTCTATTTTTTAAAACTCAGTATCGAAAAGAACCAAATTGTAAAGAGCACACAATTATACTGGTTGACGACAAATAAGGATATTTTTACAGGTGAATATTTCTGGTATTATTCTCCCCTTAAAACTCACGCAGACATGAGTTTGATAAGAAAAATACCCCGGGCACATATAGATGCTGTTTTAAATGTGGAAAAGATAAATAATACTTATTATGTAACTGTAACAATCGCAAATTCAGGTGAATATCTGGCCTTTTTTATCTGGATCAAATTATATAACAAAAATACAAACAAGATTATTGCCCCGGTTTTCTGGAGCGATAACTGTGTCTCACTATTTCCATCTGAATCAGTTCAGATAAAAGCTATGGTCCCGGAAGATTTCACCGATGGTGACATTATTGTTAGAACAGAAGGCTGGAACTGTTGATCTTTATGTTGGCATAAATACAGGTCTGCTGCGAATTGCTTTATTTAAAATATAATTGAAATTGTATCGTTGCATCATATAAAAATCTAAACGAAATTATTTAAATAATTGGGACAGTTCCCTATATTTAAAGATAAAAACTACATCTTTAAATATAGTAGTTAAAATTAGGATGTTAGCGATGAGGCACAGGAAAGCAGTTACAACTGAATCTAGAAAAATTTCATTCCATCTCTCAAAGGATAGAATAGTGGTAATTATATTAGATTTTCTACTTGCCCTGGCTATTGGGGTATAAGAAAAGTTTAAAAAATATTTGACAGGAGTATTTGTGTCTGTTATTATTTCTTTACTAGAAAGAAATAACCTTTATAAATTTTTATATGGAAAGATCACTCAAATTTTTAAGGACAGCAAGCGCAGAGCTGCAATATAAAATAAATATTTCAATAATATTTAATTATATTCGCGAAAATGAACCTATTTCAAGAATAAAAATATCAAATGATTTAAAGATAAGTCCTTCTGCAGTATCAAGAGTGGTAGATAAACTCATTAAAGATGGGTATGTCGTTGAGGCAGATAAACTGAAGACCAAGGGCGGTAAAAGACCAACTCTTATAAGGATAAAACAGGACAAAGGTTTTGTTATAGGGATAGATCTGGCAAAAGAAAAATTTAAGCTTGCCCTGGCAAATTTTAATGGGGAAATAATTGAGAAATATAGGGGCTTTAAGATTTCAAATAATAAAAATATGGCAGAAAAAATAATAAATGAAATTAAAGAAATATTGGATAGATATCATCAGTATGAAAAAATGAGATGGGGTAGTCTAAAAGCTATTTGTGTCGGAGTTCCGGCTGTTATTGATATAGACAACGGAAAGATTATAAGTGCTCCTCTTTATGGAAATTGGAAGGATTTAAATTTAAAAGAAATTCTTGGCAGTGAATTTAATATCCCTGTTTATATAGAAAATGATGTTAACCTATCTGCTCTGGGAGAAAAACATTACGGGGAGGGGAAAAACTTTAAAGATTTTATATTTATAGAAATAAGTAATGGAATCGGGGCAGGAATAGTTATTGACAATCACCTGTATAGAGGCTCTCTTGGATCAGCAGGTGAAGTTGGATTTACAATAATTAATGTTGAAAATTTAGGTTTTAAGGTAAAAAATAAAGGTTTTTTAGAAAAATTTGCATCGGTGGAGAGCATCAAAAAGAAAGCAATAATAGAAATCAGAAATGGTAGAAAAACTATTATCACTGAAATGATAAAAAATGACATCGAAAAAATAGAACCTTATATGGTGTGCGAAGCAGCAACCCGCGGTGATGAGCTTGCAAATGATATTATAACAGAGATGGTTGATTTTCTATCTATTGGGATAATTAATTTAATTTTAATTCAAAATCCCCGGATTATAGTTTTAGGTGGTGATATATGTAACTTGCCTGAAGTAAATAGATTATTTTTAGAACCGATCAAAGAGAAGATTAGAGATTCAATGCCTTTTGAGATTCCCAAGATTAAGTTATCTTTGCTTGGTGAAGATGCTGGTATAGTAGGTGCTTCTTTTCAGGCAATAGAAACCCTGTTGATGAATAAATTTCCTTATAAAATTGAACAAGAGGTAGTATCTTAAAAAATTAAAAATGATTTAATAAAATATGTGTGTTAAAAATAATCTTCCTTTTAATTGTGATAAATATAAATGAACAAAATCGGCAGCTTTGTTTGAAAAATTAAGGTAAGAAAGTGAGGTGATAGTTTATAGACAAAATAAAAAATTTTAGATTTAGTATGAATTTATGGGAAAAGTTCAAGAAATGAGAAAGGAGGTGTATATGGTAAAAGAAAATGAGATTTGTCCAGGAATGACTCCTTGTCGTTGAGATCAAAAACCTAAACAAATCTCAAAAAATATTTTATTAAAATTTACTTACTAAGTAAATAATTTCTAAGGAGCGTGTAAAAGAAATGAAAAAGTCATTATTGTGGTTACTAATAGTACTGCTGTCTGTATCTATGGTAGCAACTTTTTCGCTTGCAGGATGTAAAGAGAAAACAGCAGAAGAGGAAGCAGTAGCAGAAGAGGAAGCTGCGGAGGCAGTTCCTGAAGGTGAGCAAGTAACGATAAAATTAACTAGCTGGAGAACTGAAGATATCGAGAGAATGAACAGAATAAATGCTGTATTTATGGAAGAGAACCCGGATATAATTGTTGATTTTCAGCCTATAAAAGATACAGAGTATGATGCACAGCTCACTTCTTCTCTTGAAACAGGTGTTGGCGCAGATATAATATGGTTACGATCGTTTGATCCTGGGGAGCTTATATATAATGGCGGGTATATATCAGAGTTAAATGATGTAATACCGGAACTAGCCGACTTTCCTTCTGCAGCTATAAATGCATGGGCTTCAGATGATGGTGTAATATATGGTGTTCCAATTGCAGGTGTAACCCATGGAGTCTTCTACCTCGGAGATATATTTGAACAATACGGCCTGGAAGAACCGGCAACATGGGCAGAATTTATTGATCTTTGCCAGACCTTAAAGGATAACGGGGAAACAGTATTTGCCCAGGGTACTGGTGATGGCTGGCCATTATATGAAGTTATATACAGCGGGTTAGGTGCTAATTTCTACGGTGGTGAAGCAAGCAGGCAGGCTCTTATGGCTGGTGACATGAGACTAACAGATGAGCCTTTTGTAGACGCATTTAAAGCCGTGGATGAACTTCAGCAATTTTTCCCGAGTGGATACGAAGCTATTAATTATGTTGCTATGCAGCAGATGTTTGGAACCAGGCAGGCTGCTATGTTTATTGGCGGGTCCTGGGAGATTGGCATTTTCAGGGATGCTGAATTGGATGATTTAGGCTGGTTTGCACCACCGGTTGAAAATGAAGGCGATACTCTGCAGTATTGCTTCCACGTTGATATGGGTGTAGGAATAAATAAAGCTTCAAAAAATTACGACGCAGCTTTAAGATACTTGAAGTGGACAAGTACACCGGAATTTGCTCAATTATTTATGGAAAATTTACCGGGCTTCTTCTCATATACTCCCAATCCTACCGGTGAATATATTCTTGAAGATGATGTAGCATTAGACAATCTGAATGCTGCAAGTGGTGCAGATTTAACAGTCAGAACTGTTTGGGAAAGAATGTCAAGACAAGAGCCCAGCGGCAATGGTATGATGGAAGAAGCATTAATAAAAATGTACACTGATGTACTGACTCCCGAAGAGGCAGCAGCGCTTGTTCAAGATGCTTTGAATACCTGGTATGAGCCTTTTATGGAATAAAAAGATAGTGTTTAAAACTCTCTTCTGTTTATGATACGTATAAACTGTCCTGGCTAATTTTTAACCAGGACAGTTTATGTAAATATTACAGGTAGGCTAATGTTCATATTTATTGGAGCCGTATGTGGTTGGAGATAGGAAGAAATTAATGTCGAGTATTAACAAGAAGAAAATAAGGTATTTTATCCCTCTTTTTTTGGCATCAGGGATTATTATATATACAATTTTTATGGTTGTACCCATATTGAACTCTATGTTCCTGAGTTTTTATACCGGTGAGGGTATGTCTACTCCTACTGAATTTGTTGGATTTAGAAATTATATAAGGCTTTTTACCCAGTTTCCATTTAAGGACAGGTTTATAAATGCCTTTTGGAATAATGTAAAGTTCTTTTTAATAGTAACTTTAATCCAGAATGTTGTTGGATTCTTTATGGCAGTGTTAATATCCAGGAAATTTTGGGGAAATAAGATTTTCAGGAGAATAAGCTTCCTGCCGGTTACATTATCGGTACTGGTAGTGGGTTTTCTTTTTAGTCTAATGTTAAATCCGGTATGGGGCATTTTTGATAAAATTCTTGAATTCTTAAGGCTGGGTTTTTTAATAAGGCCCTGGTTGGGTAGTACAACGACAGCGCTGCCAGTAATAGCTATTGTTATTAGCTGGCAGTGGATGGGTGAGGCAATATTATTTTACATGGCTGGTATTGACGGTATTGATGAGGAGGTCTTAGAAGCGGCTAAAATTGACGGAGCCGGGCCCCTGGCTGAGATCAGATATATTTTATTCCCATCACTGCTGCCTGTTATTGGAATAGTGACAATTTTGATTTTTATCGGAGATTTCACTCAGTTTGATATTATATATGCGATGGCAACGACAAGAGGTAATCCCACCTATAGCACGGACTTATTCGGTTCTTTATTTTACAGGGTTACATTTCAATCTGCAGAAAGAGGCGGATGGGGTATGGGTATGGGAGCTGCTGTAGCTACTATTATGTTTTTAATAGTATTTATAGGAGTTATATTCTGGTTATATATTTTCAGAATGAAGGGATTAAAAGATAAAGAAGGTGCTTAATTTACAATTGTATTTTGATATTACAAAACTTGCGAAAGGTATAAATGGCCAGGACTAAAAAACCACTGTTAACAAAATCGCTTATTTACATAATCTTGTCGATTTATGCTGTAACTATATTTTACCCAATTTTTTTGATGTTAATAACATCACTTAAAGAAAATAAAGAAATCTTTACAAATCCATACGGTTTACCTCATGTTTTTACTTTAGATGGATATATAAAACTTTTAAAAATATCAAATTATGGGATTTATTTTAGAAATAGTATTATAGTTACAGTTACGTCAATTTTTTTCATTTTAGTTATTTCATCTCTTGCTTCATTTGCAATAGCCAAGTATAGATTTTTTGGGAAAAGGTTCATTTATTTTTATTTTATTGCCGGTTTAATAGTTCCGATCAAATTGGGTACTATTGGCATATTACAGACTATGATAAAGTTGCATTTATTTGACAATATAACATCTCTGATAATAATTTATATTGCAATGGGCATACCATTTGGAGTATTCATTCTTACTGATTTTATCAGGTTGATTCCCGAAGAGTTAAGCAATTCAGCCAGAATAGATGGTTGCAGCGAGCCCAGAATATTTTATAAAATAATAGTTCCTTTACTCCAGCCGGCTCTTGCCGCTGTAGCTATTGTCAATTTTATACCAATATGGAATGACTTCTGGTTCCCATTAATATTAATAAGATCGGATAGTATGAAAACCGTTCCTTTAGCAACAGCACTGTTATACGGACAGTATGAAACTAATTTTGGATTGATATTTGCAGTTTTATCTATGGCCTCGCTGCCTGTGATTATTTTTTATTTAATTTTATCACGACAGTTTATAAAGGGATTAACTGCAGGAGCATTTAAGGGAGAGTAAGTGCTGATGGATTTAAATTTTGGGGTAATAAACAATTAAATTAAGATTTTTTAAGTTACACATAGAGGAGAGATAGTTGGATTATATATTAGGCGTTGATGGTGGTGGAACAAAAACTGCTGCACTGATTGCTGATATTAAAGGTAATCATATGGCAGAAAGTGAATCTGGTTCAAGCAATTATAAAAGTATAGGGGTAAAAAGTGCTAAGGAGAATATAAATAATGCAGTTATCTCAGTTATTGAGAATTTAGGTTTAAGAAATAAACACAAGCTAATTTTTAAAAGTACCTGTTTTGGTTTGGCAGGAAATGACTCTAATGAAGATACAAAGATCTATAAAGAGATAATCTTCAATGATGTAATTGAAAAGTATTTGGACAGAAATAAAATTATTATATGTAATGATACAAGGATTGGTCTGGCTGCAGGGAGCGATAGTAAAAATGGCGTAATGATTATTTGTGGAACTGGCAGTAACTGTTATGGTATAAATGAACAAGGCAGAGAAGCAAAGGTGAATGGTTGGGATTATATTTTAGGTGATGAAGGAAGCGGGTATGAAATTGGCATAAAAGCGCTTAGGGCTTTAATGAGAGCATATGATGGAAGAGGAGAAAGTACTCTTTTATCTAAAACGGTATTAGAAGATTTAAACATTAAGAATATATCAGAGTTGATAAAGTGGGCTTATAGTGATTATTTTTCAAAAGATAGAGTTGCAGCGATTGCTAAAACAGTATGTAAAACTGCGGAAATGGGTGATAAGATAAGCAAAAAAATATTGAAAGAGGAAGCTGACGAAGCCATAATTTCAGTAAAAACTGTAGTAGATAAACTTGGTTTAGCATATAAAGAGTTTGACCTTGTTTTTGTTGGAAATGTTTTTAAGTGTGAGAAATATTTTAAATCTGTTTTAATGAGAAAACTGAAAAGTAAATTTACAAAAATCAATTTTAAGTACCTTACTAAAAGGCCAGTTGAGGGTGCAATAAAGTTAGCTCTTAGAAAATCTGTAATCTTTTAATTTAGAGTAATAATTAAAAAAAATAAAGAAATGCTATTACTGATACTGTTCTTCTTCTCTCTCTAACTACCACATTAAATTTTACACTAATAATTACTAATGAATTTAAAGTTTTTTAGATTTTTTAAAGAATTTTAAAGTACTTGAATAACTTAGAGGTGACAATATAGCAGAATAACAGCATCTAAAGAAATTCACATCTAAAGAAATTCTTATTGACAATAATTATGTGTTACTGTACTATAAGCTAAAATACTTAATAAAGTCACTGGAAAAAGTAAGTCTATAAAAGAGGTTTAATTAAATGCAAAGAACTGGGGATTTAAAATTAATTCAAGAATTAAATAGATCTATAGTTCTTAAAACAATACAAAATTATGGTCCTATTTCTCGAAGCGAAATAGCTAAAAAGTACAAGATAAGCTCTACAACGGTGACTGCTGCAGTAAGAGAATTAATTCAACAGGGATTTGTATATGAGGATGGTGTAGGGAAATCTAGTGGTGGAAGAAAACCTATTCTTGTTAAATTTTTTTCAGATAGTAAATTTATTATCGCAGTTGCTATTACTAATTCCTCTATTATAATCGCTGAGACAAATTTGGAAGCAAAAGTTCGAAGGCAAAAAAAATTTCCTGTTCATAATCTAACAGGTAAATTAGTTATCGATTATCTTATAAAGTCAATTAGTCAATTTTTAAAAGCATATCCGGATTTAACAAAATGTATTGGGATTTCCATTACCTCTCCCGGAATTATTGATGTAAACAAAGCTGTAATTTGTGAAAATACAAAGTTAAAATTAAAGAACATTCCTTTAAAAGAAATGATGGAGAAACAGTTTAAACTAAAAATTTGGTTAGAAAATGATACCAATGCCATTGTGTTAGCCGAGAAGAGATTTGGGGAATATGGAAAATTTAAAAATTTAATTTATATTACAATTGATGATGGAGTAGGAGCCGGAATTGTAGTAAATGGGCATATCTTTAGGGGGTGCAGTGGTGGGACAGGAGAGTTTGGCCATACAACCATAGATAGAAATGGTATTCTCTGTGATTGTGGGAATAGAGGCTGTCTTGAAAATTATGTTAACTGGCCTGCTATATACTCCAAAGTATTATCTTCTATAGAACAAGGGATAAACACAATAATGTTGGAACTGGTAAAAGGGGACATGAATCGAATTACCCCATCGATTTTTCGTAGTGCATTGGAAAAAAATGATCAATTAGCAAAAGAAATTATAACAGATACTGCAGCGTATCTTGCAACAGGGATAGTTAATTTAGTTAATTTATTAAATCCCGATATAATTATTTTGGGGGGAAAAGTTGCTTATGATAACCATTTCCTTATTGATCAGGTAAAAAAATTAGTGTTTCAGCAAGCTTTGACAAATTCAACTGATAGACTGGAAATTTGTCCGATTTCTTTAGGAAAGGATTTTAGAATAATTGCTTCTGCAGCTATTCCTTTGCAAGAGATATTTCATTTTTCTATTTCTTCTTGATTTGAGGTTAAATAAATATAAAAAATAGGTAGGCGCTACTTAAATATTTTACTTACCTAATAAAAAAAATTTAAACAAAAGTATAAAAACAATTTTTTTAAGAAACTTTTACGGTTGAGATAGCTTAGCTGTTAGAATGTGTGTTTTTCGAATTAAGAGGAAAATTTAATGGTTATATGGTGAGGAGGTGAGAAAGTTAAAATATGTATTTTGTTAAATGAAGGGGGTGATTATTATATCAAAGCAATGAAGATCTTCCTTTTGACCAGGTGAAGGAAGAAAAAATAGAAAGGAGGTTTTATGGTAAAAGAAAAATGAGATTTGTTTAAGTACTGGTTAGCCACCTTAAAGTTGTACGTTAAACAAATCTCAGAAAAGATTTTATTAAAATTTACTTAATAAGTAAACAATTTCAAAGGAGAGTGTAAAAGAAATGAAAAAGTCATTATTGTGGTTGTTAATAATGATACTGGTTGTATCTATGATAGCAACTTTTTCACTTGCAGGATGTAAGAAAGAAGAAGTGGCTGGAGAAGAAGCAGTAGAGGAAGAAGCAGTAGAGGAGGAAGTAGCAGAGGAAGAAGCAGTGGAGGAGGAAGTAGCAGAGGAAGAGGTAGAAGTAGAATTAGGACCAGAGGTAGAGATAACTATGCTAAACTACCTTGATATTACTTCACCTGAAGCTGCAGTTTGGGATGCTACTGTGGAAGCATTTAATGCTAAATATCCTAATATCACACTGACAATTGAAAATAGTTTCGGCGATGCATACCATCAGAAACTTGCTGCACTGGCTGGTGCAGGAGATTTGCCTGACGTTATGTATCTGTGGCCAGATGGACGAAGTATTGAAATTTATAAAAATGAGCTTACTGAAGATCTGTATCCATTTCTAGGCGCAGATAAAGACAAATATACTCCTTCTGCTGTTGCTCCCCAATATGGCGGTAAACTTAATGAGCTTCCTATAACAGCAGGAACTGCATGCCATGTGCTGTATGTTAATACCAAAATTCTAGACGATCTCGGCCTCAGCATGCCTGCTACATATGAGGAATTTGTTGCAATGGTAGAACCCATAAGTGCAGCTGGCCTTTATCCTATCTTGATGCCTAATAAAGCTGCCTGGGTTATGCAGTCATGTCTATTCAGCGCTCTGGTAGGAAGAATATGCGGACAGGAGTGGATAGATAAAGTACTTACAGGAGAAACTGCCTTTACAGATCAAGAGTTTGTTGATTCTCTTGCACTTGTAGCAGATCTGTATGAAACTGGCCTGCTCCCACCTCAAAGCATCCAGTTAGAGTACGGAGATGGTCCAAACCTGTTTGCAACCGGCAGAAGTCCGTTTATGATTGATGGAGATTGGCGAGTAGGTGCACTAACCCCTCTCTTAACTGAAGAGGAACAGGCAGATTTTGAACTTGCTGTATTTCCTGATATTGTAGGACAAAAAGGCGTGTCTGGTTCCACCGCTGGCGTTGCATCAACCGGTTTTGGTATGAAAGCAGGTCTTACAGGGGATAAAGCTGATGCTGCATGGAAATGGATTTCCTTCTTTGCAGGACCTGAAGCATCAGAGCTCAGATTTGTTGAAGAGGGAATGATACCTAATTATATTATGGATCTTTCAGTATATGAGGATGTTCAGCCACTTGTAGTAAAAAGAGCAGCTTTTTATGCTGAAGTCAGCACCAACACATCTGTGCTTGATGCTGTTATTACTGGTGACCCAATCGAGCTAATAAACAGCGGTCTCCAGCAATTGGCATTAGGTGATATTACACCTGAAAAATTGGCTGCAGATATAGAAGCTGCTATGGAATTAGTTCGATAGTGTTCAATAAGATGATAAAGTAACCGGTAATGGGCACTGCATAAGCGGTGCCCATTAAATATATTAGAAGGATAGAAAATAAAGAATGGGGAAATTTAAAAGAGTATCTACATATATGATCTTTGTTTTGCCAGCATTGGCTGTTTATCTGGCAATAATCGCATTTCCAATAATATCATCTGTGGGCTTGAGTTTTACGGATTATAATATTTATAAAAACCTGGCTATATGGACAGGGTTGGCAAACTATATAAAAATATTCAGAGATCCGGTTTTTTGGTTCTCAATTTTATTGTTATCTTCGTATCTGTTTTTGGTCAAATACCACTCGGGTTTGGACTGGCATACCTTATATATAGAAAGAGTGTAAAAGGTTCAGGTTTTTTCCAGGCTATGGTTTTTCTCCCAATGGTTATTTCCACTATCATTATAGGAATTCTCTGGTCAAAAATGTTTTCTCCGATTGGAGTTGTACCAAGGATTATTCAGGCTATTACTAACAATCCTAATTATTCGATGACTATAATGAACAGCAAACAACTGGCGATGATTCCCATTGGGTTTGTTCTTCTCTGGGTGTATACAGGAACTTACCTGATTATTTTTTTGGCTAACCTGCAGAATATTGATCCGAATATCATTGAAGCTGCTCAAATAGATGGAGCAACAGATGGCCAAATTTTTATAAAAATTATTGTACCTCAACTTTATGGCGTAATAGTATTAACCTCGATTTTAGCCATATCGGGTAGTTTAAGGAGTTTTGATTTACTTTTTACTATGACTGGTGGCGGACCTGCCTATTATACAAATTTGTTAGCAATTTATATGTATAATTACTCTTTCATACATTATAACTATGGTGTAGGTTCTGCTATTTCTACGGTTATGGTTATCTTATCAATTGTTTTGGTGATCCTGGTGCGATTTGTAAGAAGAAAAGTTGAAACTATGGGGGCGTAGACTGTGTCTAATGTTACTTTAAATACAAGAAAAGAACAGGCTATTTTTAACAAGTTGTTAATTTATATCCTTTTCATAATATTTGCGATACTTACCCTTTATCCTTTAATCTGGCTTTTTTATTCTTCATTTAAACCAATACTTGAAATTATCAGGAATGCTCTTGCTTTGCCGAGAGACTGGATATTTAGCAATTATATACAGGCAATAAAAATTGGAAAGTTAAATATATATGCGGTAAACAGTATAATTTATACATTTGTTTCTACAGGTTTGGTTATTATTTTTTCTATGATGGCCTCTTTTGCATTTGCTAAAATAAAAAATAGGGCAACTCCATTTTTATATAATTCGTTTTTGATAGGTTTACTTATCACCATACAGGCTATTTTAATTCCACTTTTTATTTCTATGACACGGATTGGGCTTAGAGACACCCGCCTGGGGATAATAATGATTTATGTAGCCATCAATCTTCCTCTGGCGATTTTTTTAGGGACAGAATATGTAAAAGCAATACCGGATTCTTTGATTGAATCAGCTCAGATTGACGGCGCTTCTTATTTTAGAATTTTTTTTAGTATCATTATGCCTATGTGTAAACCGGTTATGGTAACTATTCTTATTTTTACTGCTCTTGCCTGCTGGAATGAATTTATGCTTGCCCTTGTCTTTACCAGTTCTGACTCGTCAAGAAGCCTTCCTGTAGGCATTTATTCCTTCTCCGGTCCTCTTGCAACTGAGTATGGGATGCAGTTTGCAGCTCTGGTTATTGGAATGGCACCAATGATTATACTATATGCACTATTTCATAGGCAGATAACCCGTGGATTTGCAGCTGGAGGGGCAATAAAGGGATAGTTATTTCTCTTGGTCATGTTAAGGATAATATAAATGATCTTTTAAAGTAAGTTAGCGGGATAACTATTGAAAAATTTTATATAAATTAAAGGTAAGGAAAAAAGTAAATTAAATATGGATAAAATAATTATAAGAAAGATACTATCCGGTACGACTCTTGAAGAAAAAATAGGACAGATGTTTCAGGTGGGTTTTACCGGCATAAAAGTTACTTCTGATATAAAAGAGATGATAGAGAATTATCATGTTGGAGGGATAATATATTTCAGGCGTAATATAGAATCACTTCAACAGGTATCCGTTCTTTCTAATGAGTTGCAGAGATTGTCGGCAAATAAGAGATCTTATTTACCATTGATAATATCTACTGACCAGGAAGGCGGAATGGTCAACCGTCTGGTAGGAGGGACTCATTTCCCGGGAAATATGGTAATAGGGGCAGCAAAGAAAAGCAGCCTGGCTGAAAGAGCCGGTAGAGCAATTGCAGGTGAGTTAAAAGCTGTAGGGATTAATATGAATTTTGCTCCTGTTCTGGATATTAGTAATAATCCATTAAATCTGGTAATAGGAACCAGGTCTTTTGGTGGAGATCCTCTTCTGGTAGCTGATCTGGGTGTAGCTTTTATTAAAGGAATGCAGGAAGAGGGGATTATTGCCTGTGCCAAACATTTTCCGGGGCATGGAGATACATCTGTTGATTCACATATAGACCTTCCTGTTATTGAATGTAGAAGGGAACGCCTGGAAAAGGTAGAGATTTATCCTTTCAAGGCAGCAATAAAGGCAGGAGTAGATAGTATTATGACTGCTCATATTTGTGTACCGGCTCTGGAATCCAGGAAGGGAATACCTGCGACCCTATCATATAGAATTTTAACTGATTTATTGAGAGGAGAGCTAGGATATACAGGTGTAGTCATCACTGATTGTATGGAGATGAAAGCTATTGCCGATACTTTTAGGGTGGTAGAGGGATCAGTTATGGCCATTGAAGCAGGTAGTGATATAGTTCTGGTATCTCACAGCTTAGATAAACAAAAAGCGGCTATAGAAGCGGTAGCTAAAGCAGTAAAGGCCGGGAGAATTACTGAAAAACGTATTAACCAGTCTGTATTGAGGATACTTAGATTGAAGGAAAAAAGAATTGGGCTGGAGAGCCCACCGGTTTCTGATTATAGAAAGATAAATAAAAAAACAGAAGAAGAAATTGCATACGAGATCTCAAAAGCGGGGGTAACATTAGTTAAAGATGAAGATAATTTAATTCCTATTAATAAATCCATTTATAAAAAAATATTAGTTGTAAGTTTTCCTATGAAAAAAATATCCATGGCAGAGGATGATATAGAAGATAATGATTTACTTGTAAGTTTTTTAAGAAAAGAAGGAATAAAAGTTGAACATCGCACCCTCTCCGGGAGTAATAGTGAGATGTCTTTACCAAAAGGGATTGGCCTGGTTATTGTTTGTGCTTATGGTGCTGCTCATAATACTTATCAGGTTAAGATAGTTAAAAAACTACTGGCTAACGGTATACCACTTATAGTTATATCCAGTAACCCTTATGATCTTCAGGTTTTACCTGGGATAACTACATTTTTAGTGATTTATGACTATAGCCCTTTTAATTTAAGGGTTGCTGGTGAAATAATAATCGGTAAATACAAAGCAAATGGGATTCTGCCTGTAACTTTGAGAATTTAAAAAATTAACTTAAAAGATATTTTGTTAATAAATTTGTATAGAAAGATGGTGAAGTATTATGAGCGAAAAATTATTATCGCTGGTAAAACCAAAAATACCATTACCACTTGATGATAATTTCCGGCCTGCTATTTTATGGAATCATAGTTTTTTTAATAGTGTTTCCAGTTCAAATAAAAGTGTTCCTCTAACAATTGGTATTGAAAAAGAGGATAATTCTATTTTAGTCTACAGGACTCAGATTTTTTCAGATGAATCTGACTTTGCTTTCTCTAATAATTTTTATACAGAACAATTAATAAAAACGCTCTTATGGATTTATGGTGGATATAAAATAATTATAAGTGGTTCAAAACAAGTTGGTGAATATATTAAAAAAATATATTCTAAGGAAGGCAAGCGCTCTTTTGATGTAAAATTTATGTCTAGCATATATGAAAAG
>Ga0194110_10004134_pt1 | contig 17675 bp, 15 predicted proteins | sample TA2Kig1200mmetaG_FD_146192 | JGI IMG/M metagenome (GOLD analysis project Ga0194110, IMG submission 146192) | Freshwater microbial communities from Lake Tanganyika, Tanzania - TA2015032 Kigoma Deep Cast 1200m | ecosystem: Environmental > Aquatic > Freshwater > Lake | place: Tanzania: Lake... | reverse complement strand
GCAGCGGAAAAACCCGGCTTTTTGCCCTCGAAAGCGGAAGATACTTTTTTGCCCGATTTCTGGTTTCATGTACACATAGAAAGGAGGAAAAACCATGGCACAGGAACCGGAGCGCGTCGAGGGAAAAGAGGGCGTCAAGGTTCAGCCTCGGACGCGGAAGCCCTACGCCAAACCCAGGATCCTCCACGAGCTGGAACTGGAGACCCGTGCCGGATCGCCCCTCAGCCCTGACCCCTTGGATCCTTTGGGCCTGGGACTACCGCCGGAATAGGCGAAGGCACTCCCGATGGGAAGTTGGCGGCGTCACCTCCGCAAGCTACCACGGCGGGCTTCGTCCAGAAGGTGAAACCCGCTGTCTCTTCATTTACGCCTATAGCAAGTAGGAGAGCATTCGGTAATTTACCGCCTGCATTCGCTTAGGATACAGCGGGTTCTCCCCAGTTAGGATTGCTGGGCTGGTGTTTTGGCCTCACTTTCGCCAGTCCTGAAGGCAAACCATAGTGAGAAACGCTTTTTCCCTCCGTACAACTGCTCTGCTCCTATTCCTGCTAACTGTCCTGGCTGCTGCCCTCCTGGCCGGGGGAATGGTGGGTTTGGCGCGGGCCTCCAGAAGCGGGCCGGCCGCTCAGGGAGACGGTGTGGCCGCCCCCACGCCTCCTCCTCTCGATCCGGACGTTTTTCCCCCGCCACCGGTCGCCGGGGAGGATGGGCGAGCGCACGAGGCGTCCCTGGCCGCCCTCCCAGCCCTGCGCTCCGCGCCGGGCGAGCTCCCGCCGGCCACCACCGTCTACACCCTCCCTGACCCCGCCTGGCGCATCGGCGTCCTGAGCGACGGCCTCTATCGCCTGACCTACGCCAGCCTGGCCGCGGCCGGCGTCCCTGTCGCCACCACCCCATCCTCGGCCCTGCACCTCCTCTGGCGTGGGCAGGAGGTGGCCCTGCAGGAAGCGGGCAGCGCCGACGGCAGCTTCGACCCCGGCGATGCCCTGCTCTTCTACGGCCAGAAGTTCCACGGCTCCGTCCAGGACGAGAAGTACACCGACGAGAACGTCTACTGGCTCGTCCTGGACGAAAGCGCCCCCGGACGCCGCATGGCCAGCCGATCCGTGGCGCCCGGCGGCGAGGCCACCCCTGCCCTCTGGTACACCGCCACCGTCCGCGCCGAAGAGAACCTGCAGTACTGGGGCCGCTGGTCCACCGCTCCGGGGACGGAGGATACCTGGTTCTGGGATCGTTTCACCACTGTCTCGCCGGTCACCAGCACCTATGCGCTCACCCTCACTGCCCTGGCCCCGGAGGCGTACACGGCTACCCTGCAAGTGGAGCTGGCCGGCCGCAGCGAGAACGCCCATCGTCTCCGCTTCGCTCTCAACGGCACGCCGCTGGGCGAGACGACCTGGACGGGGAAGGTGGGGTGGGTGGCTACATTGCCTGTGGCCGCAACGCTCCTCCAGGAGGGAGCGAACACCCTCGCTATCACCGTACTGCCGGAGAGCGGCGTTCAAGACGTCTACCTCAACTGGATCGAGCTGGGGTATCGCCGTCGCCTGGTGGCTCAGGACGATGCTCTCTTCCTGACCGCTCCTCTCTCCGGCACTGTCGTCTACACCGTCACCAGCTTCACCGCGGCGCCCCTCCTCTACGACGTGACCGACCCCCTGTCGCCGACCAGCCTCCTGAGCCCCACCGTTCTCACCGCCACATCGCTGAGCGTGGTCTTCCAGGACGCTGCCCCGGCGAGCACTAATTACCTGGCTGTGGCGGCGGCTGCGGTAGGCGAAATCACGCCCACCATCTATCATCCGGCTCTGGAATTGTTACATCCCGCCACCGGCGCTGACTACATCGTTATTGCCCCGCGCCCCTTTCTCACCGCCACCCAGCCGCTCCTGGACTGGCGGGCCGCCCAGGGGCTGCGGGTCAAGGCGGTGGCTGTGGAAGACCTCTATCCCCTATTCAACGGCGGCATCTTCCATCCGCAAGCCATGCGCGCCTTCCTGGCCTACGCCCACGACCACTGGCCCGCCCCGCCGCCCACCTACGTCCTCCTGGTGGGGGACGGCCACTTCAACTTCCAGGGGCACAACCCGCAGCGCTACGGCCAGCTCACCCCGGTATACATCCCACCCTATCTGGCCTTCGCCGATCCCTGGCAGGGGGAGGTGCCCCTGGATACCTTCTTCGCCGACCTGGATGGCGATGCCTTCCCTGACCTGTACCTGGGGCGTATTCCCGCCAACTCCCTGGCCGAGGTAGAGACGATGGTGGCCAAGATCCTGACCTACGAGCAGGCGCCTGGGCCGGCCTCGCCCCTCCTTCATGTGGCCGATAATGTCCCTGACGCCGCCGGGGACTTCCAGGAGGTAGTGGAGCGCCTGGTGAGCGACTTCGTGCCCCGCACGCTGCCGGTGACGCGGGTTTACCTCACCGACTACTGTGGCCCTCCCGTCTCCCCGCCCCAGCCCTGTCCCTCGGCCACCCTGGCGCTTACCCAGACCTGGGGCATGGGGGCCACGCTGGTGACCTACGCCGGGCACGCCTCGGTCAACCGCTGGGCCCACGAGCAGTTGCTCCTCAACGAGCAGGTCGCCACCTTCCCGCCCGGTGGCAAGCTGCCTCTGGTCGTCTCTCTGGATTGTTTGGACGGCTACTGGATGTTTCCCCCCTCCTACCCTGGCCTGGCCGACCCTCGCGGGCTGGCCGAGGTGCTACTGGTCACGCCGCAACGAGGCGCCGTGGCCGTCTTTGCCCCGGCCGGCCTGGGCCTGGTGCCCGAAGAAGAGGCCATGGCGCAGGCGATGTACCGTGCCCTCTTCCAGGAAGGTGTCACGCAGTTGGGGCCGCTGACGCAACGGGGGCGGGAGCGCCTGCAGGCTATCGGCTCTCACCTGGCCCAGGCTTACACCCTCTTCGGCGATCCGGCCTTGCGCCTGCACGTCCGGCCATGGCAGATCTACCTGCCTATCGTACGAAAGTGAAGGACAGGATGCAGGGAATCAGGGAATCGGGGATCGGGGAATCAGGGGACGGTGCCCAGGCGGCAAGAGCCTGGCAGCAGACCGCGATGGAACTGGTACGGGAGGATCTCGCTCAGGGGGACTTGACTCGCCTGCGCGTGTCGGGCCACAGCATGGCCCCGCTGGTCGAACGGGGAGACCTGGTGCTGGTGCAGCGCGCCAACCTGGAAGACCTGCACCGTGGTGACCTGCTCCTGGTCGAGCAGGGGGGAGACTTTCTGGTGCACCGGCTTATAGCCGCCGACGTCCACGGGCTGCACACCAAAGGGGACAACGCCAGCCACGCCGACTCGCCTCTGACGCCGCAGGCTGTTCTGGGGCGCGTGGTGGCCGTGGAGAGGGGCGGCAGACGGATCGATCTGGGCGCAGCCCGCTGGCCGCTGGTCAACCGGCTGCTGGGCCTCCTCGGCTGGGGCGAGGTACAGCTCTTCACTGCCGGACGGATGATCAAGCGGCAATTGGTTGGCGCACAGAGCAGACGCTGGGCTCTGCGCCTGGCCAGCCTGGCCGCCACCCCCTTCCGCTGGCTGACCAGACTACTAACCAACAGGTAAGGATTTCGCCCATGATCTCCCTGGATAGCTATCCCGTGCCCACCGCCGCTGTAGTCGGACGCCTCGTCGAGGATGAGGCGGTGCTGGTGCTGCCAGAGAAGGCGCAAGTCAAAGTGCTGAACGAGGTCGGCGCCCGCATCTGGGCCCTGGCCGACGGTCGTCGCACCCTGCGGCAGATCGCCGCTGCCCTGAACGAGGAGTACGCGGTAGACCAGCCCCAGGCCGAGGCCGACACCCTGGACTTTGTGGCTCGTCTCGCCGAACTGGGGATCGTCTCCCTCTCCGCGCAGCCCGCGCCGGCCGGAGCCGCCCGGCCATAAGTTGTGAGATTGTCTGCCATGAAAACCCTCACGCAAAACGCATCACGCATCACGTTTCACGTTTCACGCACCACGCAACACGCACCACGACGGAGCACGCAACACGCAACACGTAACACGCAACGCCCATCACTCATTGCTCTTAAACTGTTCCTGCTCCTCGGCCTGGCAGTACTACCCGCCTACGCCTCCGTTACCCTGGTCAGCTTCACTGCTACGCCCGGCAACGGCCAGGTCGTCCTGCGCTGGGAGACGGCCACCGAGATCAACAACGCCGGCTTCTTCGTCCGCCGCAGCACCCAGGAGGCAGGCGATTACGCCCGCATCAGTTCGTTTATGCCCGCCCAGGGGGATGGCCTCCTCGGCGCTATCTACGTCTACAACGACACAGCCGTTACCAATGGGGTCACCTACTACTACAAGCTAGAGGCCGTGGACAACAGCCAGAACGTGGAGTTTCACGGCCCTATCTCCGCCACCCCTGGCCCAACCCCAACCTTTACGGCCATACGAGTGGCTACGGCAACGGCTACCACCGCGCCTACCTCGACGCCAACCCTCGCCCGCACGAGCACGCCCATCCCGATGCCGACGGCAACGTTCCAGGTTCCCAGTCCCACGTTCACACCCACACCAACACTAACTCCAACGTGGAACGTGGAACATGGAACGCCAACGCCCCCTCCGCCGCCGGCCACTGCCCCCAGCACCCCGGCCCGGACGCCGACCATTACCGGCACGGCTACACCTATTTTGACCCCCACGATCGTTAGCACGAGCAGCCCTACCTCAACGCCACTCATCACCAGCACGCCCACATCCCCACCCCCGCCGGCCGCCACTGGCATCCCCACACCAACGCGCCTGGCGCGGCCCACCCTGCCCGCCAGGCCCAACCCCGCCAGCTCGCCAGCGGAGCCCGCAGACTGGGTGCGATGGCTGGTCTTCGGGCTGTTGTCTCTGGCCACGCTGCTGGTTGCCGGTGGGCTGTTCGTCTTCGTCCGACGGGGACGCCGATGAGGCCGTGGACCTTGCTTCTCCTATCCGTCCTCCTTCTCGGCCTGAGCGCCGCCTGTCGCCGGGCCGAGCCGCCGGCCCCGGCGGTGGCGGCCAAAATCCTCGTGGTTGAGCAGGGCCTCTACGAAGTCAGCGGGGCCGACCTCCAGACTGCCGGCCTGGGTTGGGGCGATTTTGACCCGGCGCGCCTGCAACTGCTCCATCGCGGTCAGGAAGAGCCACTGTGGGTGCAGGGGCGAGGCCGCGATCTGCGGCTGCGCTTCTACGGCCGCGCCAGCGAGAGCAGGTATGCCCGGGAGAACGTGTACTGGCTGCGACTCGCTGAGGAGCCGGGCCAGAGGATGGAGGAGCGGAGGAGCGGGGGGGCGGAGGAGCAGGGGGGCGGGGGTGCAGGGGAGCAAGGGAGCAAGGGAGCGGGGGAGCAGGGGGGCAGGGGAGCAGGGGGGCAGGGGAGCTACCTGGCCACAGTCCACGCCGAGGAGAACCGGCTCTACTCGCCTCTGGTGGCAGAGGGCGAGCATTGGTTCTGGGAGTCCCTGCCCGCTCCGGTTTCGAAGACTTTCACCGTCACCCTCACCGCCCTGGCTCCCCTCGCCGCCGAAAGTTTGGGAGAGGGGGGATGGGGGGTGAGGGTGAGGGTAGAAGTCTGGGGTAGCACCGCAGGCCCATCCAGCCCTGATCACCACCTGCGCCTGTCCTTCAACGGCCAACCGGTAGCCGATGAGACGTGGGACGGCCGGGGTCGCCGCACCATAGAGGCGGCCTTGCCAGCCCACCTGCTCGCCGAAGGCGCCAACACTGTAACGCTGGCAGCCCCCGGCGATACCGGCGTGGCGGCAGACATCGTCTTTGTGGACTGGATTGAGGTCCGCTACCCACGACGGTTCCTCGCCAGCGCCGACCGGCTCAGCTTCGATAGCGACGGAGGTCTGCAGCGCCTGAGCGGCTTCAGCGGGACTACGGTGATCTTTGACGTCACCCAGCCAGAGAAGCCAGCCCTGGTAGCCAGCGTCGAGCAGAAGCGAGGCGCGGCCGGCACGACGGTGGCCGTCTGGACAGAGCCGGGGCACCGCTATCTGGCCGTAGGGCCCACCGGCTTCCTCTCGCCCGCCCGCCTGGCCAGGGCCGTGGCCAGCCCCGATCTGCGCGCGCCCGGCCAGCAGGCCGACTACATCGCCATCGCCCACGCCGACCTGCTGGAGGCGCTGCAGCCGCTGTTGCGCTGGCGAGAGGCGCAGGGGCTGCAGGTCGTGGCCGTCCCGGTGGAAGCCGTTTACGACCAGTTCAACTACGGCCTGCCCGAGCCGGAAGCCATCCGCGCCTTCCTGGGATACGCCGCGGAGTCATGGCAGAAGCCTGCCCCGCAGTACGTCTTGCTGGTAGGCGACGCCACCTACGACCCGCGTGGCTACATAGCCCCGGTTGGCGCCAATCTCGTCCCTACCTTCCTCGTGCCTACCGTCTTCGGCGGGGAGACGGCCAGCGATACGGCCTTTGTTCGCCTGGACGATGACCCCTGGCCGGACGTGGCCATCGGCCGCCTGCCGGCACGCACACCGCAGCAGGTGCGCGCCTGGGTCGCAAAGACCGTGGCCTACGAGCGCGGCGTGGCCGATGGGGACTGGCTGCGCCGGGTGCTCCTGGTCGCCGATGGGCAGGACGAGCTTTTCCGTACCCAGTCCCAGGCTCTGCTGTCCCACATTCCGGCCGACTACGCGGCGGTAGAGTTCTATCCTGAGGCGGGCGCGCCGAACGCCAACCGGGAACTGCGGCGACTCATGGATCAGGGCAGCCTGCTGGTAAACTACATCGGGCATGGCAGTATCAGCCAGTGGGGCAAAGACCTTATCTTCACCACCGCCGATGCCGCCGCCCTGGCCAACGGCCCACGCCTGCCCGTGGTCATCAACATGACCTGCCTCACCGGCCTGTTTACCCATCCCAAGGTGGAATCGCTAGCCGAAGGGCTGCTGTGGGCAGAAGGAGGCGGCGCGGTGGCCGTCCTGGCCCCGACGAGCCTGACCCTGCCCGGCGATCAAAGCTTCTTCAACCAGGCCCTGTTCCAGGCTCTGTTCCAGGAGCGCATCCCCACCCTGGGGCCGGCCATCGTCCGGGCCAAGCACCAGACCCCGGCCGACAGTGCGGAGAGTCGGGACGTAGTGGAGACCTTCATTCTCTTCGGCGATCCGGCCCTGCGGCTGGCCTACCCAACGAAGGGAGGCAAGTAGCCAGAGGAAGATATCGCCGTTGAAGCCGTAGCAGAGAGTCAAAAATCTGCAATCTGCAATCTGAAATCGCCAATCCTCTTGGCCTAGTAATGGGTCAGGCTGCCATCTACCCTGGCTCGATGGACAGCGTAGCGGAAAGCGAGCAGGCTGAGGGGCAGGAGGCTGATGCTGAAGATTACCAGGGCCAGGAGGTCGGGGGCCAGGGCGGAGAGGGGGTAGCCCTGCAGAAGAGCCAGGCGCATGGCGCGCAGGGAGTAGGTGACGGGCAGGAAGTGGGCCAGGAACTGCAGCCAGCCGGGCAGGATGGTGATAGGATAGTAGACGCCGCCCAGCAGGCTGAACAGGGAACTGAAGACCCAGGTGACGGGGTCGCCCCGCTTGAGAATCATGATGAAGCTGGCGGCGATAATGCCCAGGCTGCTGCAGGAGACGATAGTCAGGGCCAGAACCAGCAAAGCCGCCAGGTAGTTGGCCTGGCCGATTGTCACCCCCAGGAAGATGGCTCCCAGGGCCAGGTAGACCAGGACGCGCAGGGTGGTCAGCAGGTAATCCCAGATCGCCGAGCACAGGACCACCGTGGAGACCCTGGTGGGGGTCATCAGCATCGTCTCCAGGGTGCCCGTCGTCTGGGCCTGGCGAATGCTGTTGGCGAAGCTGGATAGCCCCACCCCGAAGTAGCCGGCGAAGGCAATGCCGATGAGGACGAAGGAGAAGTAGTCGCCGCCGTAGGCCTGTAGATAGGGCGAGGCGGCCTCCCCCAGCAAGCGAGCCAAAAAGTAGAACAAGGCCACGGAGAAGAAGATGCCGAAGAACTGGAGGAAGAAAGAGAAACGATAGCTTGCTTCCAGGTGGAAGTCCCGCTTGAGGAAAGCCAGTAATTTGCGCATCCTACTCTCCATAAGCAGGCTCGCCTGTCAGGTGGGCGAAGACCTCCTCCAGGGAAACGGCTTCGCTCTGCAGTGCCCTGATCTCGCCCCCACTGCTCCTGACGACGTCGAGCACAGGCGAAAGGATTTCTTCGCCGTTCAGCGCAGTGAACTCCAGCCAAGCATCCTGATCGTCCAGGAAGGTGACCCGCAAGCCGCTGACCAGCTTGGCCAGTGCGGCCTGCATCGCCGGCCGGAAGCCCCGGATCTTGAGGCGGTAGTGCTCGCCGGGGCGCAGCCTGGCGCGTAGCTCGGGAATCGTCCCGCAGGCACGAATACGACCCTGGTCCATGATGGCCACCCGGTGGCAAAGCTGCTCCGCCTCCTCCAGCCGATGGGTGGTCAGGAAAATGGCTACACCCTCTTGACTAGCCAGCCGGTTCTTGATAAGATTGTGCAGGTGGCGGGTGGCCAGGGGATCGAGGCTTTTGGTCGGCTCGTCCAGGAAAAGAAGCTGGGGGGCGTGCAGCAGCCCCCGAGCGATGGACAGTCTCTGTCGCATGCCCGTGGGGTAGGTCTGGAACTGTTCGTCGGCTATGGCGGCCAGTTCTACCAACTCCAGCACCTGCTGGACCCGCCGTTGAGCCTGATCGGTGGAGAGGCCGTGCAGGGCGGCGAAGAACTCCAGATTCTGGCGGCCGGAGAGACGCCAGTAAAAGCTACGCTCGTCACCGGTCACCAGGCCGACGGACGCTTTAATCGCCGCCTCCTGGCGCAGATCGTACCCATTGACCCGCGCTGTCCCGGCCGTAGGGACGATGAGCGTGCACAGCAGCTTGATCAGGGTGGTCTTCCCGGCCCCGTTGGGCCCTAGCAGGCCAAACAGCTCGCCCTGCTCCACGGTCAGGCTGACCCCGTCCACGGCTGTCACCATCGGCGAAGGGCGGAAGCCAGGGATGAAGCCCCGTAGTCCCTGGTTCCTGGGGAACTGCTTCGCTAGATCAAAGGTCTCGATGGCGCAAGGCAATCTGGCAACCCTCCTTGCAGGGGTAATAATGGCACCGGGGGTACTGTGAGTATAATACCACGAGCAGGGCGATATGGCAAGGGTAGTTGCCAAAATCTGGCCGTTGGGGTATAATTACAGGCGGAAAAATCTACTCAGGAGAAGGGCATGGAACTAAGGCAATACTTTGCTATCATCTTACGGTGGTTGTGGCTGATCGTGCTGGGCACGGTGCTGGCCGGCGGTACAGCCTACGTGGTGAGCAAGAACACGACGCCGGTCTATCAGGCCTCCACCACTCTGCTCATCAGCCAGGCCCGCAACCCCACGTCACCAGACTACACCGCCATCCTCACCAGCGAGCGTCTGGCCAAGACCTATGCGGAGCTACTGACCAAGCGCCCCGTCCTGGAGGAGGTAGCCAGGCGCTTGGGGCTGGAGCTCAAGGATGGCAAGTTCCCCGCCACTTTGAACGTCCAGCCGGTGCGGGATACGCAGCTCATCAAGTTGACCGTGGAGGACGAGGATCGCCAACTGGCGGCTCAGATTGCCAACACCCTCCCCGAGGTCTTTATCGAGCAGAACCAGACCCTGCAACTCAGCCGCTTCGCCAGTTCCAAAGAGAACCTGGCCAAGCAGCTGGCGATCATCGAAGCGGACATGAAGGCGACCCAGCAAGCGATTGCTGCCCTGCGGGGCTCCACCTCCGCCGCCGACCAGGCCGAGCTGGCCCGGCTGCAGAGTACCCTAACCCAGTATCAGAGTAGCTATGCCAGTCTGCTGAAGAGCTACGAGGAGATTCGCCTGACGGAAGCTCAGGCCATAGACAACGTGGTCGTCGCTGAGCCGGCAGAGGTGCCCCGTTATCCCGTCAAGCCCCGCACGCTCATGAACACCCTCCTGGCCGCCGTGGTGGGCTGCATGTTGGCCGTGGGCGTGGCCTTCCTGATTGAATACCTGGACGATACGATTAAAACCTCCGAGGACGTTAGCCAGACCTTGGAGCTTTCTACCCTGGGTGCTGTCACCCGTATGAACATCAGCGTTGGTGAGGAGGGGCTGGTGGCTGCTCTCCAGCCTCGATCGCCTGTTGCTGAGGCGTACCGGGCTCTGCGCACGAATATTCAGTTCTCCACGGTGGATAGGCCCTTAAAGACTCTTCTGGTCACCAGTACCAGCCCCCGCGAGGGGAAAAGCACCACCGTGGCCAATCTAGCCGTGGTCATGGCTCAGGCTGGTCTCTCCGTCATCGTTGTCGACTCCGACCTGCGCCGCCCTGACTTGCACAAATTTTTCGGGTTAGCTAACAGTCAGGGATTGACCAATGCCCTTCTGGAGAGCACTGCCACCTCTGACGGCTACTTACAGGCGACTGCGGTCGAGAAGCTGCAGGTGCTGACCAGTGGCCCCTTGCCGCCCAACCCTTCGGAGTTGTTGGGCTCGCAGCGGATGAAGGGCCTGATCGAGCAACTCAAGGGCCAAGCAGACGTGCTCATCTTCGATAGTCCGCCCCTGCTGGCGGTTACCGATGCAGCGGTGCTGGCCAATGAGGTGGATGCTGTGCTATTGGTGGTGGAAGCGGGGGCCACGCGTCGGGGTGCCGTCCTACAGGCCAGAGAAACCATGACCAAGGTAGGGGCCAACCTCCTGGGGGTGGCCTTGAACAAACTCTCGGCCAAGGGCGCAGGCGGGTACTATTATTACTACTATTACTCCTCTGAGGGTGAAGGGAGAGAGCGACGGCGGCGCAAGCGACCCAGAGGAACAGCCGCAGGTGTAGTTGGGACAATCCAACGCTGGATGGCCAACTGGCCCTCAGGGGGCCGCAGCGGGTAGAGAGGAACCTGCCGGTGGACAACGGGACGGCGAAAACAGGGGCCTTACCTGAAGCGCCGCACCTGGGGAGAGCGGGAACCAAGAGAACCGGGTGGTTAGCAAGGTTTAGGAGAGTGGCCACCTGGGTGGCGGAGCGCGAGTTGTGGTTGCTGGCGGTAGTGGTGCCGGTATTGATGGCTTCCAATCGCGTTCCTCCGCCGATCACAGCCCTGGCTCTGGGTTTGGTCCCCGTTCCTTGGCTCTGTCGGTTAGTAGCCAAAGGCTATCTCACTGCCCGCACACCGCTGGATATCCCCATCACACTGTTGTTGCTTAGCGTGCTTGTGAGTTTGTATGCTTCTGCTACTCTCTCTCTCAGCATGCTGGGGGTCTATAAGATCATCGCTGTGATTGCCCTCTTCTATGGGCTGGTGAATGGTGTCCATTCGGAGCGAGGAATCCGGTCCGTTACCAGCCTTCTTGTGGCCAGTGGGTTTGTCGCCTCCGTAGTCAGCTTGATGATCATGCAGCCGCCGGGCGGCAAACTGCCTCTCTTAACACCCTTATACCGTTATCTCCCTCAATTGATTGGCCGATGGGTCCATCCCAACTACGTTGGAGGGACGCTGATATTATTCATTCCCGTAGGTCTTTCCTTGCTCCTGTTTGGCTCTGAAAGGACCAATAAGCCGTGGCTGGCCTTAGCCACAGCGTCAATGATGTTCACCTTGCTCTTGACCCAGTCACGTAGTGCTTTCTTGGGGGTAGTCATTGCACTGCTAATCCTCGGCATCTGGCGCAACCGCTGGTTCTGGTTGGCCATTCCCTTGTTGGCGGTGGTTGGGGTAGTCATCGTCCGGATCTACGGAGTGGAAGGGTTAGTAGGCCCCCTATCCATCGCTGGGGTGACAGAGACCGGTATCCAAGGACGAGTGGAGCTCTGGCAGCGCGCTATCTACGTCATGCAAGATTTTCCTTACACGGGCATCAGCCTGAACACGTTCGACTTGGTCGTCGATGTCCTGTACCCTTTATTCCTCATTGGCCCCAATGTGCAGGTTTTTCACGCACATAACCTGTACTTGCAAATCGGGGTAGAGTTAGGTATCCCGGGGTTAGTGGCTTTCTTGGGGTTGCTTACCGCCTTCAGCCTGACCACATGGGAGGTGCTGCAAAGTAGCCAACATGAACCCAACAGGCAGGCTTTGGCTATAGGGCTCTTCTGTGGTGTGGTAGCCTATCTTGTCTATGGTCTGACGGATACCATCGCCCTGGGTGAGAAGGGAGGCGCTATCCTCTGGACTATACTCGCCCTCATGGTGGTTCTCAGGCTGCAGGTTCAAGGACGGAAGGCGCAGGGGGCAAACCGTTGACACGAAGGATAGGTAAACTCTTGAAGGATCTCCATCTTAGGTCCAACCTTCGTTTGTGGTTAGGAGCCTTCTTCAGCGCTGCGGGGTTGATTCTTGCCCTCAGGAACGTGAACTTCGCCTACGTTCTAGATGCCTTGGGGCGCACCAGCTACATCCTGGTATTTTGGGCTGCGGGGACGCAGTTTCTGGTCATCGGCGCCATGTCCCTTCGATGGAGACTACTCTTCCCCCAGAGGCCTCGATTAGCCAAGCTTTTCTCGGCCCTCTTGATCGCCCAGCTTTCTAATACAGTTCTGCCGGCCAAGGTCGGCCCGCTAGTACGGACATACATGCTTGGGGAGATAGAAACCATCGACAAGGCCATGGTTTTCAGCACTGTAGTCATAGAGAAGGTGTTCGATGCCCTAACGCTGGTCTTTGTTTTCGTGGTCCTTACAGCTCTGGTTCCCCTGCCTGCATGGCTCCAATCTTCAGGCCTCGTCACCAGCGGCGCTATTTTCGTCACTTTGTTCCTGCTGATGATGCTCACCGCTCACCAAAAGGATCGCCTGCAGCGGCTCGTGAGCCAAGGCTTGGCTTTGGTTCCTGGGCTCGGCCGTTTGAACTTGGCATCCCATCTCAAAACTATACTCGACGCCCTGGAGTTGTTACGCCAATTGAAGGTGAATCTGGCACTGTGGGGCTGGACAGGCTTGATCTGGGCCCTGGGAGCTCTGGTCAATTATCTCGTGATTTTGGCTTTCGGTATTTCCGTCCCCTCTGTGGCTGCCCTTTTCCTCCTGGTAGTCTTGCAGATTGGAATTCGCGTGCCTTCCTCCCTAGGGGGGATCGGAGTTTTTCAATACCTCTGTGTTTTGGCCCTTTCTGTCTTCTCTGTCGACAGAAGCCTAGCTCTAAGCTACGGATTTGTGTTACAGTTTATCGTCTTTGTGCCCGGCAGTATCCTTGGTGCCTTCTATCTGTGGCGGGAAAACCAGGATCTCCAAAAGCTGCAAGCTGCTGTTGAGGCAAGTTCTTAGAGCAGAGAGAGGATGCCCATGGGTATCCAAGATGAAAACATCCTCTGCTTTTCCATCATAGATTGGGATTATCTCTGGCATCGGCCCCAAGAGCTGATGTCAAGATTTGCAAGGGATGACAACCGCGTGCTATACGTGGACACCTTGGGTGTACGCTCACCAGGGATGCGGGATCTTCGCCGGGTGATCATGCGGCTGAAGCATTGGCTGCAAGGAGGCATTCAAGGAAGCCGCTGTGTTGCGGAGAACCTGTACGTGTACTCGCCAGGGATCCTGCCCTTCCTGAACTGGACATGGGCACAACGCGTCAACGGATGGATCTTGCAGACTTCCCTCAGACGCATTATGCAGAGTCTGCATTTCTCGCAACCTATCATCTGGACCTACCTACCGACCAGGGCTGTCCTCCACCTGATTGAGGGGATCGGGCACAAGATGCTGATCTACGATTGTCTGGACGCCATTGCCTATAACCCAGCCGGCGTGGTAGGTGACTATGCTCAAACAGAGCGACGGCTAGTGGAGCGAGCCGATTTGGTGTTTGCTACATCTGGCGTGTTATATCGTGAGCGAGCGCCATATAACGAACATATCTATCAGGTCCCTTATGGGGTCAATGTGGATCATTATCTACAGCCCGGGCTCGAAAATGTGCCTCCCCCGCGAGATTTGGCCAAAATGAACCAGCCCAGGGTAGGATTCTTTGGCGCTATCGACCATCGGCTAGATTTGGAGCTGCTGATGCATCTGGCCCGTGCTCATCCAGAATGGGCCCTTGTGCTTATTGGATCAGCCAAGATGGATCTCTCCCCTATACTGGAATTTGAGAACGTGCACTTCCTGGGTATAAAGCCACACCAGCTATTGCCCCGCTATCTGGCTCATTTGGATGTGCTGATCATTCCTTATCTCATCAATGAGTTTACTCGACACATCTATCCCGCCAAGATCTACGAGTGCCTTGCCTCCGGGAAGCCCGTCGTGGCGACGGACCTTCCGGAGTTACGCAGCCTCTCGGGCGTGATTGGCATCGCCTCAGATATGGGGCAATTCACAGAATTGGTCTCACGGGCCATGATTGAGGATACGCTCGATTTGCGCCAGCGTCGCATCGACATAGCCAAACATAATTCTTGGGCTGCCCGCTATGAGTTTATCAGTGAGAAAGTTGCCCAAAGGCTCCATGAGGAGGGAATTCACTGACAATTGAGATGGATCTGTCTGTCATCATTGTGAGCTACAATGTGGCCAACTTTTTGAGAGGATGTCTGGCTTCAATTTATCGCTCGGCTCCTCAGATCAGCTTTGAGGTTCTTGTGGTTGACAACGCCTCCACTGATGGGAGCGCGCAGATGGTAAGAGAGGAGTTTCCTCAGGCTATTTTCTTGGCCAATGAGTCGAACTATGGGTTCGCTAGAGCGAACAATCAGGCATTAAGGATGAGCAAGGGCAGATACTGTCTTCTGCTGAACCCAGATACCTTGTTGAACTTGAGTTCCCTGGACGAAATGGTGGAATTCATGGATCACCGCCCGGACGCAGGGGCCAGCGGCTGCCAACTCATCAGTCCAGATGGCGCCATCCAAGCGTCTTGTCGCATGTTTCCCACTATGCTAGCCGTACTGCTTCGAGGGACACCACTGCACAAGGTGTACAACAAACCGGTTGCGAGGTATCTGATGGCCGACTGGGATCATTCGGACGCGCGGGAGGTAGATTGGGTGCTAGGGGCATGTTTGCTCCTCCGCCGAGAAGCGCTTGAAGACGTGGGGCTGCTGGACGAAGGCTTCTTTCTCTATTACGAAGATATCGACCTGTGCTACAGGTTGAAAGTGCGTGGATGGAAAGTATATTATAACCCCCAAATCCAAGTAGTGCATTATTATCAGCGGGCAAGTGCACAAGGAATACCCAATCGGTTGACTCTTGAGCACATAAAGAGCATCTCCTACCTTTTCAGGAAGCACCCTTTGCCTTTGGTGTGATAGAACGAGGATCGTAGAGGACAGCCGTGGAGAGCACACGGACTGGAGTTATCAAAAAGGATCAAGGCTTGCGTTTGTCCCCTTCTAGCTCTACGAGGACCTACCTCCTAGTGAAATGCGGCTTCGACTTGGCATTCTCACTGCTTGCCCTGATTCTTGCTGCTCCTTTGATGTTCGTTATAGCTGTAGCCATTAGGCTGGACTCAAAGGGGCCCGCTTTGCTGAAGCAGGAGAGGATAGGTAAGGATGGTGTGCCCTTTGGGATGTATAAGTTTCGCACCATGGTTAATGAGTCTTCCCCTTTTGGGCCTAAGCCCCTCTTGCTTGATGATCGCCGCATCACCCGGGTAGGGAGATTCCTTCGCCGCAGTAGCTTGGACGAACTCCCTCAGTTAATTAATGTGCTTAAGGGCGACATGAGTTTGGTAGGGCCACGTCCAGAGCTTCCTTTCCTTGTGGCACGCTATGAACCATGGCAGAGGAAGAGGCTTGATGTACTGCCGGGCATGACAGGTTGGTGGCAGGTAGGTGGCCGTAAGCAGCCCATGCATGATTATGTTGACTATGATCTTTACTATGTCTACAATCAATCTTTTAGGCTAGATTTAATCATCTTGTGCAAAACTCTATTCGCAGTGATCAGTGGAGAAGGGGTGTCATGAATTCCTGGTCTAGGCGTCGCCAGGGAGCGATTGTTATACTCCTGATGCTTCTCGCATTCGTGCGAGCTGCCATTTATGCCGCCGTGATCCCACCGTGGCAGGCCCCTGATGAACCACAACACTTCGAATACGTCCGGCTGGTGTATGATTTGGGCCGGCCTGTGTCTTGGAGTGACCGATCTCCTGAACTGCTGAAGCTTCTTGAAACATCGAGAGAGGAATTTCGCTTCTACGAGTTTGTTCCCTGGGCAAGCCCGAATGATCCCCGTGGAATGTTCCTTGCTCCCGTTCTATACTACCGCCTAGCGGGATTACCTTTAATGTGGGTCAGTAGTACAGGCTTGATAGAACAACTGATGGCGGTGCGACTAGTCTCAGCTCTCCTAGCTGTGGCATTCGTTTGGGTGTGCTATCAAACGGCGCGAATCCTTTTCCCTGATGAGGTGTTTGTGCAGCTAGGCGTGCCAGCCTTTGTGGTCTTCTTGCCGATGCATACATTCATCAGTGGGGCTGTGAATAGTGACAACTTGATGATGGTGGCTGGAGGGCTCTGCGTCTTGTTCATCACTCACATGTTACAACATGGTATTTCCCCAATCAATGCAATAGGACTCGTTGCATCTGTGCTTCTGAGTTATGCCACAAAAAGAACATTTGTGGGCTTGATACCAGTAGCGTTGCTCGCAATTCCGTTAACACTCTGGCTTCATCCACCTCGTAAGTCCGTATTACGAACCTTGATGTTGCTTGGAGTTCTGACTGTTCTGACTGCTGGATTGGTATTGTGGCGCTTGGGGATCAGTGACATCCCAACCGAGTGGCCAGACAAGGTGCTTCTACGATTGTTCTCTGCATATGAGGTGCCGGATCCAGGACGCATGTGGCAACATTTGTTGCAAGTGTTTCCCGACTACGTGAAGTCGTTTTTTGTAACGTTCTGGGCCGCATTTGGTTGGGGACTGATCACAGTCCATTCGGTGTGGTACCTAGGTCTGGCATTTTTATGCGGCTTGGTAACACTTGGGGCAACGCGGGTGTTGTTAGCCCGTGCCCGTGGACTTCATCGTCTCCAACGGTCTCAGCTTGTCGCGTTGATTCTGTATATTCTAACTATAATTGTATTTATTGTGTTGGCAACGGCTTCAGCTCTGTTCTTGAGCACTGGCACCACGGAATGGCTGTTGCCGGGCAGTAAGCCGCAAGGGCGACATTTGTTTGGCGCTTTGCTTCCCATTGCGGTGCTATTCACTGTAGGACTCCGGTCATGGTTGCCCAATGACTTGCAGAGGCAGCGCCTGGTGCTCGCTGTGTGGGTATGCGGAATGTTTTCCATCGATTTAATTTGGATGGTATTGAGGATACTCCCATGGTTCTACGCCTGATCTCTTGCGTGGTAATGATATTAGGTCTGGGAATTAGCGGCTGCGCAATGCCTACAGGCGGTTTGCGGGGTACAACTGCTCTAGGTGCTAAGACGTTATCAGCACCTCCGTTGATTGGCTCTATTGAAAGTGCAACGCCCATTGAAACCAAGATTTTCTTGCCGCTCATCACAAAGGGTTTCTGGCAAGCCACAGAAACCATGACTCCCTCTCCAACGGCAAGATCCACTCCTACTTCGACGCAGACTATAGTACCCTCGCCTACAGCAAGTGTTACCTCTACAGCCACGCCTTCGATAGGCTGGCCGCTTTTTGGGGTACAGGTGGTAGGGGAGGAGTGGGACAATCGCTATCTGGATCTGGCGATGGCAGCCGGTGTCAAATGGGTGCGGACATGGCGATACGTTCGCTGGGCCGATGTGGAGCCCGTT
>Ga0194110_10004124_pt1 | contig 17710 bp, 12 predicted proteins | sample TA2Kig1200mmetaG_FD_146192 | JGI IMG/M metagenome (GOLD analysis project Ga0194110, IMG submission 146192) | Freshwater microbial communities from Lake Tanganyika, Tanzania - TA2015032 Kigoma Deep Cast 1200m | ecosystem: Environmental > Aquatic > Freshwater > Lake | place: Tanzania: Lake... | reverse complement strand
AGGATCGGCGAGGATAACGGTTCGCTGCTGGGCTCAATGATAGTGACGAAACTCTGGCTCGCAGCCCTGAATAGGGCAGACCTGCCGGAAAAGCAAAGGAGACCGTTTTATCTGTATGTTGACGAGATCCACAATTTCCTGACCCTGTCATTTGCTGACATCCTATCTGAAGCAAGGAAATACGGGCTAAACCTGACACTGGCTCATCAATACACTGACCAGTTGGATGAGAAGGTGCGGGCTGCGATCCTCGGCAATGTGGGCACGATCATCTCTTTCAGAGTCGGGATAGATGACGCTAAGAATCTAGCCAGAGAGTTTTATCCTGTATTCAATGAGAGCGACCTGATCAGCCTGCCCAATTATCATATATACCTCAAGCTCATGATTGACGGCGTGGCTTCTCAGCCGTTCAGCGCCATAACCTTGCCATTGCCTGAAAGAAAAAGACGACCATACAGGGAAGAGGTTATCAGGCTGTCCAGAGATAAGTATTCAAGACCCAGAAAGGAAGTGGAAAATGAGCTTCTCATAAAATCCTGTCCTTTAATCAGGGCACTTCCAAATGAGACAAAGAAACCAAACACGCTGTTTTGAGCCATATTTGCAAAATAGATCGTTTTTAGTCATGGGCAGCCTGCTGGAAAAGCCATTGAGCGATTCCTAATAAAAAAGTCGCAGGCATGCTTGTCTTCCTTGCGACTAATAAGACGCACAAGCATGAAAGCGTCTTGATATATTCTACACTGACACTAAAACAGTGTCAAAGTTCGACCTTTGAGTTGATATGTTAAATCCATTATCTGCTCCTGAATACAGTCCGCTTCCTCATAGCGCCCTACGCTTATGAGGTGATCCCGCTCCTGCTCTAACTCTCTCAACTCACCACGCAATATAGCCTCGTAATCAATCCCATCGTCTATGCAGGCGTCATACACACAGGCAATTTTCAGATCGCCCGTTTTCAGGACCTCGCTGCTTTGATAATCCCAGCAATAAAGACCACTTTCCTTCACTAACGGATAACCCCCTTCTGATGACAGCACCAGCAAAGTCTTGTCCATATACACCCTTAAAGGCGCATCTGCGTTCCGGTAAAAATATAGCCTGACTGCACGGTTCTTCTCGTCCGTTTCCAGACACACGAAAGCCACTGAACCACTGGCTCGCATCTGCTTCTGTTCGCCATTGAGCCACAGGCAGAAATCCCACGCTAACGCTTCGCTGTCATTGAAAACGCCATGTTCCGCGCTCTCATAGGTGATGTTCCGCTTGCGATGCTCAGCCAGTAATTCAGCATCATTCTGGACCATACCATTATGCACGAAGTAATAGCACCTGTTGTTTAGATAGATAATAAAGGGGTGAGTGCTTTTCAAAGTATTTCGTGTAGAAGTCGGGTTGCGGTGATGAAAAAGGATCTCGCTGTATTGGCTCGCATTCAGGTACTGGATCGCTCCCCTCTCGCTAACAGCCCGATAAGTGCCTATACTTTTTGAGTCTATACCTACAAAGCCAAAGCCCTGCGTTCCTCTGTCCCTCTGGTTCTGATAAAGGATTTTGATCAGGTTATTGACTGGCGCGTTGCTAGCCAGATTTTTAGCATATATTATGCCGCACATAAAGTTTTAAATTTGATATAGCGTTTGAGGAAGTGGGCGGTGAGCAGCTTATCGAGCTTGAGCATGTTGCCTAAATACTTTAGCTTGCCCAAGACCGTTGGCTGTTCAATAAGACCCAGGACCTCAACCTTATTATAGGAGTAGCGGACATACAGCAAAATTGATTTAAGAAGGCTTGCCCAGTGGATGATCTTTTCCGGCTCTATTGTCCCAGCGTGGTATCTAAACTCCACCGTGTTCCTGTAAAAAAGCGAGTGTAAGTTAAGACCGAAGTATCGGCACTCGTTCCACTTGCTCATTTTGTAGAACCGAATATCGCGTTTAGTGGTTCGCCCATTCCCTTTGGAATAGAACAGCTTGTCAATCTGCCCCGGCTCGGTATCCAGAATCTCACTGACCTTGAAGGCAGAAGCCAGCGGCTTGCAGTAATTGTTGTTTCTTCGGCTTTTTGGATTAACAGCGTAAAGGATCGGCTCGCAGGCATAAACCATGAGCAACAGCCGTTTGATCGTTTTCTTCCTGCTCGGAAATTCAATATGAATGTGCAGCCCGCACCGATTTGAAATCCCGAAGCCGTTTCTTTTTAAGCTCTGACATGCCTGCTCTATCAACCTCTTGGTATTGCCGCCATTAGACGCTGGAACCTGCACTTCTATGCCGTCCTTCAAACTGCCGTCCTTTGCAACGCCAAAGCCCTTTGGTGTCAGTTCATCGTACAATTCCAGATAGGCTCCATCTTCAGCTTCAATTTCCACACCCATAGGCAGGTCACGCCGGCTCTTAGAATAATAGCGTTTGTCATTTGGCAGCGCCTCGGGCGATTCTTCGTCATCCTCATAGCACCGATCGCATACCCCATTAACGCCGTAGTCGTTGTGATAAACTCTCTCGCATCTGTCGCAGTAGAAGTAATTATCATCATAGCACCTGTCGCAGATGGGATAATCGTCAGCAGTATAGACTGCATCTTCCCTGTAAATTCTCTCGCGGCAGTTGTCACAGATCGTTGTCTGCTCATCAAGGCATTCCGCGCACCACAGGTTTGAATCAAAGAGCGTCAATTTGTCTTCAGTATAGAGTCTATGACATTGATAGCATTGTGCTTTACCCATATTGGGCGAAGCGAAATGGCTTTTCCAGCAGGCTGCTTGTGACCTAAATCAGAAAGATTGTGGGCAACTATTGACTAAAAAATCATAGTGGCTTATTATGAAAATAACCCGCCAGATCAAATACAAGCATGGATCTGGCGGGTTATTTTCATTGCCCATGATTTTACAATCCGGATTCAACTACAGGGCTACCGGACTCCACTCAAAGCATGACTCGTAACCATTATTGAATTTGAGGTGCTGCACTTATTGTCAAAGAGCCAATCACCTTCAAATAACTGCAAAACTCGCGTTATTGATCCGCTTTCTTTCTAAACCATCTCCTGTACCAGGGTTCCTGGTGAGCCGCTAACATTCGTTGGCTTTGCTCAAGCTGGCGGGTAAGTTGCATTACTATGGTATCATGGCGTTCACTAGCTTCTTCTGATGCTTGATGTGTTTGAGTCAATTGCCGTTCCAGTTCCTCAATCCTTTTCCTTAACCATTCATTATCAGCCTCAAGTTTTCTTATTACTATCTCGGAATTATCGGAAATTCTCTCGGAAATCTTGGATTCCGCCCGGTTACCTTCAAGTTCCGACTCAGCTTCCGAGAGACTGCTATGTATTAGCCACTTATTGCCTTCACGTTTTGCTTTAAGCTTACCATTAGCGGCCTTGTTCCGCACTTGCCGCTCGGAAATATTTAATAATTCCGCTGCTTCCGCTGTTGTTATCCATTCTTCAGCCATACAAATATCGCCTTCATATTAAACTTGCCTGACCATCAGAAATTCCCAGATCCCTAAATTTCCGACCGGAAATTTCCGGATTTCCTTTACTTACGCAAAATGATAACATTAGCCAAATACAAAAGTCAATTGATTTTATTTGGTTATTTGGTGATGTTGTCCAAATAATTGCCGAATCTATACGATTTCAGATGTCTGGTATCAGCATAGCAGTTCGCTTTGAGTTGTTGTTAAGAGGGCACACAAAAAAAATAAAGTTATTTTTCCAGAGAGCCATGCGGCGGGGATACCATGCCTCCCCGCCAGGGCCCGTGTCCTTTAGTAGGACACGCAGATCGGACTCTTCGTCTTGACAGCCAGTTTGGCAAAAACCACCAAATCCTTCAACTGCTCGACATAATCATTAGTCACTTTAGGCGGCAACACGACCTTCTTCCGTACCCATCTGTCTTTTCCCGGGTCGCTCCTCTTATGATCCGGAACCATCAGATAGCTCTTCTTGTCTTTAAGCAACAATGCCTTCTTATACCAATTTCTTACTGTCTTGAGCAGTTCCAGTCTGAATTTCTCACTCCTGATTATTGGCTCCCTTTTACCTTTGACGGCAGAATAGAACGGCTCTATGCCCCAATCGCCCTTTGCTTTCTCATCTACGTTATACTGCAACCAGTAGCTCAGCGAGTAAGGATTGTAACTCACCCTGAAATACCCGCTTTTCGGACTGTGCAAGATATCAAACCATTTCCAGACATGCTCCTGCAACTCCGCCTGCTTTTTCCCGTCCTTCTCCTCATTTCTAAGCTCAACCCAGTCATAGAACCGCCTTTGCGCTCTTTCTCTCCGAGCTTTGAACACCTCACCCTCCAGATATATATCCATACCCATATTTATTCACCCCCTCTCTAACCCTCCTGCTAATGAGAAAGCGGGGATACTTCTGTTTCGCCTCCCCGCATGGGCGAACGAGCATCAGGACTTCTGCCCGATGTTCTTTTCTGCCGTCACATCCCTGTCAGGCTTCGCGCCCTTCACAGCCTTTCTTGTCTTGCCGACATCTATGCCATTCTTGAATGACTGCACCACCGCTGCCTTGACCGCCTTTTTGACCTCTACCTCGGCCGCACGGACGATCCGCTCGATCTCCTTATCGATCTTTTGGATGTAATCCATATATACTCACCCCCTTTCTATGTGAGCGTTGTTAATCTTATTCGGGCTATGGATACGCTCACCTATCCACTGCCTGTTTATTGCCAAGCATAGGGTTGGCCAGTTCATAACCTGATCACTGCAAATAGAAATAAAAAAAGCAAGGCTTCAAAGGGGCTTCCCCATTGAGTGCCAGAAAAATAATTGGCACGAGAGCAATGGGGAAACAAGCCTTGCTTCAAAATCATTAGCCATAAAGGCAGTTATCAGGTTTTGAGCCAAGCAGCAGAATTGTGCGTAAACCTGAAAGGTTTTCCACAGTTTTGCTGCGCAGTCTGTCAACCTCTTGTGGGTTGGACAGATGGTCGGTGCACCTATGGTAAAATAAAAAAGGCAGTGGTTATTAAAACCGACTGCCTCTGGAAAAATAACTTATAAAATCTCGGGTGGGCGGGGCACAAAAACTAACTAATTCTAATTCTGCCATAAGGCAGAAACTTTGTCAGACCGTTGCATTTTTGCATCAATTCTTAATCCTGGAGCTTTAGAATTCTCAAAGCTATATCCTCTATAAAGATTGGAGATGCTAACTCAATTTCTCCGCCATTATGATTGATGTTTTGAAGATTTTCTGTTCTGCCTGTAGTGGTATTTATCCATTCAAATTTATATGTCCCCTTTGGCAATTCCATCTTTATGCTGGCGTTTGTCTCTGAGTAGAGCGTATCTTTACTTTCAGCAAACCGCAGGTATACTGCGTAAGCGTTCCCTATCTCTGCAAGAACCCGTCCTTTGACGTAAGATGGCTCAATCCTCTTGATCACAGAATTGTTAGGGCTCATCCTTGTGAACTCAAAGCTATGGATAAAATCCTTCAATATCCTTAACTGATCTCTTAGCGATCTGCCTCCGCCGCCGGGCTGGGTCGGAGGCGGCTTAAAAGTTCCACCCTCATTATCAACCGTAAACGAATAATCCAGGTTGCTGTATATCCCCCCACCTGCTATGATGAATTTCCATGCTTCTGTGCGATACGGGAGATTTGCCGTCCCTCTAAAACCGGTCTCATCATCGCTAATGACCCTATTTAAGCCATAATTTATGCCAACAGCATCGGGCGGAACCGCATAATGGAAGTTGAATATTGAGACAAGCGGATTCGGGTTCTCGATCTTGGCTGATTTGTTAGCAATGTTCTGTGCGATGAGATGTTTTTGAGGAAAGCCCTTTTCCGCATCAGATATAACAGATGCAATATGATTTTGCCATTCTATTGTTACCCCGCCAAAATATGGCTCGTTGCATATCTCATAATAGAGATTGCCAAATTCCTTTAGCTCAGCGATTATCTTGCGTACCATCGCACCATGAATGGCTACCATGTCAGCATTTTTCAAGGTTAGGGCATCTGTCCTTGGCATATCGCCTATATTGTTGATGTTGTTTTTGACGTTAATCGGGCTAAGATTCCATTGATCCTCGCTGTAGTAGGGACAGAATAAAACTACCTCAACGATTACGCCCCGCTCATTCGCGTTGGAAATAAAATCCTTTAAGCGCACAAAGTATTCAGCGTCCCATTTTGACAGGTCAAACTTATTCCCGCCATTTGCATAGCCGGATGCATCGCTTCTAGCCCAGGGACAGATAAAGCGCATGAATGCAGGTGCAAGCGTATTTTTCGCGATGTTAAAAGATTTATCCGATTCAACATATATTCCCGAAAAAAGGCGTGTCTGGTTTAATCCACACGCCTGTAACTCATCAAGATATTTGATGTAATCAAAATCCAGATTCATCACCGCGCCATAATGTTCCCCAGAAGTGATGAGCAGTGTTGGCTTGCCACAGAACATAAGATAATGCGGGTTATCAGGACTAAGCGATAAATACTCTCTAGTTTTCACTTTGGAGACCTCCAGTCAGATACGCTCTTTTGAAACAAAGAACCATTTAACCCCTGCGACCAATAGCGTCAGTCAATTCTTTCATGTCATATACTGGCAAGTTCCCATCGGCATCATGAAGTATCATATCCCATGCCTTCTTTACTACATTTTCGGATTCAGAAAGGATATTGTTTTTGCACTTGGGGTCATCCTGAATGTTGAAAATCGCCCTTGGCTTCCCGTTCACGTCTATTATAGCCCAGTGTATGCGATCCCTATACCAAACAGTGTCGCCATATCGGCAGGTCAGGTATTCCCTTTCCTTCCACTGACCGTTTGTGATGATATTTTTAAGGCTTTGACCGTCTATACTAAGTTCATTCATATTGAAGCAGGTATAGTCGTAAAATGTTGCGGAGACATCAACATTATAGACCAGATTATCAAGACGTTTTCCTCTATCAGCAATTTTGGGGATGTGGATGATAAGCGGTATGTTCATAACACCCGGATACAGGGAATAATGCGGCTTGCCGATGATGCTTTCAGGATTGTCGGTGAAATTCGTGCCGTGATCGCTGGTAAATACTATTACAGAATTCTCAAACAGCCCAAGTCTTTTGAGCTTGTTTATGAAGAGCCCAAACCAATTATCAACGAGGCTGACCAGGCCGCAATAATTCGCCCTGATATGCTCTATCTCCTCCTGAGAATACACCCCCTGAGCAGGCGCGTATATTGTGGAAAGGTGGGTTCTTCCCTTATAGTTCGGATCAGCATACATCTCAAGATATGACTCAGGCGCCTCCCACGATTCATGGGGCGAGAAGCAATCAATGTAGAGATAGAAAGGCTTGACGCTGCGGTTATCCTCGATAAAATCCATCGCCCATCTGAAGACTTTGGCTGTGCTGGTCTCCTCCTCTGATCGTATATGCGAATAGTTGGCTACATGCCGTAGAGGTAAGGCTGTGGGGAATCTCTGCTTTATTTGATCCGGGTTCCCGTATTTAGCCAGGTCTTTATCCAATGCTATCGCGGAAGAGCGCCATTTGTCCTCAGCCTGTCCGCGGACAAATTCCCACTGTCGCGTGCCTCTGGTAAAATTCATGCCCGGAACAAAATAGTGCGGGACATCACTTACGAATCCTGTATAATATCCCGCGCTGACCAGATTTTCTGCAAGGCAGGCTTTATCATTTTCCATAGGTTGCCAGCCGGGGAGATACACGTTATCCCAACTAACAGGTTTGTAATCTCTGAATGGATAAGCGCGCCTGCCGGTATACAATCCCCGCCTAAATGGTATAGTCGGCAGAGCTTCTGGATGTGCGTTATCGAATACAACGGACTCGTTGGCAAAGGCGTCCAAGTTCGGCGTATGTATGAATTTATTGCCATAGCATCCCAGATAATCTGACCTCAAAGTGTCAGATACAATGCAGATAATATTCGGTTTTTCTGTCATATTTTTTTACCCTTTCAGTGATCGTTGGAAAACGCCATTTACACCTGGCGCCAACCGCGACAATTAAGACATGACAGCTTTTGCTAACTACCCAACCAGGACACAAACGCTTTTCCGCAATTGACTGAGTTAGCACTTTGCTAACTCTTTACTGTTGCTCTGACTAGAACGTCTCAGGCTATTCTATGAGGCTATGTCTGGCGATCTGCTTGTTGATCTCCTCCCACGCCTTCCTGACCAATTCCCCTGGTCTGCCGGTCTCTCTCCCCTCAAGCGCTGATCGCATCTTTTTTGGCAGAACCTTCACCAGATCGCCATACTCCTGACCCCTGATCCAGACTTTGCCAAGGGGGTCTGCCAGGAACTCGCCCAACACCGCAAACCAGCACAACCTGTCGCTGCCTATATCCCGCGCCTGCTGTACCAGGCTGTTCCTTCTCATCGCATCAGGCGTCACAGTGAATACACGAAACGGGTAGTCCTCCTTTGTCCGTCCCTGCTGACCATACTTTTTCAAGAAGCCGCCTGAACGATAATACTGCTGATAACCAAGCAGTTTCCGCCCGAACTCATGCTCCGGCATCGTACCCCTGTCTATCTCCCACATCCCATAGACGGGACCCTCCGGAAGATTTAGCGCCATAAACCTGTCCGGCCTTATCGGGATATAATCGCGCCTATCCCCTGGGTTTGGCTTCGGGTCCCGTACTCTGTCGTAGTACTTCGAACCCTTATCAAACACCAGGATCTTCTCAACCCGCGCCATATCCACCCGCTTCTTAATCCCTGTTCCCTTTTTTGGCACATATTTTACTTCCCGCTGTGGCAGATAAAGCATGTATCTTTCAGCCAGTGCCCTGACCAGCGCTACCTTTAGATCGTTGACTATGAGCTCATGCTGCTTCTTCCAGTTGGTAATCTTATAACCTTTGGGATTCCAGCCCAGTTCCGCCCAGCTTATACCACGCTCATCGATCAAGAACTGGACGCCCTTTCTGCTGGGGCTATAGATCGCCTCGCTCATGCCAAAGCTCACCGGCGCAAAATCCCTGTCTATATACCCCGCGTTCCACAACTGGTTCAGTCGCCTGATCGCGCCGCTCTTCTGACCAAAAAACAGCGCGGCTATCTGCGATGTGGATAGTATCCTTTCCCGAACAAGCGCTGTCAGGATATCCGCATCGCGCCCGCTCAAATGTATGTTTTTGCACCTATCAGGATCGCGCTGGTAGCGCGACTGTCGTTGCCTTAGGCTTTCTGGCTTCATGATCATTCGATACGCTTGGGCTTCTTTTTTGATGCCGCCTTTTCAGGTAAAATTATTTCCGCCTTTCCCCTATAGTCCTCTGGCTCTTCTGACCGATGCTCTTCCAGCATACTCTCCTGCGCTTCGCTCTCTAACTGCTTCTTCTGCTCTGCTATCAATCTGTCCGCCTCTTCCTTCTTCAAAGCTCCCATTTTATTGTAAAGTGCCTGTTCATATTTCTGTAAGGTGCTTTTGAGAACGCCATACTCTTTAACTTTGGGCACCAGCATCGGCCCTGTCTTCCTCCCAGGTAACTGGATGAAGCAGTGCCTGACCAACTGGCTCATCAATGCCTCTGACATCCGCCAGAGTTGTTCTTCTAAAGTCCAGTGCTCTACGCTGGACAATTCCTCAAATGAGTCATACACCGTAACTGGCATGTCCATCACGCTCTCTGATTCGCCATAATTCTCGGTATCCATCTCAGAACTGCTGCTGGAGCGGCCGCGCCCGGAAGTGTTGGAATGGCTGTCAACCTCAGCCGTGCTTTCAGTGGTTGAGAGTTCATCCGGACCAAAAAACGCATCGTGAAGAGAGCCATCATCTGGTTCTAAATGTCTAGCTTTGCCGGTTGAAGCAGCGCTTCCAGTTGAACTGCTTGCCATATCTGACTGTCCTGCTGAGCGACCACTTGAGTGAGCCGCCGAATGGCTAGATGTCCTGCTGTAAGATTCTTCTCTCTCTAGCCTGGGCCAGAATTTCGTCTGATAGATCGCGTTTTTAACCTCTTTCAGGTCCAACTGGTTGACGAACATATTCTCTGCCAGGTACTTCGCGGTATCCCGGTGCCGCGTCCCGAAAGCCGCCCTGATGCCCACGTTGCTGAAGATGGCATCTACTACATCAGCCTCCTTGCCGCCCAACTGTCCAAGTCGCTGATGCGACAGGATGAAGCTCAAGCCGAACTTGCGAAGCTCATCAAGCCCATCAGCAATGTCTATGCTCACAAAATCCTGAAACTCGTCAATGTAAAGATAGAAGCGCCGTGGATCCTGACCACGCTCATCACGCCTTCTGCGCCGCGCTTGCCGGCAGAATTCGTTGATCAACAGCGAGCCAAAGAGCCTCGCATTTTCCTTTGACAACTGATCGCTCTCTGCCAAGTTCACCAGGAGGACCTTGCCCCTGTCCATGATCTCGCGCACATCAATGTTCCCCTCACGGTTACCCATGAACCGATAAATCTGCTCTGAACACAAAAGCCGGAACAGCCTGTTCTTGGTGGAGAGCAGCTCTTCCTGAAACTGCTTGGGTGTCTTCAGGCTTGCCAGCTCCCGCCACTCTTGGCGCACCATGGGGTTGGAAAGGTCCGATGTCAGATATTCACGTACCTCTTGTTCAAAAAAATTAAGCAGATATTCAGCCGCAACTATTGTCTGTTCCTTCTCGATCATTGCCATATAAAGACAACGCAGCCCTCGCTCTAAGCTCGGCGTCTGGTCTGTGTTTTCCGCATCCCATGCCCTTATTGTGGAGACTATCATGCTGTCCATCTGCACAGAGATATCACCTGATGACCTGACAAATGGGTTAAAGCCAACTATGTGCTCGCCCTTTGATGGGTTCAAAAGGATGATGTCCCGTTGTTTGATAAGATTATGATACGCGCACCACCTGACCACATCCTCATACAATGTCCCGTGCGGGTCAATAAGGCATAAGCCTTCGCCGTTCTTGATGTCCTGCCGTATTATCCACTCAAGCAGCTTGCTCTTGCCAGTCCGCGTTGAGCCGATCAGGTGCATGTGCATAGCACGGTCATCCGGCGTCAGACGAATCCGTTGCCCATCCGCGTTCCACCCAATGAATATATCTCTCATTTGTCCATCATCTCCATTATTTCTTTGTCAATAATATTCCTCATTATAGACTTTATATCTTCATCTTTAATATCATTTAACTCTTCCTCTTTCATCTTTTGCAGTTTCTCTATATCATCCCTAAAACGCCGTATCTTCCGAATTATTCTATCTGCCCCATCTGCTGCTAAAAACTGTTTTTCTCGTTTTTCACTTTCTTCAAGATCCCTGATATCTTTTCGCAGTTCCGCTTGTCTCTTTTGTAACTCCAGCACTCTCGTACCTGCCTCCATTCTTTCTAGTTCTGACACATTTCTACGTTCCTCATAAACTTTGAGACCTTCACCTATTTTTTTATTTATCTCTATCTCTGTCGTTAAAGCACTGAGTTGTCGTTTACGAATTTCGGTTTCCGCTTCTATATTCTTGATTCTTCTTTTCGCCCTCCTCCGAAATTTCATGGACGTACCTAATCCGGATTTCGCTGCTTTCTGAGCCTGTTTATACTCACCATTAGCCACCAATCCTGACAAATTCGATTCTCTATAACTTGTTACATGTTCTCCACCATCCTTATCCTCCCCTCGAGTCTTTAAATTCCTTTCATTTACATGCTTTTCACTATCCGGTTTGATTACTCGATAAGGTTCTTCCTTTATTACATATATCATAAACCAATCGACTGTTCTTCTAACACTTATTCGAAACACTATAGGTACCACACCCGCAATAGGAGACATCAACGTCACACCAAAACACAGTATCCAGAACATTATCATTGACCAATAGGGACGAACTTTAATGGATTTAGTGACAAAGTCATTAAAAACCCAGTTCGGAACCTTATCTTTGTAAACCTTCAAAATATCATTTTCAAACATTATACCTAGATATTGTCGGTATTGACCATATTCACTCATCTTCTGCCACCCCAGAAAAAATAAGAACACCCCCACTGAGAATACAAGAAACAATAATAGTCCATGTATAAAGCTCGATTTCAAGCTCCCATACATATCTATTTCATCAAGCATTTTATAAGTATCACCACCAAGAATCCCAATTATTACAAGAAGGCCTGCCAAAACAAACCACATATTACTATTATAATACATATAATTTTCAAACCGCTCCTGCCCCTCATTCGAACCATCTTTGCTTTTAACATTTAAACCATCTCGTGAAATTGCAAAGTGATCTATAGGATAAGAAATTATTTCACTCATCTCCATGCTTGCACGTTCATAATATCCTTCAGCAAGCAGAAGGTAAACCGATTTTAACTTCTTAAAATCAATTGACAACATAACCAAACCATAGACAACACTAAACAAAGCTAATCCAGCTACAGCTAAAATCACAATCTTCTCTTTATTCATAAAAACTATCACCTCACGAATATTGACCGAGTGACATAAATAACGTTAAGATTAGTCATACCCGATCCTTAGCCGCCAGCCTTTGAAAATGGCCGAAGGCTGGCTCTCTGAGGATCAAAGGAGGCTACATAATGGCTCTTGAAAAATACAAGGGGTATGATAAAGATATTGAAGAGTTAATCAACACACATGAAGACACCCTGTTTTATAGAACAAAAATCAAGGGACTGCTTCAGTTTGTTAAGCAACAGATGCTGCCAAAGGATGCAAAGGACCATCTCCTGAATGAAATAGAATATCTGGGAGATATGCTCCTCCTGCTCCTTGGGTTAAACAAGGCTGAGGAGGATTGTATCTATGAGTTTGAGGATACTATTAACCTGTTAAGAATCATAATCCGTGCTTACAAAACAAACATGCTAAGACTAATCCACCAAAAGACTTCAAAGGTTTAAGACTGATTAAGGTGACAGCAAAAAAGCCTGTATAATATGGCTTAACAATCCAGAGAGTATCTGCCACAGGGCGTCAGACCATCCGTCTGGCGCCGTTTTATTTTCCACATGAAATTCACCGGATTTACGGACAAAAGATAGCCGTTGATTTATATCAGCGGTTTAGCGCGATCCGGTGCACCGTTAAAGGGACACCGCGATCACTATTAAGATACTAGCAAAGTTTTAAGTCTACTACAAGATAATTTTTCAGTTAATAGCACCTCGCTATCCTGATCTTCTATTAGCCGATTAATAATCGTCTGCTTGTGACTCACTTTGTTTCGCCACCGTCGGAGCCCAAAGTTCCCCGCAAAGGCATCCCCAAAGGGATGGCTGAGCGGTCTGGAACTTTGAGGACACCGACCCAATTCTTTCCCGTCAAGCTCGTTAAGAGCGAAGACCAAGTCCGTTAGCTCTAGCTAACGGACGCAGCCCTCACCTTCCGCCCGACAACCTGTTCATAACTTATCCGAAATCTTTTTATCTTGTCCTTTTGACAGTCCGTTAATTGTCCATTATAGTTTGGTATTATATCTATCGCGAAAAGTATCCTATATCGGAAAGTTTTTGACAGGTTATCATCATTTAGTTGTATCAGTTCCCTCTTACCCACCATATCAGATCCGACTTGAACAGGATATGGTTATATAGGCGGAAGGTGAGGGGGAGAAAGAATTGGGTCGGGGTTGACGACAGAAACCCCGACGGTGGCGAAACAAACATTTATAAGGCTTTAGATATTTTAGAACTATTTATTCTGTATTTATGGGTAAATACTTGACTAAATACAGGAGAAAAATGATTTTTCTCCTGTAAAAACTATTGATTTTCTCTACTGTCAAAAGTTTTCTCAATCGCTACTCTATAGGATACTTCCAATAACTTTCTCCTCTCTTCCGCCCCCGGCAACATTATGATCTCTTCCCGCCTCTTTTTCTCTATCTCCTCCGCGGTAGGTTCATGACCAAATCTTTTCTGGTTCTTTATCCATTCCGTTATCTTCGGTGCCACTTTCTCCTCCGGGCTCATCTGATCCCATTCTGCCATCGCGCTATCTACTTCCGCCTGCACTAGCCTATTGATCTCCTCACGTCTATTCTGTTTTCTTACTTCCTGAGGTGGCTGATAATCATCCTTTATCGCTTTTACCAGCCATGCTGCCAGATCATCTATTTTGCCTTTTTTACTTAGCAGATCACCCATCTTGAGTTTCTCTGTGATCCGATCTGGATACTTTTCCGCCAGATCCGCTGCTACTGAGTCACTTACTCCCCTTGCTTTCAGCTCTTCTGCATACTTTCTGGTTTGATCATCCGTTTCTTCTTTATTATCAGGACCCGGCAGTTCAAGTTCTAATTGCTCTTCCATAGGTAACCGTTCTATCTCTTTTCTTGCCCTAGGTCCAGGGTAGTAAGTTATTGTCCACTTCTGATCGTTTCTTCCAGAAACTTTTTCCCACAATACTTTTGACAGAAACTTTGTCCGTTTGAGCTCTTCGTGAGCGCCTGAAAGCGTTTGCTTTGCCAAGGAAAAGTATTCCTGTGGTACTAGAGGCAAAAGTTTGCACAACCTATAATAATCTATTTGATACGGTCGTCCTTTCAATCCATAAAACTGGACACTTAAAAATTCATAAAGCCTGCCCGCCAAACTGCTTCTAAGACTGCGATAGTAATCAAAATCCAGCGGTTTAATATAAAACGAGTTCAAACTCTCCAGATACCAACTACTGAGAAATAGATAATTAGTATCTGCTACCCCACCATCTGGTAGTTCTTCCCCTCTAAATACTACCCGGTCATAAAGGTGGAACACATCACTTATCCACTTTTTCCTTCCTTTAGCATAGAAAGTTCCTTGTGATTCTATCATTGCACCGACAATTCTTACCAAAGACTCTTTTATGCTTTTATAAACGGCGCCCGAGTAGTAACCTTTCTGCGAAGGTTTCAAACCTATGAGTTCGGCTATTTTGTAAACCGAAAACCCAATAGGATTTTCAATTGGCAACCCCCCTTCGTTAATTACATATTCAACAGCTTTACTTACTTTTTTATCAAAAGGGGTTGGATAGCCATATTCAGCATTTGCTGTCACTTTCCAAAGAACTTCCAGTTTTTCATTGTTTCTTTCAACAACATCCCGATACTCAGTTTTTACCTTATTTTTCAATTCTTTCCTGGACAAAGCAAAAAAGGGCAATCTGGCAAAATTTACTTCTGTCTTTATAAATTTAGCCGATAGTGGTTTTTTGTCATCGCTTTCTTCGGTTGGCAATGGCAAATCTGTTTCTGGCATCTTCTTACCCCTATTTTTTGACCTTTTATATGTATACCCCTAAGCAGCACTTGATCGGAAATATTGAGCTTAGATGTTGTACTAAAAAAACAACAACAGTGTTATATAGTGTTTGCGTACTCTTATGTACACTATTATGTACCATTATATTACTTGTGTTGTTGTTTATATTATTTATGTTGTTTAAATATTGTATTTTTGGCAAACCCGCATGAATAGGGCGTTTACGACCGATTTTCTTAATTCAAACTACGCTATTTCTTAATTCAAACTACGCTATTTCTTAATTCAAACTACGCTATTTCTTAATTCAAACTACGCTATTTCTTAATTCAAACTACGCTATTTCTTTGTGAATTTATTAGAGCCTCACTGCAAATAATTCGCGGGGGTTCCTCTTTGGTATCATCTTTTATATGCAGTAACCAGTCCTTCATATTATGCTGGTTGTATATATTGATTAGATTGTTGATGAGTGCACCACCAGAAACGTTGTTGCGTCTGAGTAGATTTAGTTCCTTATTCACGGCAGTTGTTATTGGAGATCGAAAAGCTTGATTCAGCGCGTTGATCTGTCTTTGCTCTTCTTCGTCCTTTGCCACACTAAAGGCTATTCTCAATTCCCTTAGAACATATTTCTGTCCTTGAGTCAATGATGGCGTGTAATCCCTTTCAGTTTGTCGGTGTTTTGCTTCATTTGTGAATTGGGACTTAATCATCATTACTGCCTTGTTGTATTCCATGGGTAATTTACCTGCGCGAATTGCAGAACCACATTTGATTTTACCTAGAATCCCATCTATATCCCTTGATATGATCTCACCTTTGTCATTTACAAGGAATAATTGTTGATAGTTTCCAGATTGACAGAAAACATATAGCCCTTCTATGTCAGTTGCATATACACTTCTGATCCCATCACGCAGGCTGGCTATCCTTTCAAACTCCTCCGGGTTCTCTCTTTTTAACTGCCTGAAAATTTGCTCAGCTTCGTTCAAGTCAATTGAATCTTCATCATCTTCAAAAAGGCTTAGTTGCTTTCCCTGTTTCTCGTATATGGCGTACATCGCTTCCTCATTAAGCCTTTCTGTTTCATCCAGTATAGCGGAATCCTCACCTATTGTGTCATGGATCTCCTGTATTCTGTTTGCCAGCTTTTGGTGTAATCCTAAGTTACGGTCAAGTTCTGTCTCCGGAAGAAAATTGATCCCATAAATCACATCATATTCCGACCCAATCCTATCAATACGTCCAAATCTCTGGATTAACCTGACGGGATTCCAGTGAAGATCATAATTCAATACCTTATCGCAATCCTGTAGATTAAGCCCTTCGGAGAGGACATCCGTGGAAACTAAAATCCTTATCTCAGGTTCAACTGCCCATTCAGGATTAGCCTTGGGAGCAAACCTTCCCACGATCCTATTCTTGCTCTTATCATTGCCAAATATCACCTCAATGTCCTTATGAATATCTCTAGGGTTGAGATTTTCGTAAATATATTTTGCTGTATCTGCATATTGCGTGAATATAAGAAGCTTGCCATCAGAAAGTGGTAATTCATTCAACCGCTGGAAGAGCGTTTGAAGTTTGGCATCATTCTCTGACGTTATAGGCTCAACCATATTAAATGTAGCTTCAAGCAAGCCAATGTCCTGCTGAATATCCCTTTTTAGATCGTCAATCCTGAAATCCGCAATGTTGTAGGTTCCCGTTGCTTCCCTGAGAGCATTAATCAGGTCTATTTCTGCCATTTCATCTGCTTCATATATTATGTCTTGAGCCTTATCACCGGCAGGCACTATCCCGTTTTCTAGTGATGTTAAGAAGGCACGATGAATGCGTAGAAGCCTTTTGACTGTCTCTCTGAAAGCATATACGCTGGACTCAAAACGCTTAAACAGCATGATACGCATCAATCCACGAAGGTTTGCGCCTGCGCGCTCTAATCTATCATAAGGTGAAACTTTCTGCTTATCAGGCTTGACATAGTGCCAGAGACCATATCTTGCATAAGTCAACTCATCTTTGCGTGGTTTGGAGCTCCTATCCTTGTTTGATTTTCCAAGATACCTGCGTATCTGCTGGTAGAGACCATTATATGTAGCTTCAATGCTATATTCAATAGTATCAAGTTCCCTGCGTGGAAAGAATTGATGCCGTTCCCCAACTATTATGTAAGCCTTGCGGCGACCTTCCTTATACTCCTGGAAGCTGGATGGATCTACTGGCTCATTGGTTTCTGCGTCATAACCATACCATCTCAGGATATGGTTTCTTGTCCTGCGGATCAGAACATGCCTGAGTAAATCCGGCAGACTTCGCTTCTCTGCTTCTATATCCCGGAAGTAATCCCGCAGATTGGCTGGGTAGATTGGCAAATCTGTCCTATCCTCCTGATGGAATAGCTTAATCTGATGGTATAGATCCCAAACGCTCTTGTTTCTCGGTGTAGCAGTCA
>Ga0194110_10004114_pt1 | contig 17737 bp, 17 predicted proteins | sample TA2Kig1200mmetaG_FD_146192 | JGI IMG/M metagenome (GOLD analysis project Ga0194110, IMG submission 146192) | Freshwater microbial communities from Lake Tanganyika, Tanzania - TA2015032 Kigoma Deep Cast 1200m | ecosystem: Environmental > Aquatic > Freshwater > Lake | place: Tanzania: Lake... | reverse complement strand
GACCTACGCGGACCCGACGGGGTTCTCGCTGGCGCCGCCGCTTGGTTGGCGATGTGCGGTCGAGGGGAACTGCGTGCGCGTGTCATCCCGGGAGGGGGCCAGCCTGCTGCTGGCGCCGGTGCGCTGCCCGGAGGGTGCGCCGGGTTGGGTCGAGGCGGCCGATCTCATCGCCGAATGCCTGGGCGGGCTCGACGGCGTTCGCCTGGTCTCGTGCGACCGGCAGCCGGCGGCCGGGGGCGCGTTGTGGCTGCGGGTGAAGGCCGAGGCGGATGGGCAGGCGCTTGAGGGGCGCTTCTCGCTTGCGGCCACAGATGGCGCGGGTCTGCTGACGGGCGTGCTGGCGCCCGCCGGCCGGATGGACGCGACTGGGGGTGCGGCGCGGGAGGTCCTGGCCTCGTTTCAGGCAGACCTGCCCGACCCGCGAACACCGGCCGCCGCGACCGGCGGGACGGAACGAAGGGACCTGGGAGGACCTCTGGTGCTGGCCCAACCGGACGGCTGGACGCTGCTGGGAGGCCCGGCGGCGTACGACCGCAAGCCAGTGATCGCAATCGAGGGCCGGGCGACCGACGGCACCAACGGGTGGTTCGTGTGGCAGCAGCCGGTCCGGCCGATGTTCCGCGAGCTGACCGACGCGATGCGGCGGCTGGGCTTCCGCGACGGCGATCCGTACTACGCGTACGACGGGATCGACCCGCGCATGGTCCTGCCGCGAGGGCCCGCGGCAGATCTCGTCACGCGGAGGCTTCTTCCCGAGGCGCTCCGAGGCACCGGCGACGGGCCGGCGACGCGCGAGGACCCGGTGAGCGGCCTTGCGCTCCTCGGTCGCGGCGGCGAGCAGACCTCCCTCGTCGAGACGGCCGGTGGATGGTTCGTTGTGTCGCAGGCCCCGATTGGTGAGGAGCGAGAAGGGCGCTTCTGGGAGGCGGCGTGCCTCGGTTTCGGCGGCACACCCGGCCATCGAGCGGAGGCGGCGCGCGCATTGGAGCGCGTCGTACGGTCAGCGACCGTACCCGCCTCGGCCGACGCAGCGACGCGCGCGGGGCTGGAGGCCCTCATCGCAGTCACCCGCGCGGCCCTGGACTCGACGACGTGGCGGGAGCTGATCGGCGGGCCGGCCCTTCCGGCGCTGCCGACGGGCAAGGGAGCTGGGGCAGAGCGGCGCCACTACGCCGTCTCCGCTCCCGTGATCGAGGCGTGGTCTCTTACCTCGGCAGGTCCGGGTCCATAGGACGGAGAATGTGCGGCTGAGAGCCGACGCGCATTGACTCCACCAGAAGGGAAGTGCGCCCGATGCGCAAGTTGGTAGAGTGCGAACACTGCCAGGGCAAGAAGCAGTGCCGGACCCACGGCGGCAAGAGCTGCAGCGACTGCCTGCTCGCCTCCGGCCGTCGGCCCAAGGACTGGACCATCGTGCGGTGCTCGTTCTGCGGCGGCCGCGGGAAACTGTGGATTGAGGAGGAGGAGACTCCGGCTGAGGAGACCCCGGAGGCGACTGCGGAGCCGTCTTCGTGACACGCCGGCAGCGGAGTTGCACAGGTAGATGACGCGGACGGACCTCCCACTCAACGACGCGTGCTCGCGAGAGGAACTCGCGACGATTGAGGACGCCTTCGGTCAGGCCTTCGGCCAAGGCCTCGAGGCCGAGTTCGTCGCGTCGGCGCCGGGGCGCGTGAATCTGATCGGCGAGCATACCGACTACAACGGCGGTTTCGTCTTCCCGATCGCGATCGACCGGTACATTCACGTCGCGGCGAGGGCGCGGCCAGACCGAATCGTGCGCATGGTGGCCCGCGACAAGAACGATGGGGACGAGTTCAGCCTCGACCGGATCGAGCGCGACTCGTCGAGACGGTGGGTCAACTACGTGCGCGGCGTGGCGACGGAGCTGGAGAGGGCGGGCTGTGCGTTGCGGGGAGCCGATCTCGCCATCGGTGGGAACGTTCCCGTGGGCTCCGGCGTGTCGAGTTCCGCGGCCATCGAGCTCGCGGCCTCGCTCGTGCTTCTGACCGTGGCGGGAGCCTCCATGCCGCGGCCCGATCTGGCGCTCCTGTGCCAGCGCGCGGAGAACCACTTCGTCGGCGTGTCGTGCGGAATCATGGACCAGTTCATCTCGGCCTTGGGCGAGCGGTCGAAGGCCATGCTGCTGGACTGCGAGAGCCTGGCCTACGAAATGGCCCCCCTGCCCGCGGACGCGACCTTCGTGGTGTGTGATACCGCCAAGGCGCGCTCGCTGGGCGACTCGGCCTACAACGAGCGCCGGTCGCAGTGCGAGGCGGGCGCCGCGCAGCTCGGCGTCCCCAACCTTCGCCAGGCGACGCTTGGGCAGCTCCACGCGGCGGAGAGGGAGATGGACGCCACGACCTTCAGACGCTGCCGGCACGTGGTCACCGAGATCGACCGTGCCCTGAGGGCGGCGGAGGCGCTGAAGGGCGGGGACCTGGCGGCCTTCGGTGCGCTCATGAACGAATCGCATGACAGCCTCCGCGACGACTACGAGGTGAGCTGCACCGAACTCGATGCGATGGTCGAGATGGCCCGAGAGGTGCCGGGTTGCCTCGGCGCGAGGCTCACGGGCGCGGGCTTCGGCGGGTGCGCCGTGGCGTTGGTTGGGCCGGCGCACGTGGCGCAGTTCATCCCCGAGACCTCCGCCGCCTACGAGCAGGCTACGGGCCTCCAGCCCTCGCTGTACGCGGTGCGGGCGAGCGACGGCGCGAAGGTTGGACGGCCCTCCTGCGCAACCCCATAGGACAAGTGGGCGTCTGAGCGTTGTGAAGGGAGGGGATCGAGATGCGGTGGACCTCCATTGCTTCCCCCGCACGCGTCAGGTGGTTCGTCATCGGTGTTGCCCTCGTTGGCCTCGTGTGCCCGGTTTTCAGCGAGACGGTTGCGTCGTACCGTTTCGAGGAGGGTGTGGGCAAGGAGTTCGCGCGCGGCGTGGGGACCGTGCCGGACTCCTCGGGGAACAAGCTCCATGGGACGTGCCAGGACGACCCGGGGGGCGCTTACTCCGCGGCGATCGCGCCCTTCGGAGACGGGGCCTTCACCCTCACCAAGCGCGGCGACTGGGTCTTCGTGCCGGACAGCCCGAAGCTGCAACTGACGAAGAGCCTGACGCTGGAGGCGTGGGTGAACATCCGCCGCTTCCAGACTAACGGCGTCGCGAACTTCATCCTCTTCCGCGGGGACGACCGCAGCGGCACCGATGCCTACTGGCTGGCGCTGGACCCGGCGGGAGAGACGCTCCACTTCGGCGTGGAAGGACCGGGCGGCAGGCCGAGCGACCCGCCCGCGCTGGTCAGCACGCGCTTCGGCCGGTACATCGGCGAGACGGTTCACGTGGCTGGCGTGCTCGATGACAAGACGGGCTTCTTGGGCCTGTATGTGAACGGGCGGCTGAAGGAGTCGATGCGGACGAGCATCCGCCCGCGCAAGGAACTGCACCCGATCTACCAGCCCGGCCTCGGCATCGGCGGCTACTTCGCCGGGCCGGCCCCCGGCAGCTTCTGCATCGACGGGACGATCGACGAGGCGCGCATCTCGGACGTCGCCCTGCGGCCGGAGCAGTTCCTCTTCTCGTGCCCGCCGCCTCGCTGAACCCCGCAGCGGCGGCCAGCGTCGGCAAGGGGGCGGGCAGGAGGCGACGCCTCGCCCGGCGAACCGTCACTCGTTCCACCAACGTGCCCTACTGAGCTTCGCGAGAGTATGGGAACAGTGGGGCGGGCATTCTTGCCCGCCACGGCCCGTCGGCGGGCAGGAATGCCCGCCCCACTGTTTCCGTATCCACCCAAGGCTCGGTAACGAGGAGGCCTAACGTGCTTGCACGCTATGGGGTGTTGCTGGTGTGTGCGGTTGCCGTCGCTGTGTTGCTGGGGTGCGGAGGGGCGAACAACGGCGGCCCGCCGCCGTTGGTGGGGCCGGAGTTCGTCTTCGAGAGGATCATCGGGGCCACCGGCGGCGGGGACGGGCAGTTCAGCGGGCCGTGTGACGTGGCAGCCGACACGGCGGGCGCGCTGTACGTCGCGGACGCGGGCAACAACCGCGTGGAGAAGCTCGACGCGACCGGCGCCTTCGTCAAGGCCTTCGGCGCGCTCGGGTCTCGCGCGGGCGAGTTCCGGAACCCGGGCGGCATGGCGGTCTCCGGTTCGACCGTCTATGTCGCGGACACGGGGAACACGCGGGTGCAGGTGTTCACGAGCGACGGCTCGTTCCTGCGGGAGTTCGGCTCCCGGTGGACGGACGGCGGCTCGCTGCGGGAGCCGCGCGCGTTGGCGGTGAGCACGAGCGCCGTGGCGGTCGGGGATCGCCAGCAGCACCGCGTCGTGGTGTATGACATGAACGGCAACGTCGTCCGCAGCATCGGCGGGCTGGGGATCGGGGACGGCGAGTTCCTGGAGGTCTCGGGCGTGGCCATCAGCGGGTCGAGCCTGTACGTCGCGGACCGGGACCGCAATGACATCCAGGTCTTCAACCTTGCCGACGGGTCCTACCAGCAGACCCTCGGGCAGGCGGGCTCAGACCCGGGCCGGCTGCGAGGTCCCGTAGCGCTGGCGGCGACGACGGGCGGGTTGTTCGTGCTGGATGCAGGGAACGAGCGGGTGCAGCTCCTGGCGCTCACGGGCGCGCCGCAGTCCGTGGTGGAGCCGGAAACGACGCCCGCCGGCTCGCTGGTCAATCCCTCAGGGATTGCTGCGTGGCGCGGCGGGTTTGTGGTGGCGGATACGGGAAACGACAGGCTCGTCAGTTTCCAGCCGCAACAGGCCACTCCCTAAGCGGCGTCGATCTTGCGTCCCCGGATGACGGCGCTGATTCGCGCGTGCTTGTAGCAGAGGTAGCTTCCGGGCTCGGCGGCCTCCATGCAGGCCGCACAGCGGCGGACCCCTCGGCCGCCCTTCCCCGTGACGTGCTTGAACGCATCCCACACCATGTTGATGAGCAGCGACAACGTCGCCACGGCCACCCCGGCCGCGGCGCTGAAAACCGCGATCTCCGTCGGCGTCGGGCTATACCCTAGAAGGTTCATCCGGACCACCTCCGGAGGCAAGGTAGCGCGCCTCCACTACCCTACTTACCACAGGCGACCAAGGAACCTGGGCAGAACGTCATGCCAACAGTATGTGACTTACATCAGTTTGAAGGAGCTGCTCGATAGGCCCCCAGATCCCGTCCAGCAGGTAGTCGATGGCCTCCTCGCGCGGGACCTTGCGCCGCATGGGATCGGCGCGGCACCATAGCCAGCGCGCCAGCAGGAACTGCGGCAAGAGCCGCAGCTCATCGGGCCGGACGGGCAGCACGGAGCGGTAGCCCTCCAGGAAGGCGCGTGTCCGGGCGGGTTCCAGACGAAAGGGCTGAGTCAGCGAGCGGATGTCGGAGGCATCGACGGGCCTGGACCGCGTGCCCGCGAAGAAGGCGACGCCATCGGCGACGTCAAGGAGCCTGGGCTGGTGGGTCGCCCAATCGAGGTCGAAGATGCCGCACACGCGATCCCCGCGGTACTTCACGTTGGCGGGGTGCCAGTCGCCGTGCACGGTGGTGTGCGGACACGCCGCGTAGTCCGCGTCGGTGAAGGAGTCGGCCAGCCCCTCGGCAACACTCAGTAGCCTCTGTAGCTCCTCCCGGGCCGCGCCGGGAGCCCGGCCAGCCGGCTCATCCAGCGCCCAGCGCAAGGCCTCGATCGTCAGCGCCGGGGCGTGGTAGCGCGGCCACCGCTTGCCGAGAGGCGGGTCGAAGTCCTCGGCGGCGCGGTGGAATCGCGCCAGCGCACGGCCGGCCTCTCTGACCTGTGCCTCACTCGTGGGATCATGCGGTTCGCCGGGCATGTACGGGTACAGCTCGTAGGTCTCGCCCTCCGACTCGACCCACCGACGGCCCTCGCGCGATCGCATCGCCAGCGGGGTGCACAGCCCCTTTGCAGCCAGGTGCTCCATGAGCGCGTGGTCGTGCCGCAGCATCTCGGGGGCGCTGTAGCGGGGATTGCGACGCTTGAGGAAGAAGCGGCCGGCGGCCGTGTCTAGCACGACCGCCGGGTTCGCCGTCCCGCCCCGTTCTCCGGGGAACCCAAGCAGTTCGCCGACGTCCCAGTGGGCGAGAACCTGCCGCGCTTCGTCCTCGCCAACGGTCAGGTCGAGCATCGCCCTACCCGACCTCGCTCACCTTCACGAGTCTCCCGCCCTCGGCTGCGGACACGTTGGCGGCGATGGTGGCGGCGAGCGTCTTGACGCCGTCGGCGTAGTCGGTGTTGATGAGGCTGCGGTTGCCCTTGATGGCCTCGATGAAGGCCACGTCCTCGCCCATGTAGCCGTCCTGGCTCTGGGTGAACGAATCGCTGCCCTCGGCGCCGGCCCACGAGAGGAGACTGCCGCGAACCTCGAGCGTGAACGCCTTGGCCATGACGCGCAACCCGCTCGTTCCCCAGCCCTGGAGCATGCAGGTGTTGGAGATGTTCCCCACCGCGCCCGAAGCGAAGACCACGTTGACCGTGCCGACATCGGGCACGTCGAGGTTCTCGACATCCTGCAGGCCGCGCAGTGCGTAGAGCGCCTGGACGGCCTCGATCTCGCCGCACAGGTAGCGGGCCATGTCCACGATGTGGGTGGTCTGCTCGACGAGCTGGCCGCCGCTCTCGGCCATCACGCGCCACCAGGGCGTGCCGGGCAACCCGCCCCAGAAGTCGCCGTGGACCAGGCCGACAATCTTGTCCGCAAGCATGTCGCGGGCCTTGTTCACGTGGTCGTCCCAGCGGTACTTGTAGGCGACCACCGTGGCGAGGTCCTTCGCCTTCACCCAGGCCTCGACTTGCCGCGCCGTGCCCATGTCGAGTGCCACCGGTTTCTCGATGAGGAAGGGAAGCCCGGCCTCGCAGACCGGCTCTTCGATGCCCGCGCCGTGCGCGAACGGCGGCGTGCAGATCACGACGCCGTCCAGGTTCGCCTCGCCGACCATCTCCTCAACGCTGCGATACGCCTTGCCGCCGAACTTCTCGGCCGCCGCCTCCGCGCGGTCGGCCAGCGCGTCTACGTACCCAACGCCCTCGACCTCGGCCATGCCCGTCAGCCGCTGCATGTGGCCCTGCGCCACACCACCCGTACCGATGAAGCCCAACCGAATAGCCATGCGTAACCCTCCAATGCATCGTCTTCGTGGGAACTTCAGGCTGCGGTTTCCCCGACGCTGCCGGTCCTCCCTGCCCCGCAAGAAATGTGCGGGCCAAGGAGGATTCATCGGAAGAGGGCGCGAAACGCGGAGTAGCCTGCGGCATCAATCCCATAGGAGGGCACCCATGCGCAGAGGGGGCTTCACGTTGATTGAGCTGTTGGTTGTCATTGCGATCATCGCGATCCTCGCGGCGATCCTGTTCCCTGTGTTCGCACGAGCCCGGGAGAAGGCTCGGCAGGCGAGCTGTCAGAGCAATGTGAAGCAGATCACGACGGCCGCGATCATGTACTGCCAGGACTACGATGAGACGACCCCGGGGCACGGCTGTGGTTGGCGAGATTACAGCCTACCGCAGACCAACAATGAGTGCTGCTACGCCCAGAAGATCCAGCCGTACATCAAGAACACGCAGCTGTCCGCCTGCCCGTCGGACCCCGCGCGACTCGCGCAGCCGCCGCCGACGGGCACCGCTCGGCGGGATGGGAACGGCTATGGGGGGAACCTCGCCTATGTCGCGCCGCGCGTGGGGCGCCCGCTGGCCTTCATCGCGAGACCGGCCGAGACGATCTGGTACTCCGATGCGGATAGGGGCTACATCCGCGCACCCACCTGCTGCGGGGTGTCAACCACCACGCCCATCTGCACCCAGGCACCGCGCGTGGACAACATCAACTGGCGTCACAACGAAGGCGCGAACTTCGGCTGGGTGGACGGCCACGTGAAGTGGTACAAGCAGACGGACTCCATCCAGATGACGAACTACTACTGGGACCTGAACTGACGTGCCCGTGCGGATGACAAGTCCTCTCGCGGCGCGCGCCTGGCCGGGCGGAAGGGGCCGGCCGGCGCGCGCTGTGGCGTGGGCCCTCGGGTTGTGTGTGGTCGCTGGCTGCACCAGGACACCGGCCCCGCCGCCCCTGCCCCCGCCGGCGCCGAAGCCCCTCGCGCAAACGGCTGCCACTCCACAGCCGGCCGCCTACCCGAACCTGTGCGCCGATCCGACGCGCGAGGCCGTACTCACGTCCTACCTCGAGGCCTGGCGGATGCGCGACGAGGCGCCAAAGCCGTTTGCGGCGTCCCGCGCCAGGCTCCTCGCGACGTACGCCACAGCCTACCGCGAACTCATCGGGGTGGGCGATCAGAAGCAGTACGATCGGCGCCTGCGTGCATTGTGGGACCTGTGCGGCGTCGTCCATGCGACCACGATCTCCCCGCCGGAAGTGAAGCAGGCGATCGGTTGGCACGAACCCAGGGCGCCGCGAGGGCTGAGCAAGGCCGAGGTGTCGCTGCAAGCGGCGGCGCAGCATCCGGTCCGCACGTCGTTTGAGGGCCTGCCCGGCCTCTGCCGCAAGCTCCTGCAGGCCGTGCCCGCGACGGGCGTCGCAGAGGGGTCGTACGCCGACTACGTCAAGGCGCACGCGCGAGAGGTCTACCTCACGGCGCAGTTGGTCGAGTGGTCGCCGGGCCTGCCACTGGATGTGTGCGGGTCATCTGAGCCGCTCACTCGCACCCTCATCCTCACGCCCGCGGTGTATGTGGACTTGTCCCCGAAGCCCGAATGGTCGCTGGCCGCCGTCGCCGTTCACGAGACCGCGCACATCGCGTGGTTCCACCGGCCCGAGGTGAGCAAGGACCCGCGCCTGCTTCGGGTGGCGCCGAACGAGCGGAACGCCTTCGCCGCGATGGCGCGGTTCCTGGAGGGGGTGCTGGGGCTGGAGGACCCCGCGCTGAAGACGTATGTGACGCAGCACTCCGCAGCGATCCGCGACCAACTCCGCGAAGCCCGGGAGAACGTGGCGCAGGCGAACGCGCGCCTCGGCCTGCCCGCCGGAGACCTGTCCGAGCATCGGGACCTCGCGGAGGAATAGCGTGACACCCCGCCCCCGCATCTCCTGGCTCGCTGTCCGCTACATCAACCCGTGCATGGATGAGGGCCGGCCCACGCTGGAGGAGATCATCGAGCAGGCCCACGCCTTCGGCCTGCAGTACATGGAGATCTACCGGGGCTTCCTGAGGTCGCGCGAGCCGGAGTACGTGCGGCACATCCGCAGTCTGCTGGACCGCCAGGAACTCGGCGTATCGCAGATCACCTGCGCTCCGGACTTCGCGCACCCGGACCCGACGGTGCGCGAGGCGGAGTACGAGGACATGGTGCAGTGGGTCGAGACCGCACGCGCGCTGCAGGGCGTTGGTGTTCGCGTCACCGCGGGCTGCGTCCACGAGGGCGTCGCGCGCGCGGATGCGATCCGGTGGGCAGTCGAGAACCTCGCACGCCTCGGTGACTACGCCGATGCCCGGGGGATCAGGCTCGGCTTCGAGAACCACTACCGGGACAAGCGCTGGACCAGCAACGACTTCTGCTTCCACACTGCCGAGTTCCTGGATGTGTTCGAGGGCCTGCGGGACACGCCGGTCGGCGTGAACTTCGATGCCTCAAACCAGCTGATGACGGGTGAGGACCCCTTGCCCGTGCTGGAGGTCGTGAAGCACAAGGTCTGGCACATGCACGCCTCCGACCGCCGGCCCGGCGAGTACACGCATACGGTGATCGGCGAGGGGGCGGTAGACTTCGACGCTCTGTTCCGCTGCCTCGCAGCCATTGGCTACGCGGGCTTCATCAGCCTCGAAGACGGCCAGACCGAAGGCGATGAGGGTACGCGGAGGTCGTTGGAGTTCGTAAGGAGGAGCGTCGCGCGGATCTGGGGGTAGGCTGCGCGGCTGGCTACTGGACGCCCGGGGTAGGCACGAGAAACCCCCCGAGCCCGATCACTCCGGCGCAGGCGAGGGTGACGATCACCGAGGCGATGCACACCCCCAGGATCACGCACACCAGCGAGCGCCAGAACCCAAGCCCGAATACCGAGGCGACGATCGCGCCTGTCCAGGCCCCGGTCATCGGGAGCGGCACCGCAATGAAGATCGTCACAGCAAAGACGCCGTACTTGCGGACCGCCTCCTCGCGCTTCCGTGCCCGGCGCAGGAGCCAGCGGATGAAGCGGCCGATGACGGGCTTGTCCCCAAGATAGCGCGCCGCCGGCTCGAACCACAGAACTACCGGGATCACCGCGATCACGTTCGCGGGAATCGCCACCGCCAGAATCTCCCACAACGGCAGGTGGAGCGCGTAGCCCACCGGGATGCCGCCGCGGACCTCGCTGATGGGAAGCGCCGAGAGCAGGGCCACGATCGCCAGCGGGGGCACGCCGGCCTGGTTCAGCAGATGCTGCAGATGCTCGCTCATGCAGTAAGGCCTCGGGGTCCGCACGAGAGACCAATGCGGCGGAATGTCGCCGATCTTACCCGGAGAGGTCGCCGGGGTCAACCCCAGGAAACCGCCAACGTCCGCATCCTTGGTTCGTGAGGCGCGACGATGACGGGAACGATGCCGGCGGTTGTGAAGTACGGGCAGGAAGATGGTCAGGTGGAGCTGCGCGAGGTCCCGGTCCCGACGATCGGCGCCGGCGAGGTGCTGCTGGAGGTGAAGGCGGCGGGCGTCTGCGGGAGTGACATCGAGTTCTGGCGGCACTCGATCACGTTTCCCGTGCGCACGCCGGTGATCCAGGGCCACGAGTTCGGCGGCGTCATCGTGGAGGTGGGGGAGGGGGTGACGGGCTGGCAGGGCGGCGATGAGGTCGTCAGCGAGACCGCGGCCTACATCTGCGGCACGTGCCGGCTGTGCCGAACGGGGCACTACAACCTCTGCCCGGAGCGCCTGGGGTTCGGCTACGGGCTCGATGGGGCGTTCGCGAAGTACGTGCGCGTCCGCCAGGGCGTCCTGCACCGCAAGCCGCCCGAGATCTCCTGGAACGCCGCGGCGCTGACGGAACCGACGTCTGTGGCCTACAATGCCCTCGTGGTGCAGAGCGACGTGCGGCCCGGAGAGCCGATGGCGATCCTCGGGCCGGGCGCCATTGGGCTCTTGTGCCTGCAGGTCGCGAAGGCCCTCGGCGCATCGCCGACCATGATCACCGGGACGAACGTGGACTCTGTGCGGCTCGATCTCGCGCGGAAGCTGGGCGCGGACCACGTGGTGAATGCTCAGGAGACCGATCCAGTCGAGATCGCGCTGGACCTGACGCACGGCGAGGGCATTCCGCTGGTGATTGACGCCGCAGGCAACTCGACCACGATCCGCCAGAGCCTGGACATGGTCGCCCGCAACGGACAGGTCACCAAACTCGGCTGGGGCAAGGAGCCGGTCGGGTTCTCGCTTGATCCCATCGTCGCGAAGGCCGTGCGCTACCAGGGCTCCTTCAGCCACACATGGCGGACGTGGGAGGCGGTCCTGGAGATGGTCCGGGCACGCCGCCTCGATCCCGAAGCGCTGGTCACCCACGAGTTCCCCCTCTCGGAGTGGCGCACAGCATATGAGCTCGTGGAGTCGCGACAGGCGGTGAAGATCGTTCTGAGGCCGGAGTGTACGCCCGGCGGGGCCCGGGCGATAGGCAGCCCAACAGCAAAGGAGGCAGGAAGATGAGACTCGGGAGAGCGTGTCTGGGCGGAGCCGTGTTGTGCGCGTTGGCCGTTATGCTGGGCGCAAACGTCGCGCAGGCCCAGCGGGATGAGCGCCCGCCGTCGATCTCGACAGAGGGGCGGGGGACGGTGACGGTGCAACCGGATGCGGTGCGAGTGCACTTCGGCGTGATGACTCAGGCCAAGCAGCTACCGGATGCGCGGCAGCAGAACGCGGAGACCGCGCGGGCGGTCCTGGAGGCCCTGAAGAACCTCGGCCTGCCGAACCTCGCTACGAAGAGCGCCGGCACGCACGTGATGATCGTCTGGCCCGACGACCGGGATATCGAGCGTCAGCTGCCGAACGCCCTCGGCTACCGCATCACGAATGAGTTCACGGCCCGTGTCACGAGCGAGTCGCCGGATGAGCTGGGCGCCGCCGCCACCAAGATCGTGGACGCCGCCATCGGCGCGGGAGCGAACATCCTGGGCGGGGTGGACTTCTTCAAGCAGGACCTCACGGAAGCGTATCGGGAGGCGCTGTCCAAAGGTGCCGCCGCGGCGCGCGCCAACGCGGAGGCTCTGGCGGAGGGCCTCGGCGTCAGGCTGATTGCGGTCAAGCAGGTCTCCGGCAGCCCGCGCTACAGCGTGACCACGTACAACCAGATGGGCCAGCGGCGGATGGACGATGTCGAGACGTCCACGCCGTTCGTTGCTGGCGAGATGCTGATCTCGTGTGACGTGAACCTCACGGCGGAGTTCGTGGGGCGGTGAGGCGCGGCGCTATGGGCGCGTCAGCTCCATGCACGCGCCCTCGGCCGCGGGGGTGGCGAGGGCTGTGTAGAGCCTGAGTAGCGGCCAATCGCTGAGCGGCGGGGGAGTCGGCGGGCTCTCGGCGAGGCGCTGAGCGAGGACGCGGGCGCCCTCTTCGGGGGAGAAGCGGCGCTCGCCCTCGCCGGTCATGTTGAGGGTCTTCGCGCCGAGGTCCATCTCAATCCAGTCACCATCGCGCAGAGCGCCGATGGGGCCGCCCGCCGCGGCCTCGGGGCAGACGTGGCAGATCGCCGGGCCGCCCGACGCACCCGAGAAGCGCCCGTCGGTGACGAGGAGCATCGTGCGGCTGAGTTCCTCGTCGGATGAGATGGTCTTGGTCACGTAGAACTGCTCGGGCATCCCGCTGCCGCGCGGGCCCTCGAAGCGGATCACGACCGCATCGCCCGCCTTCGCCCCTCCCGCGAAGATCGCCTCGATGGCGTCCTCCTGCCGGTCGAACACGCGCGCCGGGCCGCTGAACCTGCGCGCTTCAGGCCGCACCGCCGCTTCCTTGATGACCGCACCTTCGGGGGCGAGGTTGCCCTTCAGGATGGCGATGCCGCCGCGCGGCGCGAGGGGCTCGTCGATGGAGGCGATCACGTCCCGCAGGCTGAGGCCGTAGTTGCTGAGATGCCGGGGCTGGCGGTCGAGGAACCCGCTTTGGTGGAGGTCATCCAGGTTGTCGCCGAGGGTCTTCCCGGTGACCGTGAGCGCGTCGAGGTGCAGCCGGTCGCGCAGCTCCCACATCACGCGCGGCACCCCGCCCGCCATCCAGACGAGGTTCGCGTCCCACTTCCCGCTCGAGCGCACGTTGACGAGCCACGGCGTGCGGTCGTTGGCCTGCTGGAAGCGGTCGAGCGTGCACGTCAGCGCGAGCTGGCGCGCCACCGCCGGGAGGTGCAGCAGAGCGTTCGAGCTGCCGGCGAACGCGGCGTGCACAGTGAGCGCATTGTCGAGAGCCTTCTGCGTCAGCACCTTGTCCGCCGTGAGGTGCTGCTCGATCAGGCGCCCGATCTGCTCGCCTGCACGAATGGCCTGGCGGCGCTGGTAGTGGCTCAACGCAGGCGCGAGTGCCGTCCCCGGCAGCGCCAGCCCGAGCGCCTCGGCCATCACCTGCATCGTGTTCGCGGTGCCGAGGAACTGGCAGGTCCCTGCCGCGGGACACGCCTCCTCGAGCCAGTAGTCGTACTCCTCGGCCGTCACGCGTCCCCGGCGCAGGTCGGCCATCAGGTCGCCCATCTTGTCGAGCGACATGTCCGCTGCGCCGCGCCCCATCGCGCCGCCGGGGAAGTGGATCGCCGGGATGCGCAGCCGGGCGGCGGCGATGAGGTGACCGGGAATGGCCTTGTCGCAACCCGAGACGAGCACGACGCCATCAGCAAACGTGGACCGCACGTGCAACTCCGTCGCGAGAGCGGTCAACTCGCGGATGCACAGCGACAGGTCCATCGCGTCCGTGCCCTGGCTGATCCCGTCACACGCATCGGTGCACGTATAGCGCGCCGGGCGGCCGCCTGCCTGCAGGATGCCGTCGCGGACCGCCGCGCAGAGGTCGTCCAGATGCACGCTGCCGGGATGCGAATCGCCCGCCGAGGACTCGATCACCACGAGGGGCTTCCCGAGGTCACGCCGCGACCAACCGCAGCCGAGCCTTAGCGGATCGACCTCCGGCGCGGTCTTGCGCATCTCCTGCGAGTGACGTGGCATCGTTCATCGTCCTCCGAACAGCCGCCGCGCGTTCTCGCCCAGGATGGCGACGATCTCCCTCGGGGGGAGACCGAGGGTGCGGACGTCGCGGAGGGCGCGCGCGGCGTCGCCGGTTGGCACGTCCGAGCCGAACAACACGCGGTGCGCGCCCACCGTGCGCACCATGCCCTCATTGGGCTGGACTACGCTTGTGTCGAAGTGGACGCGCGGGTTGTCGGTCAGGGCGTTCAGCACGCGCGAGCAGCCGCCGTTGCGCAGACCCAGGTGAGGGATGATGAACGTTCCCGTGGGAAAGCGCTCGATCAGCGCGAGCATGAACGGGAGGCTCTCGGTGAGACGAAGAGGCAGCCCGGCGTCGAAGATCGCCTCGATCGCCTCGAGTGCACGGCGCGCTTCTGTCGAATCGAGGAGCGCCTGAGCTTCGGCGAGGGTGTCGGAGCTGCCGTAATCGTGCGCATCCGAGAACCAACAGTGCCAATCGACGCCGTCGTAGTCGTCCAGGGAGCGGGGCAGAAGGGAATCACTCAATCGGTAGCCGGCGAACGGGTCGCCGCCGATGTACCACAGGCCAAACGGCCCGCCGGGGCGCGCGAGGTCGCCGCCGATGCCCCGGTCGCCCCGCAGATCGTACGACTCGGGGTCGGCTGAGAGCACGGCCGTGTCGATCCCGACCGCCTCCAGCGTCGGCCGGATCGTCTCCCAGCGCGACTCGTTCCGCCCGACATGCACGTGGGAGTCGATGATCACTGAGTTGGGCCTTGCTGGTGTTTTGGGAGGGGCTTCAGCCCCGAACGGTCGGGGCTGAAGCCCCTCCCACAACACCCGGAATCGCTGACGCTATATGCCCTGCGGGGTTCGCCCTTCGTTATCCACCGGTTGCGGCACAATCTGCAGTTGGGCCGTGCCGCGCCGCGCAGTGATCCGGTTGCCCGCGCGCTCCAGGCGGATATAGTCAAGCTGCAGCGCGCCGTTCGTCCCCGCTGCCCCGATGGCCTGCACGAGAACGCTCAGGCCGGTGATCGTCTGCCCGTTGCACTTCGTGAGGATGTCGCCCGGCTGAAGGCCGGCCTTGTCGGCGGGGGAGTCGCGGTAGAGCCGACCGACGAGCAGCCCCTGGTCCTCGCCGAGCCCGGCGCGCTCCGCCCAGCGGCGGCTGACCGCGGCGGGGATCACGCCCACCCAGCCGCGCGGGTAGCGGCCCTGCTCGATGAGAGCCTTGGTGATGGTGGCAGCCGTGTTCGAGGGGATCGCAAAGCCCACGCCCTCATAGCCGCCGCTCTTGCTCATGATCGCCGTGGGGATGCCGATGAGTTCGCCGCGCAGGTTGATGAGCGCGCCGCCGGAGTTGCCCGGGTTAATCGTCGCGTCGGTCTGGATGAAGTCCTCATAGGTCGCGATGCCCACGTCGCGGCGGCTCTTCGCGCTGACGATTCCCGCCGTCACTGAGTAGCGCAGCCCGTTCGGCGAGCCGATCGCGATCACCCACTCACCAACCCTGAGCGCGTCCGAATCGCCCCAGGCAACGGGCTTCAGCCCGGTCGCATCAACCTTGATGACCGCAAGATCGCTCGCCGGATCCGAGCCCTTCACCGTCGCCGATAGCTCGGTGTCCTCGCCGAGCGCCACGACGATGCTCTGGGCCCCCTTGACCACATGGTTGTTCGTGACGATGTACCCGTCCTCGCGGATCACGACGCCCGACCCGAGGCTGCGGACTTCCTGGTCGGGCGTGCTGAACGAGCCCGGCCCGAAGAACCGCTCGAAAGCGCCGAAGAACGGGTCCGTGCGGCCGGGGATGATGGTGGTCGTGCTGATGTTGGCAACCGACGGCTTCGCCAGGTCCGCCGCCTGGCTGAACGCCTCACTCAGCGCGGTCGCGATTTCCACCGGCGTCTGCGCGCACACCATCCCGCAGCCGAACAGAACCGCCGCCGCGACGAGCCATGCCCTGCGCATCGGAGTACACCCTCTCCAGCGTGCTGAACTACCTGCTATGGAGGAACGACGGCGGGGTCGGCGAGGTTCGCACTAGCAGACGGCTGGGGAGGTCGCAACGCTTTCGCGGGCCTCCATAGATCCTTGTTACATGGAGGCGCGAGAATGTTCAGTTTCTAGGACCAAATTCCCAATCTGGCGGTCCTACCAGGACGAAGGCTATCTCTTCAGGGCAGGGCCAGCCATCACGTCTCAGCCCCGGAGCGGGAGTCTGCGGACGCGGGTACGACCCGGGGTCACCGATCCTCCAGCGTCGCAGCGGCGTATGCGAGAGCCTGGCGCAGGTCCTCATCCTCAAGTTCCGGGAAGTCGGCCCGGAGCGCCCCTCGGTCGAGGTCCTGCGTGAGAACGGACACGACGCGCTTGACAGTCAGCCGCATGCCACGGATGCACGGCTGTCCGTTCATGATCCGCAGGTCTACGGTGATCCGATCGAACTCGATGGGCCACCTGCCTTGGCCGGTCACCCCGAGGGGAAGTGGAGCTGCTTGCGCTTGCCGTCTGCCTTCTGCCACAAGGCCCTCAGCCCCCGTTCGGTCGGGTGGAGCCGGTCCCAGAGCCTGTCCAGTTGGTGAGGGTGCGGGAGGTCGAGGCGGTACTCCAGGGAGATCCACGCCCGCGGGGGCCACCGAGGCGGGATCATCCTGACCAAGCGGTCTACTCGGTCTCCTACGAGTGTCCCCTCCAGGGCCTCCGCCTCCGGTTTCCCCGCGCTCGCGAGCCACTCGTGCACCTCCTGGCGGACGCGCTCCTTGTGGTGCCGCCACTCCTGGTCGCTGGCAGCCAGTTCGCTGCGCAACCGCTGTTCCTCGCGCGCGACGAACTCATGCAGGTCACCGAACCGGTCGACAGTCAGGAACTGCCTGCGGTCGTGCTCAATGCCTTGGGTTCTGGCCCATTCCTCACATCGCCTGCGGGCTTGAGCGGGCAGGTCCTCGAGCCGCTTGGGGGCTAGGTGCAGCCTGGCGGGTGCCAGTTTGCCGGTGGAGAGCTTTGGCCTCTTCAGGCCAAACGTCCGCCAGTTGATGGGCGCCGTCCAGTCGAAGTTGGTGCGGTACTGGATCGACACGAACGCGCCGACCTCGGCGAGCCGCAGCCATCGCTCGTACAGAGACTGCGCGGCGTCTGCGGACAGGTGCGGCTTCAGGTGCTCGACCTGCCGGCGGTCAAGCGGTTCGGCTTGCTGCCACCACGCGTCGAAGTGCTCCTTGGCGACCGCTGCCTCGTCGGGGTCGTCGGACGCCCGCACTATCTCGTGGTACTCCCGCAGGCCCCCGCCGGTCAGGTTCGCCGACCCGAACACGACCGTGCCGGTGGCCGGCGTGATGTATACCTTGGCGTGGACGTTCGCAGCAGTGCGAAGGTCGGCGCCCATGTCGAGGAGGTAGAGCAAGGCGCGACCGTCCGTCACCCCCCGAAGGGCCGTATCCCGATCCCACCACACTATCCATCGCGTGCCGGCCAGAGTGTCAACCTGGAGTTCGTCAACTAGCGCAAGTTTGAGACTTTGAGAGACCCCTGATCGCGCTACGGGGGTGTAGGGGGCCTCTACGCCGATTTCGACCCTCAGTTTCGCGAAGGCGTAGTGTAAAGGACTTTGGGTATTCCGCTTGAC
>Ga0194110_10004108_pt1 | contig 17754 bp, 15 predicted proteins | sample TA2Kig1200mmetaG_FD_146192 | JGI IMG/M metagenome (GOLD analysis project Ga0194110, IMG submission 146192) | Freshwater microbial communities from Lake Tanganyika, Tanzania - TA2015032 Kigoma Deep Cast 1200m | ecosystem: Environmental > Aquatic > Freshwater > Lake | place: Tanzania: Lake... | reverse complement strand
CACGATCGCAACCGGGCAAGGGGGGGCCTTGCGCTTACTGAAGACGGGGTACCTGTCCGGGACCGATCAGGAGCTGTGCTGCGTGACCCGCGCCGATCCCGGCTTCAGCCGGTCATTTGGGGGCAGCAAGAATCTCGCAGAGAGGGCGTGCGTCCTCGAGCTCGTCCAGCCTCAGAATCCGGTCGGCCAGTCGGTCCGCCTGTGCCGCCGGGATCGAGCGTCGAGCGAGTCCATCATATTTCGCCCGTAGTGCCTCGTCGCTGACCGGATTAGACGGCGCGCCGAGCGGCGTCATGGTGGGCTCCTCATGGCGGCCACTGTCGGCCTCGATGACGACCGATGTCCGCTCACTGCCGGCAATCGCATCGTCGACCACGACCTCGACCCGGTTGATCAACGCCGCGAGCCTCGGATCCGTGCGCCGCTGCTCCTCGTAGGAAGAGAGGGTGGCCGACCCGAACAGGATCCGGGCCGCGATGGCATAGGGCAGGCTCATCTGCGCGGCCGGCAGCGTATCGATGATCTTTCCTCCGACCATCCCGGCAAGGAAGGTGTTGAGCCGCACCTCGATGCGGCGGATCGAATCGACCGGGATCGGCATCCGCGCCAGCAGCCGGTCGACGGCATCGACCCCCGCATGGGTATCGCGGCAGGAGGCGTGGGGCTTGATCGCGCAGTTCCTGATCCGCCAGTCGGAAGCCAGATGGCGCGACAGCGCCTCGACGTCAACCGGCCTCCGTGCGAGTGTCTGCAGAAAACCGCCCCAGACCGGATCGAACAGCCGGCGGGGCCCGCTCATTCCCTGGCGTGCGAGCAGTGCCGCCAGCACGCCGCTTTCGGCGGCACGTCCGGCGTGCAGCTTCTTGGTCATCGAGCCATCGTGAATGAAGGCCCAAAGCCCGCTTGCGAGGCTCCCGGCAATCCCCAGGCAGGAGAGGCTCTGCTGCGAATCGAGACGCAGCAGGTGGGCGGCCGCTGCCGCCGCGCCGAACGCTCCGCAGGTGCCGGTCGAATGCCAGCCGGCTTCGTTATGCGGCCGATACCCGCCAAAGGCCTCCAGGACCCGCCGACCGACGTCGTAGCCGACGGCAATCGAGGTCAGCAGGTGCCGGCCCGAGACCGGTTGCGCGAGTGTCGGCAAGAGCGCGAAGAGCGCCGGTAGCACCACCGCGCCCGAATGGTCGCAGCCGCCCGTGTCGTCGAGCTCATAGGCGTGTGCAGCCACGCCGTTCACGAGCGCGGCCTGGCGAGGCGCGAGCGCGAGCCGCGTTCCCCAGAGCACTGCGGGGCCCGGCGGCTCGGTCTCGCTCAGCGCCTCACGCGTGAGCCGCGTTTCGGCCGCTGCCGCTCCGGCGAGGGCGGCGCCCAGCGTATCCAGCGTGTGCTTGCGAGCCTGAGCCGCTACCGCGGCGGGCATCTGCTCGTAGTGCGCCGACGCGACAAATGCCGCCAGTTGCTGGAATGAGTTCTTCATGGCAAGTCCGCCAATCGCTGGAACCCGAAGACCCGCTAGAGGATCAGCGATCGAAATAGCCGGCACGCACCGCTGCGCCGACCAGATTGACGATCATCCGTCCGGCCGTGATGCAGGTGATCTGGTTGACATCGCTGGCTGGAATGATCTCGACCACATCCATGCCGACCACCCGACCCTTCTTGACCAGGCCGTGAATCAGCTTGCGCATCTGAGGCAAGGTGACCCCGCCCGGACAGGCGCCTGCGACCGCCGGAGCGATCGACGGATCCATGCCGTCGAGATCGACACTGATGTAGTAGCGGCCCCCGTCGGGGATCATGTCGAGCACTGCGTCCATGCCCCGATCGTGCAGCTCGTAGGCAGTGACGAGCTTCGAGCCCCATGCGAGCGCCGCCTGCACCTCCTCGGCGCGGGCGCTCCCGCTTGCCCGCAGTCCGATCTGGATGATATGCCTGACATGCGGCATCTCCGAGGCCCGCCGGATCGGACTCGACAGGCCATCGCGCACGCCGTTGACCGAATCACGCCAGTCGAGATGCTGGTCGATATGGACCAGCGTCAAGGGCCCGTGGTGCTCGTAGGCGCGCAGCGCGGGAATCGTGATGCCATGGTCGCCGCCCATGATGATCGGCAGGGCGCCCGATGTCAGGATGCGCCGTACGGCCTGCTCGGCGCGCTGCTTGTGCACATTGAGGTCGCGGAAGTCGGGCGCAATGTCGCCGCAGTCCACGGCCCTGATCGGGCGGTTGTCATAGAGCGGCCCTTCCAGATCGAAGTCATATCGCTCGACTGATCGCAGGATGCGGTCAGTGGCCTGCCGCATCGCATAGGGCATGTGGGTCTGGTCGTTGACGATGTCAGCAAAACTGTAGGCGCTGCCGTAGGGGATGCCCAGATAGGCGATATCGGCCTGCAGATTGTCGAGATCGGTCTGCAGTTGCGAGTACAGAAAAGTCTGGTGGCCGACTTTGGAGGGGACGGTCAGGGTCATGGTCTTGAGCCTCGTCTTGCAGTGATTTGCAGAAGGATCAGTGCGCGGCATCGCCGGGCACGCCATCGATACGTGGCACGGCCGCGATCAGTCGCGCGGTGTAAGAATGGGACGGCGATCGGGTGATCCGCTCGGTCTCGTCGATCTCGACGATCCGTCCCTGGTTCATCACCGCGATGCGGTCGGCCAGGTGAGCGACGACGGCAATGTCGTGAGAGATTAACAGATAGGCGACCTGCAGGCGATCGCGCAGGTCGGCGAGCAGATTGACGATCGCGGCCTGAACCGACACATCGAGCGCTGATACCGGCTCGTCGCAGACGATGAAGCGCGGCTCGGTTGCGAGCGCGCAAGCGATGCCGATCCGCTGCTTCTCGCCGCCACTCATCTGATGTGGATAGCGATACGCGTAGTGAGCAGGCAGGCGTACCAAATCGAGCAACTGCCGCACGCGTGCCGGGATCTCGCCCGCTGGTACCAAGCCAAAGCGTTCGATCGGCCGACCGATCAGTTCCAGCACGGTCTTGCGCGGATTGAGCGAGGAGTCCGGATTCTGGAAGACGATCTGCGCCTTGCGCCGCATGGGCTCGAGCGCGCTCTGGGAGAGCCCGACGATCGGTGTGCCGTCGATCAGGATGCGGCCGCTGTCAGGCTCGATCAGGCGCAGCGCGATGCGGCCTATCGTGGTCTTGCCAGAACCCGATTCGCCGACCAATCCCAGCACCTCGCCCGGTCTCACCGACAGAGTGACCGAATCGACCGCGGTGATGCTCAGCTTGTCAAAACGCGGCCAGCCGCGATCGAGACGCAGCCGACCGCGCCCGATCGCAAAGCGCCGCACCAGCGAGTCGATTTCCAGGACCGGCGCTGTGCCCGTCTGCATCCGCTCGACCGGATCCGATGCCGCTTCGATCGGCCAGGGTGTCGAGGCGTGACTGGCGGCCGCATGGCAGCGGGCCTCGCGTCTTGTGTTGTCGTCTACTGCGGTCAAGGCCTGCGGCATGCCGCACGCGGTCTCGGCAAAGGGACAGCGGGCCTGGAAGCGGCAGCCCTGCGGCAGACGGCGCAGATCGGGCAGGCGCCCGGGGATCGATGCGAGCCGCTCTCGCCGCAAGCCGAGGCGCGGGATCGCAGCAATCAACCCCTTGGCATAGGGATGGAGCGGTGCTTGCAGCACCTCGGCGGTCGGGCCGGTCTCGAAGACCTGACCGGCGTACATCACGGCGACCCGGTCGGCGATCCGCCGGACCACGCCGAGGTTGTGACTGATGAAGAGCATCGTCAGCCCGCGACGCGCGCGCAAGGTCTCCAGCAACTCCAGGATCTGCGCCTCGATGGTGACATCGAGCGCGGTGGTCGGCTCATCCAGGATCAGCAGATCGGGCTCGGACGCGAGCGCACCGGCGATCAGCGCACGCTGGCGCATGCCGCCAGAGAGCTCGTGCGGGTAGGCCTGAGCCACCGCTCGAGGGTTGCGGATGCCGACCTCGTCGAGCAGTTCGACCGCGCGCTCGGCCGCTGCGGCAGGCGTTGCGCCGCGATGCTGGATCAGCCCTTCAGCGACCTGGTCGCCGATCCGCAACGAGGGATTGAGCACCGAGAATGGATCCTGAAAAACCAGCCCGATCCGCCGACCGCGCAGCGCCCGCCGCTCGGCTGGCGCCATCTGCATCAGGTCGCGGCCATCAAACTCGATGCGACCTGAGGGGCAGTAAGCCTCCTGGGGCAGCAGGCCCATCGCGGCCAGCGCCACGGTGCTCTTGCCCGAACCTGATTCGCCGACCAGCGCCAGCGTGCTGCCTCGAGGGGCTGCCAGCGAGATGCCCGTCAGGGCCTCGACCTCGCCGCTGGCGGTGCGGTAGCGCACGCTCAGGTCATAGATACGAAGCACGGTCAGCCTTTTGCGGTGCGGGTCTTCAGCCGGGGGTCGAGTCGCTCGCGTGCGCCGTCGCCGATCAGGTTGATGCCCACGACCAGCAGGCACATCGCGATGCCGGGCGATAGCGCGATCCAGGGCGCGGTATCGATGAAGGCCCGAGCCTCGGCGATCATCAAGCCCCAATCCGAACTCGGCGGTTGCGCGCCTAGACCCAGAAAGCTCAACGCCGATCCGAGCAGGATCGCATAGGTCACCCGCAGGCTCGCCTCGACGATCAGGGCCGGCCAGGCGTTGGGCAGGATCTCCCGAAAAAGGATCCACGCAGGCCCCTCCGCGCGCGCACGCGCAGCCTGGATGAAGTCTTCGGTGGCGAGCGATAGCGTGACGCTGCGCGTCACGCGCGCGATCGGTGGCACATAGACCAGACCCACCGCGACGGCGGTCTTCCAGATCGCAGGCGGGGTGACTGCGAGTACCAGCAGGCCCAGCATGATCGGCGGCACTGCCATCAGCACGTCGGCGCCGCGCATCAGCAACTCATCGGTGCGTCCCCTGAAATAACCCGCCGCCAACCCGATCGGAACGCCGATCGCGAGGCTGATGAGCGTCGCGCTGATGCCCATCGCGAGCGACAGTCGGGTACCCATCAACAGGCGGCTGAACACATCGCGGCCGTAGTCGTCGGTCCCCAGCCAGTAAGTCGTGCTCGGCGGCAGGAAGCGCGTCTTGATCGAGATCGTATCCCAGGGGTGCGGGCTGATCCAGGGAGCCAGCAGGCCCAGCAGCACGATCACGCCGGTGATCAAGAGGCCCGCCTTCAACTGGGCCGACATCGGCTTGCGGGGCGCACGCTCGAATGCCGCGCTGGCCGTCGCGCCCGGGGCGGGCGCGTCCGGGACGGATCCAACCGCGCCCGGCGACGCCACAGCGGCCGAGCGGAGGGCGTTGCCCTGGCCTGGCTCAGGCGATCGATCGGTCATAACGGATCCGTGGGTTGAGCCAGGCGTAGGCGAGGTCCGCGAGCAGATTGGCGATCGCATAGATCGCGGCAACCACCAGGATGCTGGCCTGCAGGGTGGGCAGATCGCGGTTCTGGATCGAGAACACGATCAGGCGGCCCAGACCCGGGTAGGCGAAGACGGTCTCGATCACGACGATACCACCCATCAGGCGGCCAAAGTCGAGTGCGAGGACCGTGATCGTGGGCAGCAGTGCGTTGCGCAGCGCATGGCGCATCACGACGATGCGCTCGGGCAGTCCCTTGGCCCGCGCAGCGGTCACATAGGGGCTCTGCAGCACCTCGATCATGCTCGAGCGCGTGAGCCGCGACACATGCGCGAGATGCGCAAAGACCAGCGTGATGGTTGGCGCGACCAGGTGCTGCAGCCAGATCCAGAAACCCGTGGCGAGCGGCTCATAGCCCGATGAGGGCAGCCAGCCCAGCCACGACGCAAAGACCAGGATCACTACGATCGCCCAGAAAAACTCGGGCACCGCGATCCCGAGATAGGTGCCGACCGACACGCCGTGGTCGAGGGGCCGGCCATGCCGCAGGGCGGCTGCGACCCCCAGACCGATCCCGATCACCGCGATCAGCACGAAGGACACGCTCGCAAGCACCAGCGATCGACTGATCGCTTCGAAGAGCAAGGGCGCGATCGGCCGGTTCATCAGCATCGACTCGCCGAGATTGCCCTGCACGACCGCCCAGGCCCAGCGCAGATACTGCTGCCAGATCGGATCATTGAGACCCAGCTTGGCCTCGAGGATCTTGACCTGGGCCGGGTCGGCAAACTGCCCGAGGATCAGGTAGGCGACATTGGCGGGCAGGATCGAGGTGACGGCAAAGACCAGGATCGAGACCGCCACCAGCACGAGGGCAACCGACAGCAGACGACGCAGGATGTAGAGGGCCATCGGCTGTCGGTTCCTTCAGTGCGCGCGATCAGCGCGCGAGGCTCACATTCTTCAGTTCGAGCCACTGCATCGGCGTCGACTTGAAGTCGCGCACTTCGTTGCGTACGCCGTTCACATGCGCCGCGTTGTAGGCAATGATGCCCGGCACCGTGTCGGCGAGCACGGCCTGCACTTCCGTGAACAAGGCCTTGCGCTGCGCATCGTCGTTGGTTTTGCGAGCCCGCTCGAGCAGGTCGTCGGCACGTTTGTCACTATAGAGCCAGAGCTGCTTGTTCCAGCTGCCCTCCGAGTGGAAGAACGGATAGAGCGCGGTGTCGAGGGTCGGCCGGGCGAAATAGCCGTCGATGTACATCTGCGCCTTGCCTGCGACATTGGCGGCGTAAGACGCGAACGGTACCCGCTCGACACTGATGCGAATGCCAGCCGCGCGGGCCATGTCCCGGATCGCGACGCCCAGCCGCACCCGCTGCTCACGCTCCTGAGGCACCTGCATCGTGATGTCGAATCCGTTCGGGAATCCCGCTTCAGCGAGGAGCTTCTTCGCGCCGGCGATGTCCGGTCCCTTGATCGGCACGGACTTGTTGAAGTAGGGGTGGCTCCGCGGGATCGGGCTGAGCGTCGGCGAGCCCTGACCGAAGATCGCGAGCTCGACCAGCGCGGTCTTGTCGATCGTCATCGCGAGCGCGCGGCGCACACGCACATCATTGAAGGGAGGACGACCGTTGTGCAGGATCAGGCCGTCCCAGGTGGCGGTGGGCACGCTGTCGACGCGCACGCTCTTGCTGGTCTTCAGCTTTTCGACGGCCTCGTAGGCGAGATTCCAGACGATGTGAATGGCACCGGAATCGAGCGCGGCCAGGCGAGCCGCTGACTCGGGGATGATGCGGATGGTCACCGCGTCGAGCTTGGGCTGGCCATTTTCGAAGTAGTCGGGGTTCTTGACGAGTTCCATCCGGTCGCCGGGTGCCCAGGACTTGAACATGAACGGCCCGGTCCCGACCGGCTGGCGCGACACCGTGTCCAGCCGGTCGCGCGCGAGGATACGCATCTGCCGATCGCCAAAGATGTCGGCAAATCCCGCGTAGGGCAGGCTCAGTGTGAAGCGCACGGTGAGCGGATCGACCGCCTCGACATCCTTGATCATCGTCAGGTTCGAGCGGGCCCGAGATCCGGTGGCCGGATCGAGGATGCGCCTGACGGTGGCGACCACGTCACCTGAGTCGAGCTCGCGACCGTGGTGGAACTTGACGCCCTTACGCAGTTTGAAGGTCCAGGTCATCAGATCGGACGACGCACTCCAGCTCTCGGCCAGATCGGGGTGGACATTCAAGTCGTGATCGATGCGCGACAGGCCATTAAAGACCAGATGCACATACACATACTCGTCGCCGAGCGTCGTGAGCGCGGGGTCGAGCTGGTTGAGCGTGGTGCCGACTGCCACTCGCAGAGTGCCCTGCGCGCTGGCGCTCTGCGGGATCGTCGCGAGACCGAGGCCGAGCCCGAGGCTCAGACCGATTGCTGCCATGAGTCGCTTCATTACTTTCTCCCCTACATGGATGTGGAACGGGTGGCGCCCGCGGCCGGCGGGTCGGGCGGGATCGAGATTGCGTCCGGGTCGATCACCCGGGTCACATAGAGTTCGGTCAGTGGATGATATTCGGACCAGAGGCGAAAGAGCGCGCCGATCGGATTCGGATCACTGTCCACGCGCAGGTCGATGTAGGCAAACGCCTCGCGCCATGCGATCAGCAGCGCTGCGGAAACCAGCGGCTTGAACTCGCCCCCGCCTACCTCGCCGGCACGCAGCGCCGCAAGCAGCCGGTCGGCGAGATGGGCCGCCGGATCGCGTTCGAACGCGCTGACCATCTGCGCCGGGATGTCCGCGGAACGAACGATATTGGCGATTGCAACGCAATCGCGGCCATGCGCTTCGTTGCGCTCGGGCTTCACATAGCGCCCCGAAAAGGCGGCCGTGTTGCCATGCCGGTCGATCACCGCGAGCTGGCGCCAGACATGGTGAGGGCTGGATGCAATCAGGGCGTCCAGGGCGCGCTCGGCGTCCGCTCCGCCCCTGAGCAGCTCGAGGCCGAGCGGGCCAAGCCGGGGGTCGGTGACATTCTGTGTGAGCACGCAGCCGACGCCCGCGGCCGCGTGCGCGCAGCGCGCGCCCACTGCAGGAGCTGAAGTGGTGACGACGACGCCGGTCATTCCGGTGCGGGCGCATCGACCTGCGAGTGAGAAAGTCACAGGGCACCTCCACCGCGGACAGCTTGAATGTCCACTTCCATCGGCAACTCAGGGCTCGCGAGGCCGCGCACGATGACAGCCGTGAATGCCGCTCGCGCGCCCGAAAGCCGCTCGAGCACGCGGCGGCTGACCTCCGGCAGGTAGTCGCGGTCGGTCACATAGACGGTGGCCTTGGTGACATCGCTCAGTGTGCAGCCAGCCTCCGCAAGCAGTTCCTCGACATTGAGCATGGCCTGTACCGCTTGTGCGCCCGCATCGCCTGCGCCGTGCATCCGATGCTGCAGGTCGATGCCGGTCTGGCCCCGCAGGATCACGCGCTCGCCAGCGACGGTGGCCATGCAGAATTCGCAATCGAGCGCCTGCGCCTGAGTGCCATAGCGCGCGATATTGGAGTTGTAGGGCAGCAGCCGCTGATGAGGCTGGCCGTCCACCTTGCGCAGCGCCACCACATCGATCTCGAACAGGATCTCCGGTCGGGCGAAGGCCTGCGTGATGATGCCGGTCGAGACCGGCCTCACACCGGCGAGGTGCCGGCCGATGACCGGGTAGGCCGCCGTCCGGTAGGCGCGGTCACCGATGTAGACGGTGATCTTGCAGATGTCCTCGACACCGGAGCCGGCCTCGCGCAGCAGCGTCGCGAGATTGGTCATGGCCAGATCGACCTGGGCGGCGGCGTCGGCGGGGCTGCGGCCCCTGGCAATCGTGCCGCTATGGTCCAGCGGGCTGCCGGTCTGGCCGCGCACGAACAACTCGTCGTCGGACGCGATCACCATCGCGCCGCGCCACGGGAAGCCCTGGCCATGCCAGCTGTCGAATTGGTAGGGTCGAATCACCTGCGCCGGACGGCTCGGGATCGCTGCCTCGGCGTCGATCTGCACGATCATCTCGGGGCGGGGGAGGCCGGCGACCACGAGGCCGGTGCTCACTGGATGGAGGTCGCCCAAGCGTTCCTGAATCACGCGATAGCAGGCCGACCGGTAGTCGCGATCGACGATGCAGGTGGTGAGCTTGGTCAGGTGCGAGAGCTGGCCGCCGACCTCCGCGAGCGCGCGCTCGATGCGGTCCAGCGCGGCGTGGGTCTGGCGCGCGGGATCCCCGGGACCGATGACCGACCCGTCATCGGCCATCGGATGCCCGGCGCTCAGGAAAACCCGTTCGCCGCTGCGCACCGCGCTGGCGGACTGCAGGCTCGATGCGGCTGCTGCGGGCAAGGGGACCGGGATGGCGGTGTTCGTGGCTCGTTGGATCATGGGCGATGCGGACTGTTGCAGGGGTTCAGGAATGGCTCTGTGGATCGGCCTCGGCCGGAAAGCAGCCAGCGTCGCGGGCCAGTTGCCAGGCCTGCGTGGTGGCGACGGCGCCGCGCCGGATGATGCGGTCACGGTCAATCGCCGGCGTCTGGCCAGCATCGATGACGACCTTGCCGTCGATGATCACGGTGTGGATGTCCGACGCACTGGCATACCAGACCAGGCTGCGCAGCGGGTCGTTGACCGGTTGCAGGTGCGGCTTGAGCGCGTCGACGATCACGATGTCGGCACGGGCGCCGACGCTGATCCGGCCCAGGTCAGGCCGGCGCAGCGCATCCGCGCCGCCCGTGGTCGCCGCAGCGAAGAGGTCTGCAGCGGTGGCCGATCGGCTCTCGCCGGTCGCCTGCTTGGAGGCAAAACCACTGGCCCTCAACTGCGCATAGAAATCCATTCGCTCGGCATCGGTGCCGATCCCCAGGCACATGCCAGGCCGGGCAAACCGCGCGTAGTGCGGTGCCTTTCCGCCACGCAGGAAGACGGTCGGGCAGTGGGCGATGGTCGCGCCGGCGGCCGCGATTCGATCGAGTTCGCCGTCTTCGAGGTGGACGCCGTGCCCGAAGATCACCCCTTCACGCAACAGGCCGACAGAGGCCATGTAGTCGGCTGGCAGGCAGCCGTGACGCTCGCGGATCCGGTCGACCTCGCCCTGACTCTGTGCGAGGTGGGTGGTGACCAGCAGGTTGCGCTCGCGAGCGATCAGGTCGACCCGCTTGAGCAGATCGGGTCCGCAGGAATCAGCGGCGTGCGGGCCCAGGATCACGCGGATCATCCCGCCGCTGCCTTCGTCGAATTCGGCATGCAGCTGCTCAAAGGCGGTGAGGCCCGAGTTACCTTCGAAGCTGCCAGTGGCGGCGCGTGCGACCTGGGCGTTGCCGATCACCGGGGCCGGGGAGAAAAGATAGGGGGCTGCGTAGAGGCGCAGCCCCCAGTCGCGGGCGTGCTCGAGTGTGGCGCGCTGGCGCGGCCGGAACTGGTCGAGCAGCGTCGTCACGCCGCTGCGCAGCACCTCCAGCAGACCCAGCGCAACGAGGTCATGCAGTGCATCTGCAGCAAGTCCGGTCACTGCGAGGCCGCCCATCGGCATCAGCATCGAGTAGACCTTGCTTTCGCCGATGGCCGAGCGAGGCAGATCGTCGACGATGCCGCGAAAGAGCGGCGCGTTGATCGTGTGGTTGTGCAGATTGATGAACCCGGGGTGTACGATGCCAGCCTCCACCTCCACCAATCGGGCGGCAGCGGGAGCACGGTCCGAAAGGGCAACGATCAGGCCGTCGCGGACATGGGTGTACAGGTCCCGGACTGGTACATGCCTGCCACCTTCGTGGACGATGGTCCACTCGGCGTGGATCGCGAGGTCCTGCATGGTGCTCCCTGGATTTGGCTGGCGGCTGTTCTGGGGAGACGCTTATATGGGCGCCCCCCGGATTGCAAGTGATTTTTTCGTGTCTCAGGCGTTGAGGTGGGGCTGCAGTCTTATATCCGGCCTGTTGTTGCAGGACTTTCGACCTGCTGGCCCTGATGGCATTCGCCGACGAGAGCATAGGAATTTCAAACCACCTTTTCCCTGATGGACAACGGTACTCTCATCTCGAGAAGAAGTCCATCGCGGGTGATCGTGCGCTGTTTGGCGAAGACTCTCCGCTCCCGATGCGGATTCAACCCCTGAGTGAGGCGCGCGGCAAAAGCGTGATGGGGTAGGTAAAACTGGCCGCCTGCAGGGGCCTGAGCAGGTTATCCGGGTCGAGCTCGGAGAGCTAGCTCATGCCCCCCCTTGTCCAAACCCCAGTGCAAGCGGTCCGCGTATGGAACCAGCTTTGAAAAGCGGGGGGTACCCCCGGGGTGGGGGTCCGGATAGCAGGAAAGCTGGCACTTCCTCGCATGTCAAAAATTGGACTCCCCCTTGCGGCGTTTGGCAAGAGTTCGCGGAACTCTGATCTTCACCCAGCGGCAAAAGCACCCGGCGAGCACTCGGCCGACGTGGCCGGCACCCACGGCGCCGTCCCCGAACGTGTCACCGGGTGGTGCTGTTGTCGGCAGGCGTATTCGATCCATCTACCATAGACACTCATGCAAGTGGGCATTGAAGATGAGTCAGCCTGGCCCAGGCGGCGCCGTGCGGCTCCACTTCGCGCACCAGGAAGCCGGCCACCTGCTCGCGCAGCAGTTCAGGTAGATGCTGTCCATGTCAGTTCACGTGCGGCCGAATCGGGTTTTGAAGTCGAAAAAATGTTCGAGCGAATTCGCCACGGAGTGTGAATAGTTCATGTCACGGTTGCCAAACAACATCGCCATCGACCGCATAGAGTCGGCATTGTCTGGCCCCATGTTTGTTGCAATTTTCCAGCGCCCTGGCAAGCGGATCATCCCCTCCGTTGGCCCAGCCCCAACCACCGTTGGGTGCAATGGCAAACGCTCGCGGTTCCAGACTGTTGAGAAAATCTCCATAACCCTTGCGGCCACGATCTTTCACATAGGGCACCCGATCCACCGCATCGACAACAGCAAAATCTGTTTTCGGCGGCGCCTTCATCGGTACAGGGAGTGCGTATTTCCCGTACTCAGGGCGTACTTCCGCTGGCAGGTCAAGAGACGCCAGAAAACGGCTCATTTCGGGCTGCCAGATCGACTGGCCAGCCCTGGCCCCGAACATATTGTGTGCGTCACGACCAAAGACACCAAAGGCGACCAGCTTGGCTTGCCCGCCGGCGGCGGTATAACGGCTGTACATGCCTTTGTAGGTGTAGGGTGAGAAATAACTGTCGTTGTCGCCATAGAACCAGAGGGAGGGAATCTTGGTCTCCCGCGCGTAGCTGGCGACCGCGCGCGCCAAACCGTCCTCCCACGCGGCACAGTCAACCTGCCGCAATCCTCCGGCAAAATTGACCAGCCCACGTACCCCGGGATAGTTCAGTGCGCCGAATGCGAGGCTGGTCCAGCCGCCGTGCGATTGCCCCATCACCAGCATCCGCTCCCTGTCCGCCCAAGGCTGCTGGACGATGTGGTCAAGCACCGCCTTCACGTCCTCGGCTTGCACACGACCGTTGCTCTCGACGTTGCAGCCACCACCAATGTAACTACCCGTTGACTTGGAGAAACCGCCACGCATAGGTACGACAACTGCGTAGCCTCTCTGTAGAAAGAAACGTACCGCCGGCATCGGCCGGTAGCGCCCCTGAAAACGTGTATCGCCGGGTGCCTTGCCATGGTTGATCACAGCAACCGGAAAGGGCCCGACGCCATCAGGCAGAAACAGGGTTGTCTCCAATGTCTGACCACCTAAAAATCCTGGCTTGTGAACTTCAATGATGGACTCTCCCACCGACACATCCTGGGCACGCCCGGGGATCGCCGCCAGCAACCACGCCAGCGAAAGCACAACATGGCGTGCGACCGACCACAAAAAAGCATTGGCTCGGATCACGATCTCTGCCATTCGCGGCAATTGCGGCTTTCTCGGCCTCACATGCGGAACACGCCGAACTTGGGCTCGGCATTCGGCGTGTTGAGCGCCGCGCTCAGGCCCAGCGCCAGCACGCGGCGCGTTCCAAGGCGGCAAGCCGCCGCTCTCGAAGGGAATCGAGACCAGGATTGTCTCGGCGGCCACGATCTTCATGTTTGCTCCATCGCGAACAAGGGGATCGATACCCAAGCGTTGCTCGCCGGTCTCAATCATACCCGCGGCGGCCCGAGCAAGTCAGCTATGAGGTGCTGAACTTTGAAGATCCCCGACACGCTACTCATCTTGCGTTCGAGCGGTACCTCCAAATATATCCGAACCGCTCGACAGTTCACTATCGTTAAATTATGCTTTAAACTTCCAGCGCATCTTAAGGAGGCGTTATGCAATCACCTGTCAAAACCATTCTCGTTGGCATTTCTTTCGCGCTACTGCTCAGTGGCTGTGCCATGTTGGAGTCTGCATATAAATCCACATCCGACACAGTGTCAGGCTGGTTCAAGTCAGACGACAAGAAAGACCAGAAGAAGTAGAGTTCCCGGCTGGTGGGAGATTTGCTGTTGGGCTACCTGGTGGAAGAGGAGGGCGTGAGCCACCTGGCTGAGCTCGATCCCGAAAACCCGCTCAGGTCCCTGACCCCAGATGCCCTGAGCCCGACAGCAGAAATGCTCACTAAATTCCAACCTGAGGTGTCTCATTCTCATTGACGTGTAGGGATAAGAATTTGCTTCCCTTCCGCGCCGCACAAGGCGAGCGCATGAGGCCGGATTCGGGCGGGTGGGCAGCGGTTGGGTGCCACGATCGGTCATGCCCACGGCGCCGAGGGGGCTCGCGCAAAGGGGGCGCTATGGCAGATACGCATTATCGCAAGGGCTTCGGTGGCCATGCGATCATGCCCGTCGCGTGCCAAGAGAGCTGCTGACCTACGAGGACGTGCTGCGCATCGTCGAGTTGGTGAAGACGACGCGTTTCACTGAGTTCCGGCTCAAGGTCGGGGAGGCGGAGGTGCATCTGCGCCGCGCCGGCGGCTCGGCGCCCGAGGCTGAGTCGGTGGCATTCGGGGAGAGGGTGGTTCCGGCACAATCGATGCCGCAAGCGGACCCGGAAAGGCATTTCCCTCCCGGCTCGGTGCTGGTGCGCGCGCCGATGGTGGGCACGTTCTACCGCGCTCCGGCGCCCGATGCGCCGCCGTTCGTCGAGGTCGGGCAGCGCGTCGAGCCGGAGCAGACGCTGTGCATCATCGAGGTGATGAAGCTCATGAACACGATCGCTGCCGAGGCGCGCGGCGTGGTCAACGAGATCCTAGCCGGGAACGGCAAGCTGGTCGAGCCCGGCCAGGTGCTGATAGTGATTCGCCCGGACCCGGAGGATGGATGAGCCGGCGCTTCGATTTCGTCGACCTGACGCTGTGCGACGCGCACCAATGCCTGGGGTCGGCGCGCATGACCACGGAAATGATGACGCCGATCCCCGGGGCGATCGACCGCTGCGGCTACGCGGTGATCAACATCCTAGGCGGCGCGGTAGGGGCTCGATCATCAACATCGCCTCGGTGTCGCACGAGAAGGGCGGCGGCGCGCTCGGCAACGTCTGGTACGGCACCACCAAGGCGGGCGTGGTGGCGATGACCAAGGGCCTCGGGCGGGAACTCGGCCCCGACCGGATCCGCGTCAACGCGATCACGCCGGCTGTGGTGGCAACCGACATGGTGAAGAACCTGCTCACCGAGGAGGTCAGGGCGCGCATCGTCTCGCGCATCCCGCTCGGGCGCCTGGCCGGGGAAGATGACGTGGCGCGACTGGCGGTGTTCCTCGCTTCCGATTACCCCGACTTCATCACCGGCGAGACGATCGCCGTGGACGGCGGGTTCCTGCGTACCTGAGGCGCGCTACCGGACGAACGCCGCGGCCGTGAAAAAACCTGCGCCGGAAAGACCGAGCAGGGTTCTCCCCGGCCATTGCAGGGGCCTTAAGAGCCATCCCCACCACGCCGCCGAGAGCGCGATCAGGCCCGCGATCGAAGCGGTGAAGGCGAGGCCCTGCGCGAGTGAGACCTTCGGGAACTCGAGCAGCACCGGGTTGAGGATGAACACGTAGGGCACGAACAGGCCCACGAAGGAGAGCTTGAGCGCGAGGATCGAGGTTTTCATGAACGACGCGCCGGCCAGCTGCGCCGCGGTCATGGCGGTGATCGCCACCGGCGGGATGATGGTGGCGAACACCGAGTAGTAGAAGACGAACATGTGCGCGGCCACGCGCGAATAGCCGAGCTCCTCGAGGAACGGCGCGAGCGCGAGCGCCATGATGATGTAGGTGGCGGCCTCCGGGATCACGGCGCCGGTGACGAGCGTCGCGACCATCACGAGCGGCAGCGCGATCGCGGCGATCTTGCCGATCGGGCTCAGGATGAGCGCGTTGGCCACATTGGTGCCGAGCCCCGAGGTGATCACGGCCTGCGCCACCGGGCCGATCAACGCAAGCAGCAATCCCATGCGCGCCGCCTGCTTGGTGCCATCGAAGATCCCGTCGATCACGGCGCGCAGCTTCGGCCGGTACCTGCCCTGGACGATGAACGGCACCACGGCCGCGGCGACGAGCGCCCAGAAGCCCGCGACGCGGGGGGTGTACATCATCAGCATGAGCGCGGTCAGGATCACAAGGCTGACGAGGAAAGTCGGCAGCACGCGCCGTACCAGTTCCCAGTCCACTGGGTCGGAAATGCGCGCCACGCCGGTGGCGCGCGCGTCGAAATACACCCCGAGCCCGATGGCGGCGTAATAGAGCACCGCCGGCAGCACCGCAGCGAGCGCGACGGCGATGTACGAGACGTTGAGGAAGAACGCCATCACGAAGGCGCCCAGCCCCATGATCGGCGGCATGATGAGGCTGCCGGAGGAGGCTGAGGTCTCGATCGCCGCGGCCATCTCGGGCTTAAAGCCCTGGCGCTTCATCTGCGGGATCGTGACCCGGCCGGTGATCACCACATTGGCCACCGCCTGGCCCACCATGGTGCCGACGAGCGCGCTGCCGACCACCGCCGGATAGGCGGCGCCGCCGCTGACGCGCCGGCCGACCGCCTTGCCGACCTCGAGCAGCGCGCCGATCGCGCCGGTATGCGCGAGTACCGAGCTGAAGATGAGCACGTAGAAGACCACCTCGGCGGTGAGCGGGATGAGCCAGTAGATGCCGTGCACCGGATGAAGCGTCGTATAGCTGACGACGAAGTCAGTCGTGTACGGCGCGTGCTCGAGGAATCCGGGCAGGTGGTGACCGAAGAAGAAGTACAGCAGCGCGGCGCATACCACGCCGGTGAGTATCGGTCCCCACGTGAAGAGCCCGGCAACGACCATGCCTCCCAGCGCGATCAGGCCAACGACCACGTCTCGCGGCTCGAGCAGGCCAGCGGAGACCTCCAGGTGGTCGATGTTGAGCCACAGGTAGATCGGGCCGGCCAAGCCCGCGCCGAGCGCGAGGCAGAGCAGGGCGATCTTGGCGCGATACACCAGCACGGACCCGACCGCGCCCTGACGCAGCCGCTCCTCGATCGCCATGAGGAGCGACAGGGTGTACACCACCCCGAAGAAGAGCGAGTAGTAGCGCGAGACCGGTTGCAGCGGACGCCAGACGTCGACGAGCTGGTAGGCTACCAGCACGGCGGCGAGCGCCGCGATCAGCCAGTTCAGGGCGCGCGCGGCACCCGCCCCGGTGATCATCCTCCGGCGGCTACTTCTTGCCGAGCACCTTTTCCGGCGGCCAGAGGCTCGCTTCCTGGTAGGCGCGCTGCGAGCCGGGGTGGACTTTGTTCGGTGCGTCGAGAAACGGCCGCAGCATCGTCTCCTTGTTCCAGGTCTTGCCAAGCGCGACGAACTGCCCGGCCTTCGGCCCGAGCTGGATGAACGCCTTGGTGATCTCGTAGGCGAGATCCTCCGGGAAATCCGGGTGCACCGCGCGCACGCCCACGTCGGCGAACCACTGCAGGCGCGCCGCCTGGCCGGGCAGCGTGTTGGGTGCGAAATCGAGCGGGATGAACGGCGAGCCGGTCTGGCGGTTGACCTTCTCCAGCACGTCGCGCGGGACATCGAGGTAGCGGAACGGCCTGCCCGAGGCGGCGACGCGCGTGATGGTCGAGCCCGGGACGACCTCGCGCAGCAGCGCGTCGACGTTCATCTGCACCAGCGCAGCGACGACGCGACCGTCCAGCAGCGAGTCGATGCCTTTTGCGGGCCCGAGGAACTGGATCTGCGTGTTGTCCTCGGTGATGCCGAAGCCTTCCTTGAGAATCGTGTAGGCGAAGCCGCCCCAGTGCGTCTGCGTCTTCAGGCCGATGGCGATCGACTTGCCCTTCAGGTCGGCGACCGACTTGACGTTCGGATCCGTGGTGACGAACCAGGAATTGCCGTGCAGCGTCTCGCCGTAGAGCCACTTCCAGTCCACCGCGATCGGCTCGTCGAAGAACGGCTTGACGCCCTTGGCCGCG
>Ga0194110_10004105_pt1 | contig 17759 bp, 15 predicted proteins | sample TA2Kig1200mmetaG_FD_146192 | JGI IMG/M metagenome (GOLD analysis project Ga0194110, IMG submission 146192) | Freshwater microbial communities from Lake Tanganyika, Tanzania - TA2015032 Kigoma Deep Cast 1200m | ecosystem: Environmental > Aquatic > Freshwater > Lake | place: Tanzania: Lake... | reverse complement strand
AATACGTCTGCCTGGCGGCGGCGTGAAACGTGAAACGAACGAGCGCGATCAAAACAAAAAACGCAGGTATGAACGTGGAAACACCTACCCTGGATGAAATCCTCGCCTCTCTTGATCTGGATGCAGACATCGCTGGCGAGGTCAAGGTTAGCCGGCTAACCTTTTCATATCGTGAGGCCACATAACGGCGTTTTGCGACAAAGCACGTTAACAAAAGATTATCCCGCACGGCCCGCAACCTCAAAACTGGGGCTTGACAAGCCTTTAGTTTTATGGTATAATACAGATATACAGTAGACCGTAACAGCGAGGAAAGAAGATGAATACTAAACTCACGATTCTCATCCCCAAAGAACTCCACATTGCTGTGAAGGTGAAGGCGGCGAAAGAGGATAAGACGGTAAGTGAAATTGTTCGTGGACTTTTACAGGAATGGCTTAAGGAGGAGAAAGAGAAGCCACCACCCAAATAAACAGATCGGGGCCGTACGGTGCCGATAACACCATACGACCCCTAACCCTCGCTGGTCATCATAGGCTTGCAGCGAGAGCTACGATAAATTGTAGCACAAACGTTGACTTTTAGCAAGCGGCCTACCTGCGCCAGCGAGATGCATGGGTAGGCCGCTTTTCGTTTGAGAGGAGGGCAAGATGACTGAGGAACGCTATCGGATTTACTCCCACATGACCAAGAGCCGTTTTTTGCACGTCGAGGACGCCCTGAACATCGGCAAGCTGAGGTTGTTCGGCGGCGAGTACGTCAAGGGCAAGGGGGCGACGGTGCTGGCCTGGCACTACCTGGACATCGAAGACGCCAGGGTTTTACTCAGTGACCTGGCCTGGGGCAAACCGGTAAACTATACAGAGTATAAGGGCAGCACCAACGGCGGCCAGGCCGTCTCCAGGGTCTTGAAAATCAAGACCAACGGGGATAAGACCTGGTTCACGTTAGAGAACGGCCCAGGCGAAGTGATAGGCGAAGGGGCGGTGAAGCCAGCGGGTGAACCCGAAGCGATGGTCAACGTTCCCTTCAACGTCTGGGATGCCCGTCGGCTGGCCTTCACCGTCCTGGTCCACCTCGACGCCTGGACGGTGATCACGTTCAAATCGAGGGTGTTGGCTCAAAACTGAGCCTTTTGGAGGGGAGGGCTCCGGCCTTCCCCTCCTCAGCAAACACGAACGGGGGTGGTCTATGAGCTTTGAAGTCGAGCGGTGTGACCTTCGATTGGTCGAATGTGAAAACCTCTGGAGCATACTTCGCCGCTGGCTGGTTACACTCTGGAGGTTCACGAAAGAGAGGAGGAAAGGATGATCTGTTTGCACTGTCTACAAGAGATCGGCCTGGGGAAGCGCGTCTTTGTGATCCCCTTCCCGACGTATGCCGAAGATGCCTATCTCTTTGCCCACCCCGACTGTATGCCCATCCTGGAGGGCAGAGAGAACATTTTGGACGGCTACTACATCGAAGGGAGCAAGCGCGTTTTTGTCCCCCGCGAGCTAGTAGAGGCCCTGAAAGGGGCAGGGAACAGCGAGAGCGGCTAAGGCGAGAGCCCAGCCGCTCCCAGGGAGCCCCGTGTGTCCTGGCGGGCCTGGGGCTCCCACCCGTATTATAGCACTGAGAAGGTGAGGACGCAAATGGGGGAAACGGGCAAAGTAGAGCGTTGTGTGGATTGCGCTTTCATGGCCTGGGACCAGAAGCGGGAAAAATTCTTTTGTGGCCGCACCTTGGAATATAAGGCGGTCATGCCGCAACAGTCAGCGTGCGAACACGGCGTTGAGAAGGTGTACCGCAAGCGCAGGCAATATCAGACGGCATACCAGTTATGCCTGATAGAGGAAAGGAGCGATTGAGATGCGAGTAGTAACCTATGCCAGGGTTAGCACCGAAGACCAAGCCAAACACGGCTATAGCCTACCCTCGCAGATAGAAGCAGGTCGCAAGTATGCCGAAGAACGTGGTTGGACAGTAGTAGCTGAAATCAGTGATGATGGCATTAGCGGAGCAACCCTTGACCGCCCTGGCCTCGACCGTATCCGAGACATGGCCAAGGCAAGGGAGATCGAGGCCATTATCGTCTACGACCTGGACCGGCTCAGCCGCAAGGCTGTCTATCAAATGCTCATAGAGGAGGAATTAGGCAAAGCGGGAATTACGATTCACTACGTCCAGGGCGACTATGGAGATTCTGACGAAGGACGGCTAATGAAACAGATCAGGGCCTCCATAGCCGAGTATGAGCGTGCCAAGATCACCGAAAGGATGGTCAGAGGAAAACGAAGCAAAGCTCGCCAAGGACGGGCGGGGAACGGTGGAACTACCGCTTACGGCTACCGTCACGACGGCAATGGTTCTCTAGTCATCGAGGAGAGAGAGGCCCAGGTTGTACGGACGATATTTGAGCTCTACACAAACGGCGAAGACCTCAGTATCTCCGAAATTGCTCGCCGTCTCACAGCCAGCCCACACAAGACCTCCACAGGCAACAAAAAATGGCGACCTTGTACGGTCGGCTGCATACTCAATAACGAGACTTATGCAGGGACGCTTTACTACAACAAGTATAGGAAGAAAAGTGAATACATAGACGCAAGAGAAACTCGGCCCAAAGACGAATGGATACCCGTTCCTGTGCCTCCCATCGTAAGCAGAGCAACCTTTGAGACTGCCAAACGCCGCCTGGCCCACAACCGCAAGGTGAAGCGTAGACAAACCCGCCATCCTTACCTGTTGGGTGGAATGTTATCTTGTGCTGAGTGCGGCTATGCCTACGTTAGCACATCCTCAAATGACCATCGTTACTACTACGACAGCGGCAAATACACCGACAAGAAACACCATCCCACTTCTAGCCTGCGAGCCGACCTGGTAGAGGAGAAAGTTTGGGAAGCAGTCAAAGAAATCTTGCTCAATCCTTCTGCCCTGTGGGAAGGATACAAAGCCAGGGAAGCCGAGGTGCTAGACCAAAAAGTCAAGCTGACTGAACGTCTGGAGACCATGCTTAAATTAAAGGACAAGGCACAGCACAAACTTGACGCTCTGACCGAAGCATACCTCGACCCTGACATCGGGATAAGCAAGGCTGAATACACCCGCCGCCGTCAGGCCATAGAGAAAGAGATAGCAGAATGGGAGCGGGAAGCCCAGGGGATGCAAGAACGGCTGAAAGCAGAGGCTATCACGCAGGAGCAAATGGAAGCCATAGAGGAGTTTGCGGCTAAAATCTCACAAGGGATTGACCTATTGGGCTTTGAGGAGAAACGGAAGGTTCTGACGATGCTAGAGGTGAAAGGGATGATACATCGGGAAGACGGGAAAGAGTGGATTGAGCTAGAAGGCTTGTTCCCGCCTACCGAAGTTTGTGTATCATATAAGGCGTATTGACGCTCTATGTCAAACGTGAAAGTTTTGACGCTCTATGTCAAACGTGAAACGTCAAACGTGAAACGTCAAACGTGAAACGTCAAACGTGAAACGTGAAACGTCAAGCGTCAAGCTTTGATAAGTCCACCTTTTTGAGGCGGGGGTTATGGGTGATGCCTGGGATGCGGCCCCGCTTGGCCAGGGGCTTACCGGCCACCACCTTGAGGTCGCCGGTGAAGTCAATCGGCCTGGCCCCACTGATGTAACTCCCAACCCCATAGCCATCCACAGGAGCTCCCTCGGCGATGAACTGCCGAATTCGCTGCGGCGTGATGCCTCCGCTGACGAAGATCTTGACGTTGGGAAAGCCTGCTTGATCGAGGCGAGCCCGCACCTCCTTGACCAGAGCAGGGGTGACCCGACCCCGCTCAACCGGAGTGTCCAGCCGCACCCCCCACAGCCGGTCACCCATGGCCTCAGCTACCCGCAGGCTCTCCTCTGCCTCGTCCTTGAAGGTGTCCACCAGGGCGATGCGGGGAAACTCTGGCGGCATGTGTTTATCGAACGCTTGGGTGGCCTTCACCGTGTCGCCAAAGATGAGGATCATGGCGTGGGGGATGGTCCCGGCCGGGGCTGTGCCGGCCAGCTCGGCTCCGGCGGTGGTGGCGCCGGTGACGCAACCACCCACGATGGCCGCGTATTCCATCCTGGCCGAGACGTCGGGGTGGACGTGGCGGGCTCCGAAGCTGATAATGGGAACACCCTCGGCGGCCTCGACACATTCTCGGGCCGCCGTGGCCCAACCGCTCTCGTGGGCCAGGATGCCCAAAATGGTTGTTTCGTAGAGGCCGAAGGAGCTGTAAGGGGCGGTGATACGCAGGACGATCTCGCCCTCGCTCATGGGCTCACCCTCGTCCAGGGTCCAGACCTCGGCATCCCCAGGCAGGACGGCAACCAGGAGCTCCAGCACCTCTGTGATGCCACAGAAAATGCCATCCCGACCGGGGAAGATTTCCATAGTTACCACAGGGTCCAGTGCTTCCTTTTGCAAGACAGTCTGGGTGCGGGCGAAGTAGATGTCTGCCCGGTCTTCGGAGAGAGCACGTTGGATCGAATGAGCAGAGTGTTGGGCCATCGGTGCGTTTCTCCTCTCAAAGCGTGACGCCCGGCCAGCTATCTATCGGGTCGGTGGAACGAACGACGTGCATTCCGGCGTCGGCAAACCTCTGGAATGCTGCGTTCGCTTCGGCGGTGTAATCCATAACTCCAGGCACAACCACTGGAGAGGTGCAATCCTCTAAGAGGTACACTTTTTCGGCTAGCCTCTCGTCTCGAACGTAAATGTCTTGCAGCAAATCGTCAATCGTCCAGGCCACGCAGTGGCTTTTGGCCTGTCCGGCGATGAGGACAGCATCGAATTGCAACAGCCTCTCGATGAAACTAACGTTTTTCTGGGCAATCGGCTCACCGTCAGGACCCTCCAGTACCTCCGGGCCAAGGACCGAATAGTGCTCAGTAAGCGGGTTGTTTCCTTTGACCTGAAAATCCGGCTGGCTACACCGGGCTATGCTGTGGAAGAAGATGACCTCCTCCATGGCCGGGACGAGGGCATGGCCGATGCTGCCCAACATGACGTGATAGGGCCATACGGTCAGATCATATTTGCCGCCCTCTTTCAACGTCCTGGTATAGTTTACGAGGTGACGCTGGGCGTAATCCTCATCAATCCCAAGACTATGACCAATGGCAGAGTTAAACCTCCAGCGGCCTTTCTCCACGTCCTGTTGCGTAATGAGGGTGAAGGGGGCTGGATGCTCGCCCTGGTCGTTGACCCAAAACACAGCATGGAAAATCTGCATCGCCTGATGGGTGTCCATCGTCGGAGCGATCTGGGTAATCACGTCCAGGTTGCGGTAGATGAACTCACATAGCCTGCGGTTGTCGTCCACCGCGCCACTTCCGGAACGCCCACCGACGAACAGTTCGAAGCCGGGGATACAGAACGTGTTCTGCACGTCCACCGCCACCAGGCAGATCTTGAATCCGTCAGTGGCCGCGGGCGGTATGCTATGCTCCTTCGCCCACTTCTCGGCCTCCGCAGCCCGTTCCTCGTAAGGAACTTTCCAGACCTCACCGACTTTATCCGGGTCGAAGTGGGGTGGAATAGGAAGTCCACGGTGTGTCATTTTATCATCCTCCCTCTATTTGATAGTTGAAGAAGACGACGCGCTCTTTCATCTTCCGCCGTATTTCCCGCCCCAGTTGGTCTCGCAGTTTTCTGTCTACAATCGAACCCAGGTATTGCTCGATGGACTGCCTGGCTTCTTCCGCCAACTTCTCCAGTTGTGGCAATAGCCCGGCTAGAGTCGCTTCATCGGCAGGCACAGGTGCCTCACCATACAATCCTAACAATGCCCAGGCTGCCAGGTAACGGCCTTGGGCTTCGTTCAGCACTTCCAGCCGCTGGCGGTCATCGGTCAATTCATAGCCAAAAAGCGTTTTATCCAGGCGAGGCGAGGTTCGGAAGACGGGAAGACTGACCAGTGCATGTTCTCCTACCTGGACTTGATGATAAAGTTCGGCCAATTGAGCCACAGGCACTTTATCCAGCACCATTTGCACGAACTGGTCTACATTGACGCCGCCTTTCATCCTAGGCCGTTGAGCTTTGACGCTTTTCGCCTTTTCCAGTCGGGCTTGCACCAGATCTATCACGGCTCGGTAGACTTCTAATTGCTCCTCATCGGTCAGCCCTAGGATGTCGCCCATTACTAAGCGGTCCAGGGCACGACGGTCGGGATGAATACCAGCCAAGGTTACACCATTAAGCTCCCGTGCGCCAATTTCCCGGAAAACATCTCTGGCCTTGTAACCACTCACAATCTGTTCTAACTTGTGCTGGCGAGATGCCCAATGTTCAAAGGTGGGAACAGGTAGCCGTTTGATGTCTACACCCTCAGTTTTTAGCGACCCTTGCCCCAGATTGACTCTGCCATAGAGTTCTTTGAACAGCATATAGAGGGTAGAATTCAATATAGCTCCCCAGCCGAGCGGACGGCCATCTTTCGGTCGCACTATGAATAAGTTGTGGTCCACGAACACCCCCGTCACATTGGTTGGGACGATATGACGTGAGAAATGGATCATCTGCCACAAAAACCCCAGGCGTGACTGATGACCCAAATCATACCATCCCCAATACGTGGGTTCTGGCAGACGCTTCTCAGGCTCGGCTTTGGCCCAGTTGTCGTAGACCCGCTGGCGCTGGGAACAGGTGGGACGCTCGTGATAACCCCGCTGCTCACCCTCCTCGATGTAGGTCAGAACCCGTGTGCCGGCCAAGGCTTCCCGGGGCTTGTGGATCAAAAGCACCCGAGACCTCAGCCGGGCAGGGTCTACCAGGATAGATTCACATTCCCGAGGGCTTTTGACCACGTAATTGGGGAGCCAAAACTGCTCGCCTTCTTGCCAGAGAGCTTCCTTCAACATGTCCCAGAACGGCGTCTGCTGGAGTCTTTCTAGCTCCTCTTTGCTCACAACGTGCATCCAGAACTCCCGCTCGATTCCCCAATGGCGGATTTCGTCCTCGGTCAGGTAGAAGAAATCGTTCGCTCCCGTCTTAATGCCAAATCTAACGCTGGCGACCTGCTCCAAGGACACCAGCTTTCCCTTTCCCTTCTCCAACACTTGGAACAAGATCTCAGGAGCCCGTAGGTATTTGCCCCACTTGCTTCCCACATATTTTTCTTCCTCTTCGTCATAACCCTCGTGCCATAGTTCGCCCTGGCGCTTGGGAAAGATGCGGATGGTATCGTCTTCGTAGTATTGCCACTTGCTCAGGATGGACTTCATCAGGTCATCTACGGCTTGCAGGCGGGCTACCTGGTGATCCCAGGCGCTTTCAGCCGGGGGGATGAAATGGCGAAGCGGTTTCAGGAGTTGTGCAAAGTGCACCAGATTATCGTCCCGTTCTCGCTGGCGACTCTCGCCACTGGCTTTCTCCAGGATAACGATGCAGGTGTTAATATCGGCATCGGCGAACCAGCGTTCCACCTTGCTCTCAACGATGGCCAGGACTTTGAAGTGCTTGAGGAAGAATTCCTGAAGCCCTTTGCCGTAGTCCACGTCCAGCCAGGCGTTGCTCACCACAAACCCGAAGCGACCACCGTTTTGCAGGAACTTAGCCCCGTGCACGAAGAAGTAAGCGTAGATGCCGGCCCGCTCGCTGATGTCAGCCAGACGCCGCTCGCCATTTACATCGGTGAGCGCCTTGTTGATGAGGTCCTGTTTGTAACCAACCGTGCCCCCGGCGATGTCGGCCATCTCTTCCTGGCGGGTGTAGGGCGGATTACCTACCACAGCGTCAAAGTAGCGAGGATGCTCTACTGTCCTTTCTTCCAGCCCCAGGTTGCCCAATTCCACCAAGCGAGGACGAGCAAACTCTACTGTGGTCGGCAAAAGATCAAAGAAGTCCTTGTGGGTGATGCGAGGATAGTTCTCCCGCACGCTAAGGTCATACACCGCCAGATTGATAGTGGACAGGTGGGCAGGGAACTTGGCAATATCGCATCCCCATAGGGTCGCCAGGATCTCATCATGTTTCAGACGAGGATCCGCGATCTTCTTCTGATGGTAGGCACGCACCAGGAAAGTGCCAGCACCGCAGGCCGGGTCGAATACCTTGGCCTCAGGCTCGTAGGCCTTACAGAAGCGAAGAATGAGGTCTACCACATCGGGATTGGTGAAGTACTGGCCCAATTTGTGGCGCTCCTCTTCGGGGATCAGTCGTTCAAAGATGCGCCCAATCACATCATAGCCGATCTTTGCTACTTGATAGCGGTTGATGTCCAGCACCAATTCTTTGACCGTTTCCACGGCGTCGTAGTGTTCGGGGAAAGCCAGGCCATCTATAAAATCAGTGGAGAAGATGGTTTCATAATCAATATCCAGGACTTTCTGGAAATAGGCTTGCAGGATAGCCTTCAAAATACCCCCATCGAAGAGATCAGTTGGGATCAACAGAGGGGGCAAGTGAAGTTGCTGTTGTAATGCCGCGTAGAACAGGATTTTGTTGACCAGGAGATAGGCGGCCTGCCGGCCTACTCTGTCATAGTCCTGTGTCTGATAGGTGAAGTTCCAACCCTGCTCAACAAACCAGCCAGCCAACTTCTGGGCAAAAGCTGGACTTTTCTGCGTTTGCTCGGCCACCAGCGTCGTATAGTGAACAGCCAGGGTTTCAATGGCGCTGTAGAGGCGGAAGATGAGCAGGTCATCAATAGCTAACTTGGGCTTGACCCGCTCTCCTGTTACCACCTGAGCTAGATCGGCAAGAAACCGTTTCAGTTCCTGCTGAATGCTCAAACGCACGGCGGGTTGAACGATTGTGTCCGGATCAGCGATGGTCGAAAGGTGATAGCGGTCAATGATGCGCTCACCCGGGCTGGTGGTCGGGTCCAGGAGCTTCTCAGTATGGAACCATATGAGCTGATTGATGTTGCAAGTACAGACATAGGGGGCTTGCAACAGGCGAGCATAACCGAGGGCGTAATCAATGACACCTTGACTCAAGGGGTCCACGAAGGGAAGCTTGACTTCCACCACACAAAGGGCTTGCCGGCTGCCTGGGGAGCGTGAAAGTAGGATGTCGTTGAGTCGCCCTGCGACTTGAGTTTCCACCCAGGCTTCGCCCAGGGGGAGATTCTGATTGCGGATAATCTCGTTTATCCACTCGCACAACTTGGCGGCCACCGAACGCTCAGTGAGATGAGCCTGGGTAGTGAATGGATCAGATAGCATTTGATCAGGCATGTGATTTCACCTCATGTTTGTGAAGACTGCTGAGCCAGAACCTGTTCCACAATCCGGCGGGCGATTTCGAAGGCAGCAGCGACGTTGAGAACCCTGGCCTCTTTGAGTCCCTTGATCGCCATGAACTCGTCCAGCGAACGTCCGGCCATCCCTCTGAAGGACTGATACCGTTGCAACAATTCTTCGCCCAAAGCCAAGGCTGACTTCTGGGGTGTCCCAGAGCCGATAAGGATAGCCAGCAGTTCAGCATCCGAAAGTGCCTGGGGGCCATGCAGAAGCAACTTCTCTCTTGGACGCTCTTCTGGAGGCAGGTCTTTGATTCGGCGAGCAGGCTTTGAGGTCATCATTCCTTCACCCTCTCGATTTTCGCTCCCAAAGCTTGCAGTTTTTCCTCAATCCTCTCATACCCCCGGTCTATCTGGCCGATGTTGCGAATTGTGCTTTGCCCTTCGGCGCAGAGGGTGGCGATGAGCAGGGCCATGCCGGCCCGGATGTCGGGGCTCTCTAACCGCTCGCCGTGGAGCTTAGATGGCCCCACCACCACCGCCCGGTAGGGATCGCACAGGATGATGCGCGCGCCCATGGAGATCAGCTTATCCACGAAGTACAGCCGCCCTTCGTACATCTTCTCGTGGATGAGGATGGTGCCCTCGGCCTGGGTGGCTACCACCACGGCGATGCTCATCATGTCGGTGGGAAAAGCGGGCCAGATACCATCGTCTATCTTGGGGATAACCCCGTGAGCGTCGGGGACGACCTTTAGTTCTTGCTCGGCGGGCACGAAAACGTCCTCTCCGCGAATCTCCACTCTGACCCCCAAACGTTCCAGCATCAGCCTGATCATGCGCAGGTGCTCAGGCGCAGCATTTTTGATGAGGATCTCGCCGTGGGTCACCGCTGCCAGTCCGATGAAGCTGCCCACCTCCAGATAATCTGAGGCGATCCGACACGTGCCGCCGCCCAGCTTTCCCACACCCTGGATAGTCAACGTGTTGCTGCCGATGCCGGAGATTTGGGCGCCGATGCTGTTCAGAAAGCGGGCCAGGTCCTGGACGTGGGGCTCACAGGCGGCGTTGCGGATGATGGTGGTTCCTTCAGCCAGGCAGGCGGCCATGATGGTGTTCTCCGTGCCGGTCACGCTGGCTTCGTCGAGAAGGATATCCTGGCCGCGTAGTTTGTCAACCTGCATCTTGTATCCGGAATCCACCTCGATCTCAGCTCCTAACGCTCGCAAGGCGGCCAGGTGGGTGTCCACCCGGCGGCGGCCGATGACGTCCCCGCCGGGCAAGGGAAGGTCAATTTGACCGCAGCGGGCCAGCATGGGACCCGCAAAAAGGATGGACGCTCTGACTTCCCGACAGAGATCGGGGTCCAGGCGGGTGGCGGTCAAATCCCTGGCTTGAACGGTCACTTCGTGATCCCCGCTCCACTCGACGTCCACCCCGATATCGGCCATGATGGCTAACATGGCTTCCACGTCTTTGATGCGGGGCACATTCTCAAGCACCACCTTTTGGTCGGTCAAGAGCGTGGCCGCCAGGAGTGCCAGGGCCCCGTTCTTGTTGCCGCTGGGAACGACTACGCCACTGAGTGGATGTCCACCTTCGATCACAAATTTCTCCATCAGGTTGGGAGTCCTTTCTTTAGCGTCTTTAGCCACCCGGCTACCTCCGGCTGCACATCTGCTTCTTGCTGGGCCAGGAAATCGCCGATGGCTGCCCAATCGGGCTCGAGTTTGTAGGTGTATTGATTTTTCTCGACCTCTTGTATCTCGATGGCTGCCAGGCGAGGCTTGACCAGATGGTCAATCAAGAGATCGAGGCCCTGGTCTTCCTGAGGGTTGGCCGGGTCGAAGTGCAGCCAACCATCGGGCAGCAAGAACTCGCGCTGCTGCAGATAGAGCAGACAAAGCTGCACGTTGGCAGCCTCCAGCAGCCCTTCCAGCTTGGCCAGTCGCTCCCTGAGTTCAGCCAGGTGCGCCTCATAACGAACGACCTTGGCCTTGCGGCGGGCTATTTCTCTTTCCACGAAGCCTGTACCAAACAGGTGGTCAATGATGACCAGACCTGCCAATAGTATCTTATTGCCTATCCTCATGGCCCTTAACTTTCAGCAAAACCTCGTCTCCCACCTTTGCTTGCAGGGTTCGGGACGCGCTACCGCCAGACACGGAAATCTCCAGGTGGTCCGAACTCCCGATAAGGGCCAAGAGCTTGCCTGGCGCTACCTCGGCATAGGTGTTGACTATTCCTCGTATACTTTGTCCCTTGATCTCGACGACAGCTTCCCTTAGCGGGTAGCTATCAGCCAAGTCCGTCGCCATAATGCTCGTGATCAGATTGCCGAAGCGGTCAATATGGATGACCTGGCCGACGATGGTTTCATCGGGGCGGACTTGAGGCCGGGGCAGGGGAAAGGCGATGATCTCCATCAGAGGCTCGCCCAGCTCGGCCAGGGGGATGCCTCGTGCCAGGTGGGCGGCGGCGGGGGCGAAGATGTCGCGCCCGTGGAAAGTGCGGCTGACCGGGGAGAGGTGGTAGTGGGGGTTGGTGAGGTGCACGATCTCTTCTACCCTCTCACGGACGAGCACATAGCTCAGCACGCCATTATCGGGGGCCACGAAAATGGCCTGGGGCGTTCGCAGGGCGATGGCCTGCCGTTCGCTACCCACCCCCGGATCTACGACCACCACGTGGATGGTACCCTGGGGGAAGTAGGGGTAAGTGGTGTAGAGGGTATAAGCTGCTTCCCGCACCCCCCTAACCCCCCAATCTTGGGGGGAAGGGGGGGGGATGTCGTGGGAGATGTCCACTATGGTGGCTGTGGGAGCGATGCCCAGGATGACCCCCTTCATCGTCCCCACGTAGCCATCTGCCAGTCCGAAATCGGTGGTCAAGGTAATGATACTCACCCTCTCTTCTTGCCTCCTCCCTAATTTTACTCCAGAGGGTGATTCTCGTCAAGGCCGTTTGACAAGCGAACCAATGTTACATATAATACATTCGGCGAAACTTCCTCTTGACAAAATAGAACATTTGTGCTACAATTAGGATAGAGCTATCCTCTCTCAGGAGACAGCTATGCCCACAGAGTACGATACCAAAGATATTCAGGTGCTGGAATACCCAGAGAATATCCAGCGCCGCCCCGGTATGTATGTAGGCGGCACTGGCCTGGTTGCCCTCCACCATCTGGCTCACGAGCTAATAGACAACGCCGTGGACGAGGCTCTGGCCGGAGCTTGCACCCACATCGGCGTAGAGATCCACCCCGACGGCTCCCTCACCGTGACCGACGACGGGCGCGGCATCCCCACCGGGATGCACCCGGAAAAAAACCGCCCCACGCTGGAGTTGATCTTCACCGAGTTGCACGCCGGGGGCAAATTCAAAGAAGGCAGCTATTCGACCAGCGGCGGGCTGCACGGCGTCGGCGTCAAGGCCACCAACGCGCTGTCGGAGTGGCTGGAGGTGCGGGTGCAGCGGGATGGGGTGATCTACTTTCAGCGCCACGAGGACGGTCTGCCCGCCACCCCGGTTCAGATTCTGGACCCGGCTACCCAAAAGGTAGTCGGTGAGGTGGGGCAGGAGGGGGAGGAGAAGGTGATCAAAGCCCACGCCGACAAGAGCCTGGGCACCGGCTCGACGATAACCTTCAAGCCCAGTCCCCGCTTCCTGGACATCACCGACTTCGACTTTGACGCCCTGGCCCGGCGCTTGCAGGTCATCGCCTTCCTGCTGCCAGGCGTGACCGTCGAATTCACCGATGGCCGCAAGAAGAAAAAGCGCCAAAAGCGCTTCTGCTACGATGGCGGCCTTGTCGAATACGTCAAGTGGCTCAATGAAGACCGCAGGCCCATCCATCGTGCCCCCGTTGAGGTCAGTGGGGAACAGAACGGGGTCACTGTCGAGGCGGTGTTCCAATGGCATACCAGCGTGGACGACAGCGAGATCGTCAGCTTTGTCAATACCATTCCCACCCCGGATGGCGGCAGGCACGTGGCTGGTTTCAAGAGCGCGGTGACAAAGGCGATCAACCAGTTCGCCGCGGAGAAAAAACTGACCAAAGAGAAGGGAGAGGCCAGCATCCGCGGCAGCGATACCCTGGCCGGGCTGACGGCGGTGCTCAAGCTCTCCATGCACGATCCTCACTTTACCAGCCAGACCAAGACCCAGTTGGCCAGCGACAATGCGCAGGGCATCGTCCACAGCATCGTCTACGAGGGGCTATTGGAGCAGCTCCGTGGGAAGGTCTCGCTGGGCAAGACCATTGTCCAGCAGGCCCAGGCGGCGGCCCAGGCGCGGGTGGCGGCCAGCAAGGCCCGTTCGCTGGTCATCCGCCGCAGTGTGCTGGATGCAGCCGATTCGGGCCTGCCGGGCAAGCTGGCCGACGTGAGCAAAGGCACGCCGACCGAGCAGACGGTGCTGTACATCGTCGAGGGGGACAGCGCCGGCGGATCGTGCAAGATGGCCCGCGACCGGCGCTACCACGCCATCCTGCCCTTGCGCGGCAAACCCCTCAACGTGGAAGGGGTCAAGTTGACTCGCCTGCTGAGCAACAACGAGATCAAGGCCATCATCGCCGCAGTCGGCGGCGGGGTGGGGGCTGATTTCCACGTCGAAGATATGCGTTATGGCGGGGTGGCCTTGTTGACCGATGCCGACGTGGACGGCGACCACATCCGTACTCTGCTCTACACCTTCTTCTGGCGGTACATGCGTCCCCTGGTCGAAGAGGGTCGGCTCTACGTGGCCGTGGCGCCCCTCTATCTGGTGCGCAAGGGGAAGCAATCCCGCTATGCCTACTCGGACCGCGAACGAGACGCCGTTCTGGAGAAGTGGGGCCGCAGCGGTGTGACAGTCCAGCGCTACAAGGGATTGGGCGAGATGAACCCCGACCAGTTGCGCGAGACGGTCTTTCAGGTTGGCGATAATGGTCCTTTTACCGATAGCTTGCGTCGGGTGACGGTCGAGGATGTGCACCATGCCAACCAGATCATCAGCACCCTGATGGGCAAGTCGGCCCGCAGCCGCCGCAGTTGGCTGTTGGAACGTTGGCGCGAGGAAGAAAGCGTTGAGAACGGGGACGAAGAAGACAGTGATCCCTGACTTGCTGGAGGCGTTGGAGGATGCAGGTAGAGACAGTCTCATTGATCACCGACCTGGAGCAGGCCTACTTTCAATACGCCGTCGAGACCATCACCGACCGCGCGCTGCCGCGCGTCGAGGACGGACTCAAGCCGGTGCAGCGGCGTATCCTGTATGCCATGCACGACATGGGCCTGCACCACGACCGGCAACACCGAAAATCGGCCCGGGTGGTCGGGGAAGTACTCGGAAAGTACCACCCTCACGGCGATCAATCGGTCTACATGGCCATGGTGCGCATGGGGCAGGACTTCGCCATGCGCCACCCTCTCGTAGATGGCCAGGGCAACTTTGGCAGCGTTGATGGAGACCCGCCGGCCGCAATGAGGTATACAGAAGCAAGGCTGGCCGAAATCGCCGAGTTTGTGCTCCAGGACATTGACCAGGACACGGTGGATTTCGTGGACAACTTCGACGGCAGCCTGCAGGAGCCGGTTATCCTGCCGGCGGCGCTGCCCAACCTGCTGGTTAACGGGGCTACCGGCATCGCCGTGGGCATGGCCACCAACATCCCGCCCCACAATCTGGGCGAGGTCTGCGACGCGGTGGTCTACGTGGCCAACCGCTGGAGCAAGCGACACAAGATCACTGTGGATGAGCTGATGGAGATCATCCCCGGCCCGGACTTCTCCACCGGCGGGGTGATCTATCGCTACCGAGAGGATCCCTCAGGCGAGGGCAAAGTTGACACCATCCGCGCCGCTTACGAAACCGGATGGGGACGAATCGTCACTCAGGCGCGGGTGGATATGGAAGACATCGGTGGGGGCAAGTGCAACATCGTCGTCACCGAACTGCCCTACGCGGTGCAAAAGTCCACCGTGCTGGAGCGCATCGCCCGCGAGGTGCGAGAGGGCCGGATCAGCGGCGTCACCGACCTGCGCGACGAGTCGGACCACGAGGGCATGCGGGCCATCATCGAGGTCAGCCGCATGGCCGACGCCCGCGAGGTGCTGGAGAGCGTCCTGAGCCACAGCCAGTTGCGGGAGACCTTCGGCGTCAACGCCCTGGCGCTGGTCGCTGAGCGAGTCAATGGGGACACCATCGTGCGCCCGCAACGGCTCTCGCTGCTCGACATGCTGATTTATTTTGTTGAGCACCGCCTGGATGTCATCGTCCGCCGCAGCCGCTACGAGTTGGCCAAACGCGAGGCCCGGCTGCACATCGTTCAGGGCTTGCTCAAAGCACTGGATGTCATTGATGAGGTGATTGACACCATCCGCCGCAGTCGCACCAGCGAGTCAGCAGAAGGCAACCTGGTCAGAAAGTTCGGGTTCACCCAGGTCCAGGCCGAGGCAATTTTGGCCATGCAGTTGCGCCGACTGGCGGCTTTGGAGCGTCGCAAGCTGGCCGATGAGGAGAAGGAACTCAAGGCCCGTATCCAGTATCTCAAGGGGCTGCTACGCTCAGAAAAGCGCCGCCTGGAGGTGATGATCGAAGAGACGGGGGTGATTAAAGAAAAGTTCGCTGTGCCTCGTAAAACGGTTATCCTGACCGAAGAGAGGCCGCGAGGCAGCATCGTGACCGAGGCTGAACTGGCTGTGCCTGAGGAGCCGCAGGTGGTGGTCGTGACCACCCGCGGCGTGCAGCGCCACGACGCCAGCCGCTTCGGATACCGCGTGGGTGCCGGGATGACCAGTCGGGCGGTCGAGGCCCACCGCATGCACCTGCGGACCGAGCCGCAAGATACGGTGGTGCTGGTCTCCAGCCGGGGGCGGGCCTGGTGGGGGACGGTGGGTCGCCTGCCCCGGTCGGTCAGTTTCGAAGAGCTAGGGTTGGGCAAGGGCGAGCGAGTCGTCGGCGTTGGCATCCTAGCAGAGAAAAGCTGCCTGGTCTTGGGCACGCGGCGGGGCCAGGTGAAGCGCGTCAAGGCCGAGGATGTCACGTCCAGTGCTGAGGCCTCGTGGGCCATGGTGATCGGTCTGGCAGACGAAGATGACGCGGTGCTCTTCGCTGGCATGGGGGGCGATGAGGCCCAGGTCATGTTCTTTGGCCCCCAATACGCCAACCGTTTCGTCGCCGGCGACGTCAACCCCCAGGCCACTCCTTCCGCCAGGGGCATGGCGGGCATCAAGGTGCGCCAGGGGGATCGGTTGTTGGGCGGGGCGGTCATCGGCGATCCCGCGGCCGACCTGGGTGTGGTCGTGGTCAGCAAGAATGGCTTCGTCAAGCGGGTGCCGCTAGGGGAGTTTCCGGTGCAAGGGCGGGGCGGACAGGGCGTGTTGCTGCTCAACCAGACTAAGGCGACCGGGCCGGTGATCGCAATGACGGCCGGGCCGATGGATGGCTCGGTGGACCTGATTTCCGTTGACGAGAAGCGGCAGCGCCTGGCCGAAGTGCCGGTGACGAACCGGGTCAATCGTGGCGAAAAGCTGGTCGAGTTGGAAGACGTGGCCGAAGTAGTGGTGTTGCCTTGATCGCCGAGGTCTCTGACCGAGGCGGAAAGGCTCGGTCGGAGACTTTCGCCCATCAACCGTTGTGAGAGATATGCGTAATCCGGCAGGCGTTGAATGTCACTTCTACTACGAGGACTATCACCGCGGTCGAGAACACCGAGAGTGCCGCCTCATTGCCCGCAACCGGGTTTCGGAGCGTTGGACTCCGAAGTTATGCCAGACCTGCCCGGTGCCCCGTATCCTGCAGGCCAACGCCTGCCCCCACATGATCCTGGAGGCCAGGGTGGGGCGGCGCTTCGGGTTGTTGCGCCGTGTGCGGGTCGAGGCCTTCTGCACGCGGCAGATGAGCGAGGTGACTGATCCCATGGTGGGTTGCGGTGAGTGTCATCGGCACCGACCTGGCGCTGCCATCCTGGGCCTGGATGGAGGCTAGAGGTGTCTCAAATGCTGTTGGATCGAGAAAGCCGCTCTGATTTCGGAGCGGCTTTCTGCGCATATCCGCGAGGCCCAATCCTCAGCCTGACAGTGCATGTAGAATTCACGTCAATTTCACGCTAATTTCATTGACAACTGGACAAAATGATGTTATATTAGAGTAGATGTTAGTCAAGCAGCTTCTTCCGCCGCTTTGCTGTTCATTTGGGACGTGTTCCAACGTTCTATCGCTGTTCTGAGTGCAGTCGTTTCTGCTTCGAACAGTTCACTTTAGGTTATTTGCCTTTTGTAAAAATCCATAGTATAATCACTTCACCAGCGACTCCTTCCCCAATATGTACGCTATCCATCCCCATATTTCCCCAAATCCTACAGGATGGCCACGCAATTTGTTGGGGAGTAATGCTCGCCATTTGGACTGGTACTTTAGCGGTGGGGAAGACGCGAGGCAACGAATTATAAGCCACTTCTTTGAAGCTCTTTAGAAAAGGGGGAGCCATGCGTAACGCACTCTTTGTGAGAAGGCCGGTCGTGCAAGTTGTTTTGATTGTCTTGCTTTTAGGGGTGGTTGCGGTAGTGTTTACCAGGGCGGAGTTGGGCCGTGCCTGGGCCA
>Ga0194110_10004089_pt1 | contig 17792 bp, 6 predicted proteins | sample TA2Kig1200mmetaG_FD_146192 | JGI IMG/M metagenome (GOLD analysis project Ga0194110, IMG submission 146192) | Freshwater microbial communities from Lake Tanganyika, Tanzania - TA2015032 Kigoma Deep Cast 1200m | ecosystem: Environmental > Aquatic > Freshwater > Lake | place: Tanzania: Lake... | reverse complement strand
GACTATATAAGAAATGGTATATTATAAAAATTTTATTATTTTTCGAGCACAAATCATTTTCTTTTATGTAGTCTTTTTAAATATTTATAAGTGGAAATACAAATAGAAATCTTTAAACTAATAATATTTTATTTTTATTTAATTAAAAAAGCGTGTATAATAAAATTTTTAATTATTCCGCTATTATAAATGGGTTTCTCAATTATTTAGCTGCTATGAATAATAATACAAATTGGTTATTATATTTATATAAATTTCATTTCGCGCATATTAATTTTAATAGCTTTTCAAAATATTCTATAATTATTGCTGCTATATTAATGAGAATATTATGAATTCATCTTATATTTTAAATCACATAAAACCGTAAATTTACAATTTTATTTTATTTGCGTATATAAACTATTATTTTGTGAATTATTCCGTTTATTAACAAAACTAACTATAAATCACATTTAAACCCGCATTATGTAAAATATTATGAAGCGCAATTAATTGTAAAAACAAAATGATTCTGGTAAATAAATTGATAAACATCGCAATTAAATATTATAGAAACATAAAAAATTGATTATTTATTTATTAATAATCGATAAATTTAATGTAATTGTGTGATATTTGTTATTTAAATAAACCTAATTTTTCTTTTTAACTGCCATTTTGTTCTAATGAAATATGTTTGTAAAGCCACAACGTTTGCTGGAAATGCACAAATGAGAATTATCAAACATGGGTTTATAAACGCTAAAATATTCATAAAATGATATGCCCATTTTGCAAAACAATTTTCTAGGAAAAAAAGATGCTTTATGTGAGAGAAACTAAATATTATGGAAGATAACAAAATATTATTAAAACGAAAGAGATCATGATATATAGTCTTCTACCGCATTAATAGCAAGAATATCTAAATCTCCCAGAAAATATTCTTTCTTAAATATCAACATATCGATATTATTTCACCGCTTCCAAAAAAGAAAATTAAGAAAAGTACAACAGCTATATTTGTGATGTTTCTGGACTGAAAACCTTATTTAGGGAAGAAAAATAAATTGATATCGAAGGAATTTCATAATTATTTATCGACTAGCAAGATAATTGAGTGGTGAACAATTAAATTGCGGAAAAATGATCGTTCTCTATGTTCTGGTTATTTTTTCCGTGGTTTTTTTTATATAATTTTCATTTGATATCATCGTAGTTATTAATTATTGACGCGAATAAATTATTTTTGCTTTTTATATTTTCTTTTATTAAATTATATCATAATAATTCGATATTTTTGATAATATCAATATATAGTATAAATTAAACCATAATATATACTATAAATCATATTATGATAATAAATAAATAATAAACAAATATATTTTTATTATTTTTTATATGTTTTTGCAGCCATAATAAACTTAATAGATATGAAAAAATTTATATAGCCGTATTTTTAATATTATATTCCGCGAATTAATTGATACTCCACATGAGAATAAAACAACCGTATTAAAAAATATAAAAATGCAGATAAATAATATAATATTTAATTGTATGATACATTATTGATTTATGTAATTGAAATTAATTAATAAAATATGCGCTATAATATATAAAATGTATATATTAATCAGGAAATATAATATATAATTAAAGAAATGTAAAACAAGGTGATATAAATAAAGAAAAAAAAAAATATATTTTATATCAAAAGGTAAATACAGATGATTAATCGAGAATAATATCATTTTTGTAATTTTATAAATCGGAATTAGTGATGGTAGAATTATGTATATCAATATGGTGTTATTTACATAAAACAATTAAATTTTTGAGATTATTTTTATCACAGGAAGGAATAAATGATTAATTATCTGAGAATTTACATTAAGAAACGAGATGATGAACTTATAAGTGATTGGTATTGATATGATTAAGAGCGTGAAAACAATAAAAGCATTTATCAACCAAAAGAGAAGAATTATATTTAGAAATAATGGGTTCCTTATTGACCAAAGATTTCCGAACAGAGACGGCAATATTATTAAAAAGAGGATTTTATATAGTAATTTGCGCAACTTCAAGTCCGTATAAAATAGGTGGTTTGTCATAAATCAAGGTTCTATTAAAAATAATTTTATTGTTAATAATTTAAGTGTCAATGTATCCGACGAATAATTATTAATTGCGGATAAAATCGATAATATAATGAATGTCATATAATTATTATAGATGCGTGGTGAATATAAAGTTAACTTTATTATTGATAAGGACGCAAATAACGGCGGTAACAATAGAAATGGCAGATTATATTTCGGTACCTCTACATATTTCATCGCCTAAAATTAATGATTTGCTATCAGAATATTTTAAAATATTAGAAAGTTCAGTGACTTCAACGTCAAAACTGGACTAATTTTTGAATAAATTATCAATACCAGAAATTCTACAAAATAATTTAGTAAAAGGCGAAAATTCAAAAGAATCAGCAGGAACAAATGATCCAGCTTGGGCAAGAATAATATTAATACCAACCGATTTTAATAAAGATGATTTTCCACCGCCATTCAAACCGTATATAAGAAGACCTTAATTTTTAAGAATTACGCTATTACCTTTATAATTTTCCGCATCATTTATTCTTTCAATTAAAATATGACGGCAATTTTTTATATTTATTTGTTAATTTTATTAATTATCGATGATTTTTGGACATATTAATTTATATTTTAAAGAATTATTGCCGTGACACTATATCAAATCAATAATACTAACAGTACGATGAATATTTTTTATAGATTCGCCGTATTTATTAGTAAATTCCACCACAAATTATTCATAATATTTTTATTGCAAATCGTTAATAATAGAAAGTAATTTTACCTTTTAATCTAGTAAATTTTGTATATAATCATTATATAATCCCAAAAATCCTTTGTTTTATTGTGAATGTTTTATATCAAACAAATATTACATATTAGAATATTATTTATTGTCGCAAATTTATTTAATTTTTGCAATTAATAAATTATATTTAGATTTTGTGATGAGTAAATTATAATTTAGTTTAATATCTTGCTCAAGTTTAATATTTTATTTATTATTGCCGATAATAGAATTCAAATTGGTTATGACAGTATTGATATCTTTTAAATTATTAACAGATTCATCATATTATTAATCAAGATCCGAATGAATGCCTTTATTAAAAATATCAATTTCATATTTTAATTGATTAATATTGAAAGTGTTTAATAAATCAGATTGAAGAGATTAAAGTTAATTGAAATGGTCAGCATTAATCAAATGACATAAAGATTTTATATTAAAAACGAATTTATATAGAGAAAAAATGGATTAAATATTAGTGAAAAGATTGAACATGTGAATAAATTTGCGGCTAATTAATAATCTTGAATATTATCTTTAAATATTCGTGGATTCTTTTAAAAGCTAAACAATAGTAGATTATTATTTTGCGGTTAAAGAAAGGAAAGCATTAATATTATCATATCGAGCCTATATTTTAATAGCGTCAATAATAGGATAATATAATTATTATAAAAGTAATTATTTGCCGCCAAAAGTATATGTGTTATCAATTACATCGATTACGCTATTATATTTTTTATGATATAATATTTTGTTTTTGTCATCGACAATATTTAGTTATTAGATTGTATTATTAAGCAATTACAAATATTATTATTTTTTTTCTTGTTTAGGCACCGGCATTAAAGAGGTTATTCTTTTGTCGTGATCATATAAATAATATAATACTTGCGTAAATACATTTAATATATCACTATTAAATTCTAATCCGATAAATTCCACCGGTTTGCTATCACCCACTTTATAATAATGCTAAATTAGCTTATTTTGGTATTCTAACGTGAAAATTTTATCATTGTTAATTTCGAATAAACAAAAATTAATCATATCAGAGTGATTTATAATAAATTATTTGTCGCATTCAATTTTATAAATTATTTATTTTGGCGAATATTATTACGTTTATAAATTAATCAATTGTATTATATCATTCAAATCATTATAAATATATGTATTATACATAGATTCGCCAATAAGTAAATCAATAAAAATATAATTATAAACGTATTAATATTAATCAGTCAAAATATTTTTGTTTTTGTAAATATTAATGGAATGTATATAATTTAGCGTATTATTATTACCATCATCATATGTTATGTTATTTATAACATTGGTTTATTACCTATTAAATTTGGTTTTATTTTTAAATTAATCAACTATTACAATTGTATAACCTTTATCTACCAAAATTTAAATAAATTTATCGGCGGAATGACAAGGAAATCCAACTAAATAGGGATTTAATCTGTTTACGCTATTAGTTTCTAAATTTTTATTTTTTCTTGACAGTTGTATATTACATAATTTGCTGACAATACTAGAATAACCTAACTTCTCTCGATCGTTATCTACTTCAAATATTTCATAAAAACTTCCATTATTATAAAAAGTGATTGTATTTTTACCATATTTTTATTCATTTTCCTTTTGAAATTCAAAATATTCGTTTATCATTTAAAATTTTATATATTGTTTAACTTTTTTTTAAATAAAATTTTTTTTAAATATAATATAACAAAATAAATGAGCATTGATTTATTGATACAAATAAGATAAATTATATATAGAGAATAAATACAATCCGATAATATATACGAATCAAAGTAAAAAGAGTCAATTTAGGGCGGATTTAATTCACATAATAAGGATTTTAATTCTTATTAATCTAAACAAATTTTGCCGAAAAATATTCATTATATGCAAAATTATAATAAAGAATATAAATTTTTGGCATGTAAATTTAAAAATCGAAATTGTTTCTTATGAAAATCTTTATTTTAATTTTTTTTCATTATGTATGTAAATATATATTATTTTATACCGCACATTTTTATGTTTTTTTTATTATTTATAAAAAATTTTCGATATTAAGCGGTATATATTTTTCAATCTGATCTATTTTTTCAATATAGTTATCTAATTCCGCCAAATAATGTTCTATTTTCTATAAAATATTATATATTATTTATGTATTTTTTGAAAAATATGACTTATTTTAATTTTTTATATTTATTTTTATATACGGAATTTATACATTATTTTTGCTTATTTAACATTTATATTTTTTATAAATTTAAAATTCGCATTTTAATTTGTTTAATTATTAATAATTTTCCATTTTAATCACATTTGAATCTGATATTTCCGATTATTGAATATAATATTATGATTTATTTAATGGCCGATTATAAATTATTTTATCGTTATTGCTATTATTTTAAATATTATATACATATTTGCCCGGTTAAATATGCATATGTGATTAATTATAAATAAATTCGTTGTTATTTTCAATTATTTATGTAATTCTCTCTTTTATTAAATTGGTTTATTTATCGAAATCGCAGTTTTTATCATTTGCGTAATAGGGCGTTACATATATATATTATAATTCAATATTAACTGATAAATCTTTTATTATAAATGCGGGTATTACATAATCTATAATATATTATTTTTATTCAATATCGGCATCTTATTAAAAATACATTTAAACGTATAGTTGAAGACATACATAATTTCCCAAATCATTTGACAAAACAAATTTAGTATTATCGCCAATTTAAACAATTTTATTAATTATATTACATAATTCCTCATAATATGAATCAGATTTAAATTACATATTACATTATTAAATTGCAGATTTATCTATTTGATTTCTGATGATTTACAAATATTTTTCAAGCAAAAGAACGCAATTTTTATCACGTAATTTTCCATTAATTTAAATAAATTAATCATTATATTTATTGATGTAATAGTAATTTTAATAAATAGTTTTTAAAAGGCAGTTATATAATATTTGTTTTGAATAATTACCAAAAAATATCTCGTATTGTAACAAAATAATAGGATTGACAAAAATTAAATTATTGTTTTGCGTTGTTTAAAATATTGATGTTTCTCTTAAATAATTCATATTATTTGGTATAGAATTATCGCGATATATAATTATATTCTTTTGTAATAATTATTCAAAAATGTATTATTTTTATATTAATGAAATTTATATACCAAATATATTTAAATTATCGCCAACAAATTCTATAATGCATCCAATATCTGTATTATATGGCGATATATTGTATTACTCTTTATTTTGTGTATTGTTTTCATCAAGATTGCGTATTTTATTTAATAATTAGCTGAATTCATAGTATTTCAAATCGCAATCTTATATACAATTCTTTTTTGCTTCATATTTCAAAATATAATTTTTTAAAATTTCATATTGATATAAGTATTTTTGTATTAAATTTAAATTAAATCCGCCACATAAATAATCTTTAATTTACAGGTATAACTATTTTTATAATTAATAACACATCATTTATATAGAGTATACATATATTTATTGATTTTATTATTTATGGTTTTTAATCATTTATACCCGCAATTTAATAAATTATTTTAGCATATATCCGCAAAAAATATCTGATAACAAAATAATATTGAATATAATTTAGCGAGTTTTAAGTATAAATATCAAATAATACATAATTTTCGCATTTATTTATTTATAAAAAATATCCAATATAAATATGAGCGACTTAATTAATATTATTAATAAAAATAATATTTGCGATTATTGTTAACCCGATAATTTATGTGATGAATGTTAATTATAAACGGCTATTTAATCAAATAAATTATTTAATTTTAACATTAATATAGATGAAAATGGGTATTATTGTATTTCAAATGAATAATAATAATATTAGTAAGAAAACAAAATATTTCGCGAAATAGAATAATAGCATATTGATTAAAGTCTACAAAATAATTAATATGAAAAAATAATGGAAACATAAATATAGCATTTAAATGAAAACACCGGTATTTAAGGGAATATAGACGAATAATAACAAATAAATGTGGCGGAAAATATAATTAATGATGAAAATACATAGATATAAAATGAGCCAAATGAAAATATAAATGCGAATGATTAATAAATTATTGAATAAATATAAAATAATAACTTGGAAAATATTCATAGATAAAATGGATTTGAACTATAATAATAGAATATGCCATAAAATATCAATGAATATACAATAAATATAGATAATTAATGGCAATGGGAATATATAGACAATAATATATAAGGATATTTAACCCGCTTTGATAGATAAATTTTCAATGAATTGATACATGGTGCCGGTATTTTATTTACTGCCATATAAAATTCTCAAAATAATGAAGAAGAATAATTAATTTGGGTTGAAGATACCGATATAAATAAATACTAAAAGTTATAAAACAATATTTTCTTGCAATTAAAAAGATTTTTAGTTGATTCGGCTTTTTAAGAACTCAATGAAGAATGTCCTATATGTATTTAATACTTTAAAATTGATGATAATTGTCTATAATTATAATGTAAACACATTTATCATGAAAATTGCATCGAATAATGGTTTTAAAAATAAAATATATGCCCCACTTGTAGAACTCTTTAAACAATTTGATTTATTTGCTATTTACAATTTTCAATTATAAATATTTCCCGCGATTTTTTTAAATAATTTTATATTTCATATTCATATTTTATCATTTATTGCGCAATAGATATTTTATTATTGTTCACGTTTCACAATTCCGTACTTTATTATTATTCGCGATTTATTATTTTGCATTAATATTGTTCATACTTTATAAATTTTGCATTATTATTGCTCATACTTTATAATTTTCGCATTGTTATTATTCGCGATTTATAATTTTTACATTGTTATTATCCGCGATTTATAATTTTTACATTGTTATTATCCGCGATTTATAATTTTCGCATTGTTATTATTCATCATTTATAATTTTCGCATTATTATTGCTCATAATTTATAATTTTCGTATTATTATTGCTCATAATTTATAATTTTCGCATTGTTACTGTTTGTATTTTATAATTATAGTATTAATGTTCGCGCTTTATTATTTTCGCCGAAATTTTATTTTCAAAATAGATAAATAAACACAAATGTGTAATTAGTTTAAATATTTATTATATATTTTGCAAAAAATCTCAATTCAATACAATACATATAAAAATATGTGAAATAAAATAATAAATGAATTATAATATAATACGTATATATTATATACAATATAAGTGCGTTTTTTGTTAATATTACGATAATTTTGTGATTAAAAATATAAAAAAATATGTATTTTTTGTATAATAAACGCAATTTATATTAATATTTTGGCAATATAATTATATAATATATTCAATTTACATCTTGTCTCAATTTATTATTGAAAAATTATAAAAAGCCGGCAAATTACAATAATATTATACTTTATCGCATTATTTTATAAAGTAATTTGATAACAAAAAGAATTATTTAATTTACCCGCGCGATTTTTTTAAACATTTTAATATTTGCGAAATATGAATACAATAATACTTTATTAAAACAATAATAAATTTGCCTGTATAAAAGTATAGCCCATAATAATATAACTTTTATAATGATTTCATCAAATGATTTTTTAAATAACTAGCAAAATAATTCAAAATATTAAATAAAATAATACAATATCTGTGATAAATAACTATAATATTTTGCGCAAAAAATTAAAAATAATATAACTTATTCGCGTTTTTGATTATTGATATATGGTGAGGAAACTAAAATATAAATTTGCGCAAAAGAATTATGTAAATAAATGGCTTTTTAAATGGAGAGATATATAAAATGCATATTATATAATAAATCGATGTGTTACTATATGGCGAAATTAAAATATAGACGGTGAAAGTATAATATTTAACGCAAATATTAAATAAATTAACGAAAAATAAAAATAATTAAATTATTATATATATTAAATTGGGGAAACAAAAATAAAATTTTGTATTATAAAATAATTTATTATTGTGATAAATATTGCGGAATTGAAAGAATAAATTGAAAATTATCGCGAATAAATATAGAAAAATGGTATGAAAAAACGAATAAAGATAGATAAATGAGATGAAAAGGGCGGTAAATAAACTAATAATATGAAAAATTATGATAAAAGAATGCAAAAATGAAGAATGTTTAAATGAATGGTGCGAAAAAGAGATAAAAAAAAGAAAAAAAAATATAATATAAGAAACAAAGGTCATTCTTCAATAACACATAACCCATTAGGTAATGAGAAACCTTTATTTTATTTTTTGCCGAAACCATTTGATTATTTTTGAGTGATAAACATTTGATTAATTTATAATTTGGTATAAATATCGATTTGTTTAGTTTATTTTTTAAATGCAATAGGAGTGAGACCGACAACCAAATGAATGGATTAAAATTAAATAAGTTTTTTGATCATAGAAGGAGACAAATAATGAGTTTGATGTAATTTGAAAGGAGTTTAAGAATTATTTTCGTCTAATAAAATGATATTTAAATGTTCTTTTAATATGTTATCTATATCAACAAGACATTATTAATATACGGGAGAATCAGTTTATTATTTATCAAACAAAATTTGTTTATTAGTTAGATGCATTTATAATTTGTTATATAACTTATATAAATCGAGCTATAAGACTAATTTTTTGCTATCAACTTTTTCTTTTTATTGTTTGGACTATGTTTCATACTCTTACGTGAATCCGAATTATTCATTTAAAGTGAGTGTTTTACCATTGCTTTCGATGAAAATTTTTGCATCATATTATAATAAGCTATTAATATAATCTAAAATTTTGCATAATTATATAGTTTATTAAGATTAAATAATCTATAAATCTTGAAAATCGACATTACATTAATAACTACACCATTTTTTAAGAGTTTATTTAGTATAATTATTAGTACCGTCATAATAATCATTATATTATTGCGATAAAACTTTACAGAAATCATTAATAGATAAATCTTTGATTTAATCAATTTCGGCATCTCTTAATCCTTTCGCTAAAAATAATTTATGATTTACGTATCCCATTTAAACATCTTGCAATAATAATTATGTATCTTTTCCTAATCCAAAAATATCACCGCCTAACATTTATAATTTTTATATCGATTGACCTGTTTATTAATCTGGTTTTTGCCATTATATTAATTATTTTTGAGTTTTATATAATACCTACTTTATTTGTTCTAATAGTTATTTATCAATCCCATTTTAATTGGGGTCTATCATACTATTATAATTAAAATATAGGCATTATTATAATTATTCTTCATTAATATCTAATTATTGCATAATTTATTAATAATTCTATAATTCCGATTCGTCAATTTATAATTGTTTTTGCGAAATTAATTCTTGTACTTTTTGCTTATTGATTGATATAGCTTCGATATTTCTTTTCAGATCACTTAGCTCAAGAATGTTGTTTTAGTGCTTGTTGTTTAAAATGAATTGAGAAAACATTTATTTTTTATATAAGATACTTATATTTTTTTTAAATAAAATTATAAATTTCGCAAAATTTCAATATATCTTTTTTCACTTATATTTTGCATTTATTTATTTTCTCATATAATTATTATTTTCTTTTATATTTTCTCGCATAATTATAGTTTTCTTTTATATTTTCTCGCAAAATTATTGTTTTCTTTTATATTTTCTCGCATAATAATTGCTATCTTTTATATTTTCTCGCATAATAATTGTTTCTTTTATTAGTTTTGCTTATTTTCTAATTTCTTTTTATTTGTTTAGTTAGTTTTCTGGTTTTTTTTAATTTATTCAGTATATTTTGGTTATTTTTCATCATATTCGGCGTTGATATATAGTTGTATTTTTGCGCAATAAATTAAAAAATTAAGTATTTTCCGCCCATTAACTCGCCTTTTATAATACATTATATTTAAAATTTTCGTTTATTAAAAAGTAAACTATTATTCTATTGCGCACGATTTATATTTTTGAAAAATTTTTAATGAATTATATAATTTTGCGCATATTTTAATTATTTTATAATTATATTTATGTGATAACGCGGAAGTTTGTTATTAATATTCGCATATAATACTTTTGAAATAAATAACATAATTATTATATAATTTGCGATTTTTATATGAAAAATAATAAATAATAATTATATCGCGCACCAAAACATAAATTACATAAAAATTTTAATATTATTATATTTTGTAAACATATATAAAGACCCTAAAAAATAAAAATTATATTAAATGTGCGCTTTTTTGATATTTGCCTATTATAATATTTAAATATAATAATCTATATTGTTCTAATAAATGAGTACTTCACCTAGTTCTTCGAATACCTAATCGGCAGATACTAAAAATTAATCGTAATAACCATAATTTATAGATTAAGCGCGGACTTAATTAATCAAATTTATTAACGAAAATTTTCAATTATATTGTATTATAATATTCATTATATTTGTGGCCACAATTATTTCTCTTGTCGTTATCGCTAAATTAATTCGAAAATTAGAAAAAACAAAAAATTTAAATAAAAAAAATAGCAAATTATAGGCGGAATTTAATGATTTAGAAATATAGTATGAAGATTTGCAAAAATAATTTAATAACTTATAAATTAAAAATGATGATTATATTGCGCAAATTACTTCTTTGTAAAATTAAATATAATCTCTTAATAATTAATTAAATGATTCGTCATTCTTTTCTCAAAATAAATCTGTTTCTAGCAATATATAATAATAAAACGCACAATAAGTACCACTTTTAATTTAGACACCAAATCAACGCCAGTCATCTTTATAACCTATTTTAGTTTCGCCGCCTCAATAATAAACTTAATATATATCATAATAACCATAATCATAATTGTAACCTATTGTATAATAACCGCCTTTTATTGTTTAATAGCCGCAATAATAAAATTAATATACACCATAATAATCATAATAATAAGTATTTTAATAACCTATTCAATATGTTTATAATCCCTGATTTAATATATACTTCTCGCCTCTTTCATTATAAAGTATCAATATTTATATATTTAATATGGTATTTCTATTGTTTTTTAAAGCGGCTAAATATATACATAATTATTTATGTTTAATAGTGAAAATATACGCAATTATATAGTTATTTTTAATATATTATTATGGAATTGGCGAATTATATTTTATTTAACTTGTGAAAATATAAAAATCTTCTCATTTATTTTGCAACAATATGAATATAAGTTTTATTTGCATAAATATTAATATAACTTTGTTTAAAAAAATCGCGGGGAATTATTAATATTATTTTTATTTATCTAAATCGCATTAAATATCAATGTTTTTTTATTCATATAAACTATTAAATCTTTTTGTTTAAAAAAATCGCGGGGAATTATTAATATTATTTTTATTTATTTAAGTTTGAAGCATAACTTTTGATTGTCTTTTAATAGCTTTCAGTTTTCAAGATTTAAATTCCGCCATATTAATACAAATACTTTATTATAGATGTGTATTTTTTATATTTAAGCGCGCGATTATATTATAGTTTTTATTTTATTTATATAATTTTTTCATATTTTGTAGCGCAATCTAATTCTATAAAAATAATCTATATTTTGCGCAAATTAATTTTTACTTTGTTTTAAAAGGCGGGTTTTATCTTGATTTTTAATTAGTTTATAACATAAATTTTTTCGCTATTTTATAATATTGCTTTTAAATATGAGGCAATAATATAATTTTATTAATCAAAATGTTATTAAAATAACTTTAAATCGCGAATTAATACTATTATTTACCAAAATTTGTTTTTATTATGCTATATTTTAAATTAATAATATAATTTATTTGTATTTTTAATGATTTGAAAATATTTATATTAAAGCTATAAATTTGTTTATATTATATCTATTTTCGCGTTATAAATAATATATTTTGAGATACATTAATATTAAATAATGACATTTTTTGTGTAATTTGTATATATATATATTATTTATGTATCAGCGAAAATAATAATAATTATCAATTTATATATTTTTTATAAATGAGTTAAATAAATTCAAATAACTGTAATTTGATAAGAGATATATAGTATTGCCAATAACAAGGAATTAAAGATTTTAATATATATACATTATAATAATAACCGCAAAAACATATACCTACAAATAATATTAATTGCTTTGTCGATTAAGATGTAAATTAATAGGGATATTATGTGATATCAAACAATTCATCGCAATAAAGTAATCTATAGGATAATTAATTATATGATACTATATATTTTGATAGTGAATAGGCCGAAAATTATAATAGTGAGTAAAATATGCAATGGAATATGTGGCTTCAATAAAATCAATAATAATAAAATTAATAAAAATATGGTAATTGTAGAATAGAGCAAGATAAATAAAATTAGGGGTATTATACAATAAACTAATCTATTGAAGGCGGTGATACTTTATTATTTAGCGGTTTATATAAAAAATGTAATATTTAACCCGATACATTCCATACAGGTTATTTTGTTATGGCTGATAATGATAATGTATAAGAAACTAATAATGACAATCTTGCTGGATAACATTTACAATATTTTTGATTTTATCACATTTTATTATATTAATATTTTATATTTAAAGAATTAATTGCATATTATATAATTTTAAATTAATTTCATTTGTAATTTTCACATTTAATTATATAGATATTATATAATTGCGCTCTATATAATATTTGCCATTAATCCATTTGGTTTTATTTATATTTTTAGTATGTTACACATAAATTATTTTGAAGTTCTACAATTATATATTATATGATTTAATTATATAATAATTTGGCAAATAATAAACCAAAAAAAAATAATATTTTTTTAAATTTGCGAGAATTAAAATATATTATTAATGGGAACATATACGTATTTATTTTTACTTTTTCGAATATAAAATACGCGATAAATTTAAAAATTAGTAAAATAATTATTTAATCGCATAAAAATACAATTGAATACTATGAATTATTTGCGAAAAATAAAGAATAAAAAATTATTATGGGCGATTACTAATTATATATGTAAATATTTTAACATTTTGGCGCGAAATATAATACCTAAAATTTGCAATATAAATGAAATAACAACGAGAGTACAAAAATATATAATTAATAAATCGCAAAATAAAATGAAATATATTGTTATTTTGAAATATATTTGCGTGTTATTATTAAATAAAAAATATAAAATAAATCAATATGAGTTAAAAATGAAATAAAATATATAAAATACGCAAATTTTATTAAAATAAGATGCCTAATAATATTTGAACATGTATAATTATATAATAAAGTCTTTAAAAAAAACAATTAAAAATGGACCTTCAATAAGTTTTATAAGATATCATAGAAAAGGATAAAAATGGATAATTAGATGATTATACAAATGATTAATTATTAGAATTGTGTAAAAAAGTAAATCCATTAACAATAGTGAAAGATTAAGAAAGCAAACCGGTTTTATTTTCATTTTTAGACATATAATAGAAGAAATTAAATTAATATAAAATGATATCTATGAAAATGTTTTTACAGTAAATGATAAATGAATATGATTATATTATGGAATATTTAGATATAAAATTAGAGAAAAATTAAATGAGCGAGAATAAGAGGGTAATACAATAATTTTTTGATTTTATATTTGCGTATAATAAAGAAAATCATTGTATGAGCTCAAATAATGTGGAAATAAAGGATGAATAATAAAATAAAGCGCCACCTTTAGATTCATTTGACAAATGGAATAGTTATGAACAAACGCAATCGAGAAAAATACAAGAAGAGTATAATAAGTATTATACTGGTTATAAAGGATTATCAGCAATGATTTAAATTTATGGAGAATTTTCTACGCAAAAATAAATAGATGAATTTAAACAAGATCATCAACATGAACTAAATTTAGACGTTATATAGGCGGTAACTAATAAATGGATTTTGCTTTAAGATTCTCAAGAAACTCTCGATAAATAATTTTATTTAGGTGATCAATAACAAATTTTAAATGACTTATTGTCTTAATTTAAAAAAGATTAAGAAATTGGCAATGAGTTATTAAAGCGGAAAGTTCATAAATAAAAGCAAAAATAAAATATTAATATTGTAGATAAATCTCAAATTGATAAAAACGCTCAAATATATGAATAATAATTCGTTAAATAATGTAATGTCAAACCTGATATTTATGATGTTAATAGAACTTTAAAATCCAATGAATTTGTCGTTTGTACAAATGATGAGGAAGATCAATCTAAAACACAATAAATTCCCATTGTCTCCATTAAAGAAAATGAATTCTCTAAAAAAGTCGTTTGAATATATATTATTTCGCGTTATTTTATTGCTTTAACTCATTATTATTTTTTTTTATTTTATTATTTTTGATATATAAATATGAATAAATATTTTATACAATTGTAAAATTTAACCAGTATAAAACAAATTTAATTGTAATAATTTTATTTATAGTAATTAATTAAGTTATAGGCGAGATATAATTTGTCAATTAGAATTTAATTGTCCGATTTTGTTGATGATACCACCATGACTATTGAATCAAATATTCCTTCAAATGTTTAAATATAGGGATTATACAATATTGTTTAATTTATTATGTACGACATTTAATAAACCAGTTATAAACTTCAAAATTAGTTGCCGCAAAATTAATAATAAATTGTATAATTGCCGTAATAATAACCATTATAATAATCCACTTAATAACCCATTAATTCTACCATTGTTACTCAATAACAATTACAATAACCTTATTTATTTTAATAACGGCAATAAAATGATTTATAATAAACTGCTTTTTCATCTAATTTGAATCAAATTTCTGGTGGCGATGTCTCTAATAATAATTAAAGTTAATCCGCGAATAATACTTAATTATTATAATAACCGCCTAAATTACCTCTCGAATCTAAAAGATAAGAGTTTTTTAATAAAAATAAATAAGATTTTTAACATATGTTCTGCGATAAAGAAGGTAGAGAACAAAAAGTTAATGGTAATTCTAGAAATATCGAATCTTAAAAAAAAGACAATGATGATGATTTTAATGATAAAGACAAATATTTAGTTTAATCTTTTGATACAGAAAGTAGTCCTTTTTATGATATGACAAAATTCAATTGATATTGTATTATATTTACATTTTTTATATTTTTTATTTTTGGCGGATTATTTATTTTCGCATATTTTGTTTCATATTTTACATTTTATTTCGCGCCTATATTATAATTATTTAAATATTTTCATTATAAAATAGTTTTAATACAATTATTAATAATCTTTTTGCCGTATTTTCTTTATTTTAAACTATATATTAGTACAATATTGCGCAAAAATATTAACATTTTAATATATTTTTATGATTTATAATACTTTTTTGAAATATGTTTATAGAAAACGCGCGATTAATTTATAAAATTTAAAATATATATGTAATTTGTAATTATCAAAATATAACGGTGATTATTTATTATTAAAATCATATATAAAAGGCAAACTTTCATAGAAATAATATATTGTTAATGTTTTATAAATTGAAATTTGCGGGAAGCTTTTGGTTAAGCAGTAATCGGAGAATACAAATAATAAATATAAATTTGCGATTAATATTATGAAATTGTGCGGATAAATTTTAATTATTATTATGATATTTACAAACAAAAATTATATAAAAAAATGATTATATATTTTCTATAAACACAAATGTAAACCTTTGATCTTTAAGAAGATTTATTATTTAAGTAATAACAATTAAGATTTCCATGTAAAAAATATAATATTGAAATTCCGGACAAGGAATACATATATATAATTAATTTATATAGATTTATGCTACAAAAATTTAATCCGCAATAAAGATTACATATAATTGAATTTGATACAAACGATAATTAAATAATTGAAGATTTTATATAATTGCGAATTAATCAAATAAATATAGATTAAAATCAAAGTTTGTAAAGTAATATATATGAAATAAATATATAAAATCCTTTATAATAATAATTACATATATATTCAAATCAAATTTCATTAAATGGAAAATGGTCAGAATTATGCGATAAAAATATACCTATAATATAGTTAGATATCGGAAAATACTTGAAACTTAAAATGAAAATATTGAATAAGTCAACGGATGACTCAAAATATATTTTATTTAAGGTTTCTCACGATCATGATGAAGAAACATTTGAGAAAAATAAATATAAATATGATTAAAAAGCAAAAAATTTATATATTCATCAATATGGATATTGTCATGATATAAAAGATATACATAAATAATATTTGACAAAGTTATAACTTTATTTAGAAGCATATTAAAATAATATAAGCGATAATATTATTGTGGACGAAAATAAGAAATAATTATATATTTTTGACTATCATTCGCTAATTCCATCTTATATAATAGATCAAATATATTATATATATATGAATGAATATTTGACTCAAAATAATATTTAAATTATAAATAAACAAAGAATAGACCGTATTTTATTATTAATAATGCCGATTTTAATAACAAAAGACGCGATTATTGAATAAATAAAAATCAGTATTTAAAAAATAATAAAAGATTAAACGCGATTTATAGAAAAATTAATTAATTTATTATGAATATATTATATTTTTTTACAAATAATTCATTCTTATATATTATCGGATTAATTAATTAAACTCGCAGATTGATTATTTATAG